>Ga0126369_10003818_pt1 | contig 10948 bp, 7 predicted proteins | sample PanSoiMetaPlot_1_FD_109646 | JGI IMG/M metagenome (GOLD analysis project Ga0126369, IMG submission 109646) | Tropical forest soil microbial communities from Panama - MetaG Plot_1 | ecosystem: Environmental > Terrestrial > Soil > Tropical forest > Bulk soil | place: Panama | collected 2016-02-17
AGGGATGATAGTCGAACCCTGCCAATCTCATGAACCTGCTGGTAGCTCCTCAGTCGGTAGCTGATAATCGAGGCATCGGAATTTCCGCCGTTACTATCCAGCCACGCCTTGGCGGCTACCGCAGCTTCCTTATCGACGGAACCTTGGCAACCATTCAGAAGGACATGGTGCTGCTGGACAATCTCCCTACCTAAAGCAGCGACAAATTCCCGACACAATTCTGGTTCTCGCGGAACTTCCCGCAAAGAGCCCCCAACTAAGATGCGCATATTCCCTCTTAAATCAAATACATCTTACCGCTGATTGATCCCAAGAGTCAGTACGTTGGCTAGGCAGTGGGATTCGAAAAGCACTAAACATGGATATGAAATCAATACGAATCTACACCAGTTTGTTTCTCGTCTCCGATTTTCTGCGGAATATGAATTTGCTGTTTCCCCTCGGATGAATGAGTATCCCGAAGAGTTTCAAGAATGGCGGAAACCGGAACTCATCAGGTGTAGGCCTTTGAGTTTCTTTATCGTGCCGCCTTCCGTCTTGTGCAATGCCAATCGGGCTGACCTCGCGAACGCATGCCTTGGTCGGGTTACATTTTAGATGTCGCGATGCGCCAGATCGAAATCCATTCGCGTTTCATGCGAAAATGTCGCTGCATGAAACACACAGTCTTGTTTCGCTGGCGCCAGAGATCCTTTAGTTTCCTTCAGTTTGGCGCCTGGCGCATCGTTTTCTTGGCGTTACTTCTCGGCTATGGTTGGGCGCCGAAGGCCAACGGCCAGGAGCCTCCCTCCAACCCCACGGCAAGCCAAAGCCAAAGCGGAACGAGCACTGGGGGTGCGCATGCCCCGGTGAAAGATGCGCAGCAACGGCCGATTACCGCGGGTGGCTTCGTGAGTGGGGCGCCGGTGGTTTACGTCGACACAACGCACGCGGCGGGGCTCGACAAGTTTCATCACCACGCTGGCTCGCCAGAGAAGAGGACCATTCTGGAGACGCCCGGATCCGGGGTAGCACTGCTGGACTACGACAATGATGGTTGGCTGGACATTTATCTTGTGAATGGCTCGACGGAAGCGGCTCTGCGCGGCAAGGAAGCTGCACCGCGAGCAATGCTCCTGCATAACAATCACGACGGAACATTTACTGACGTGACCGATAAAGCCGGTGTCGCCAACGAACGCTGGGGATTCGGCGTTGCTGTCGGCGATTTCGACAACGACGGCTGGCCCGATATCTACGTCACGAATTTCGGCAAAAACCGGCTCTATCACAACAATCGCAATGGTACGTTTACGGATGTGGCCGAGAAAGCTGGCGTGACCATCGGAACATGGTCGACCGGGGCCTCCTGGGGAGACTACGACCATGATGGCTATCTGGACCTGTTTGTTCCGGGCTACGTGAAGTACGACGTCAACAATCCCCCGCTTTCCGGCAAGGGAGGTTTACCGCCGGGCTTCTGCCAGTTTCGCGGCGTCGAAGTGATGTGCGGGCCGCGCGGACTCGCCGGGGAAGTGGATCATCTCTTTCACAACAACGGTGACGGCACCTTTACCGATGTGAGCGTGAAAGCCGGCGTGGCCGATTCTCGCGGCTACTACGGATTTTCTTCCGTCTTCGTGGACATCGACAATGATGGTTGGGTGGACCTGGCGGTGGCCAACGACTCTGTGCCGAAATATCTCTACCGCAACAAGCACAATGGCACCTTTGAGGACATCAGCTATCTTTCCGGATTTGCCTTGAACGATGACGGACGCGAACAAGCTTCCATGGGCATGGCCGTTGGTGACTACAACCGCGACGGGCGCATCGATTTCTTTATCACCAATTTTTCCGATGATTACGACACTTTGTATCGCAACGAAGGAGAAGCTAGCTTTACCGACGTAAGTTTCCATGCCGGTATCGCCGATTTGACGATTCCATTCCTTGGTTGGGGCGCAGGCTTTCTCGACTACGACAACGACGGCCTGTTGGACATTTTTGTGGCCAACGGGCACGTCTATCCACAAGTGGACAAGATGGATTGGGGCACGACCTTTGCGCAACGCCCGTTACTGCTCCGAAATTTGGACGGCGATAAATTTCAGGAAGTCCCAGCCGCTCCGGGCAGCGGGCTTGCGGTTATCGTTCCCGCAAGGGGAGCAGCGCTCGGAGACCTGTTCAACGATGGCCATATTGATGTGGTGCTGAACAACATGGACAGCACGCCCACTTTGCTGCGAAATGCGGTGAGGAATACAAATCATTGGGTCACTTTCAGGCTCGTGGGCGGTCCCAAGAGTCCGCGCGACGCAGTGGGAACTAAAGTTTACCTAACGGCAGGCGGGGCCCGGCAACGCGGCGACGTGATTAGTGGGGGAAGTTTCGAATCGAGCTCCGACCAGCGCTTGCACTTTGGCCTCGGCGCGGCGACGAAAGTTGACAAGGTAGAGATCCAATGGCCGAGCGGAGTGAACGAAGAAATCACGCTTCCCGCGCTCGACCGGATTTACACCGTGCTCGAAGGAAAAGGAATCGTGGAGAAGTGACGCGAATTCCCTCTATGCGTCTTTCGCTGTCGCTCGTGCAAGGAGTTTTTGCTCCTCCGCGGATCGCGTTGCTGCTCTGCGCTTTAACTTTCGCTCAGATGTCCTCCGCGCAAAACGCCTCGACGCTGGCGCAGGGCGGCGACACTTACACGAAGGCTATGACCGCCTACCAGGGCGGCGACTACTCACTGGCCACACAACTGTTCGAACAAGCGGAAGTGGAAGCTCCTGGGACGACCGAAGCGCTGCTTTATGCGGGAAGATCCTTCGTGCGCCTTCAGTTGTACGAGCAAGCCGAGCAAGCGTTTCGCGAATATGTTCGGAAGAACCCAGCGTCCTCCGAGGGTTATTACCTGCTTGGATATGTCTTGAACCGCGAAAATAAGCCCAGGGAATCCCTCGAGATTTACACCAAGGCGGCGTCACTAGCGCCGCCGACGAGTGACGACCTGAAAATCGTGGCTCTGAACTACGTTTTGCTGAACGCCAACGCGGATGCCATCCACTGGCTGCAGCGCGCGGTGCAGATGGATCCACAGAACAAGGACGCCTGGTACTACCTTGGGCGTGCCTACTACACGGAGGCACGACTGCCCGATGCCCGCGCAGCGTTCGAGAGGGTATTGGAGCTGGATCCGCGCAACGCCAAAGCCGAAAACAATATTGGCCTCATCTATGAATCGAGCGCGAAGCCAGAGGACGCCTTGGCCGCCTATCGCAACGCGATCGCCTGGCAAGAGGGAAGCGTGCGGCCGAGCGAGCAGCCGTATCTAAATCTTGGCAACCTGCTGATCACTCTCGAGCAGCCTGCGGAAGCGATCGCACCCTTGGAGAAAGCTGTGGCGCTGGCCGGAACCGATTCCCAGTGCAGGTTGCGTCTCGGCACTGCCTATCTTCGCGTGGGGCGCCTAAAGGAAGCGCAAGCGCAGTTGGAGGAATCCGTGCGCCTTGATCCGGAAGACGCCTCGGCTCACTACCAGTTGGGCCGCTACTTCAAGCAGGTGCATCAAATGGAAGCTGCGAACGCGGAGTTCGATAAGGTCGCGAATATCCAGAGCCGCGCGCTCGAAAAGCAAAAGGTGCCTGTCCCCAAGTGAAATATAAATAGCAAAACGACTATGGCTCTTGCGGCTTCGGGCTTTCGGCTGGAGGAGTCTCCTGCCCCTGCTGCTCTTGTTGCATGGCGCGCTTGCGTTTGCGGCGCTGCAAATCTTCCTCTTCCGCGTCCTTCAGCTTCTGGAACGTTGCAAAGGCCTGCTGCGCTTCTTCCGTGTGATGCATGCGGCGAAGCACGGTGCCCAGTTGATACCAAGACTGGCGAATAATCTCCGGCTCGGAGTTGCTCTGTGTGGCGCGCTTGAAATCCTCCGCTGCGGCCGTATCGTTGCCGAGCAGCATTTCCGCGCGGCCCAGGTTGTAATCGGCGTTCAGCAAGCCCGGCTTTTCTTTTAAGGCGCCTTCGACGAGTTTCTTCCCTAGAGCGGCGTCACCCTTCTCCACGGCCATCACACCCAACTTGTATTGCGCCAGGACATTGTTTGGATCGATTTCCAGTTCACGGAGAAACGCCGCTTCCGCCTCCGGCAGCTTAACGAGAATGCGGTATTCGGAGCCGAGCTCTTCGTGCAATCCGGGTTGCATCGGCGCCAGCTTGATCGCTTCAAGATATTCTGCCACCGCCTCTTCGTGGTGCTCCGACTCCGCGTCGGTTTGCGCCAGCACCTGATGCACGCGCCAGGACTTCGGATCCAGCCGGAACATCTCTGTGTAGCTGTCCTTTGAAACCAGCAAGTGCGCTCTGCCGCGGTGATACAGAATATCTACATTCTTCGGATCGAGTTTGGCAGCCTTATCGAGCGCTTCCACGGCTTCCGCCGGCTGCTCCTGCGCCAGGCGCACTACGCCTAGCCACATCCAGGCGCTGGCGTCTTTGGGATACAGCGAAGTTTCTTTTTGCAAGGCTGCTGCGGCCTTATCCAAACGATTCTGGCGGTACTCCGCAATACCCAGGAAAAGATTGGCCCCGTGGAGTTGCGGTTTCAGCGCAATTGCTTTCTGAAAGCTTCCTACCGCCTCTTCGTTCAGGCCCTGACTCGTCTGGACCAGGCCGAGATTGAAGTATGCTTCGGCAAATTTGGGATTCTGCTTGATGGCGCTCGCAAAACCGGCCGCGGCGGCGTCCAGTTGCCCTGCGCGCATCGCCTGCGTCGCCTGGCGGAAAGTTTCGTTAGCGACGGCAGGATCCTGAGCAGTCTGCTGCGCGGAGTTGGCTCTTGCCATCAGCGAGCAGGCTGGGGACACCAAAAACAACAGGTGCGCAAGGGCACGACTCGCACGCCGCAAGGTTCGGGCAGAGAGTCGCATTGTCGCGCTACGGCTCATAAGAAATTCGCCTTTTCAATCTTATACCCCGCTAGAATTCCAGGGAACCAAAGCCCATAAGAAAAATCCCTCTGCCACGGGGTGAGGGTAGCAGAGGGATGCTTGGTAATGCTCTTCTGGTTAGCGGCTGGACAGGCTCAGAAGCTTTCGGGCCGCCATGCAACCTCAGAACTGGTACCGCAACGAGAACTGCACCGTTTTCGGTGAGTTGATAACCATGCCGGTTCCGCCATTGCCGGGAATGCCGAAGGTACTGTCCGAGTAGTTAGTGTCCGGGACGGCAAACGTGTGCCGGTTGAAGGCGTTCAGGAAGTCCGCGCGAAATTGGATGAACTGGTTTTCTGTAATGTACGTGTTTTTGATCACCGAAAAATCTTCGTTGTAGTAGCTTGCGCTGCGGATATTACCAACGGTTCGTGGAATATTGCCAAAAGCGTATCCACGGGCCGTGACATTCGTCGCTGAGTTGGTGTCCGCAAAGCCGGCACAATTGAAGTAGGGTTGAATCCCCGCTGGAAGATTCGTCGGAGCACTGCCGATCCCGTTGCACGCAAGCGAGCCCCCGGATTGCAAAGCCAATACCGCATTTCCCGGATTGAAGGAACCTGCCGAAGAGGCCAGCCAAGACTGACCCGGGACGCGGTCAGCACAGATATTGCCGGAGTTATTTGGAATTGAAGTGACGGGGAAGCCGCAAGTAAACGATATTGGCGAACCGCTTTGATAGCGCTGTACGCCGCTAATCTGCCATCCGCCGACAATCTTGCCCACCACGCCCTTCTTGTCGAGGAACTTCTTGTTGGGGCCAATGGGCAGTTCATACACGTAACTGAGAACGAAGATTTGCGGAATGTCCTGGTAACTGACAGCTTTGTTGTTCTTCAGATTGAAAGAGTCCTGCGCCCAGACTCCCGAGTTGAAGGCCGTAAACAGCGGATAGTTGCTGTCCGCGTCCGTGAGTGTTTTGGAGAAGGTGTAAGAGGCCATCAAGTTCAGACCATTGCGGAACCGGCGCTCCAGGCTAACCAGTCCAGCATTGTAGGTAGACTGGCCCAGATTTTCGAGGCCACCGTCGGTCGCAATGGACTGGAATTGTGGATAGGGGCGCAGAACTTGTCCAACGGTCGGGCTGCCACCATATAAACCCGGGAGCCACGGAGGGACGGTGAACCCAAGATCCGAAAGAGCTGCGGCGCCGGTACAGCTGTTGTAGGCATCGTTGAGGACGCTGGGGCCATAGGTCTGTCCTGCGCCGCAAGCTGGAGCGGCTCCCTTCAGATCGTAATACTTGGGAGTGAGGTTGTTGGGTTGCGCGAGAGAGGAACGCAGGCGCGTGGAATGCATACCCACGTAGCCGACGCTCAGGATCAAGTCTTGCGCCAACTGCTTCTGGATTTGCAAGCTCCAGTTCTGCACCATACCTGGCTTGCCATACTGCGGGGCCACATAGTTGGGTGACTGCCCGTTGTACACGGTAGGATCAAAAGACGGCGGCTTTGCATAGGTAGGAAAGCCTGCATCGGGCGATTGCAGCGGCGTGAAATTGTCAGCTGAGGTGAACGAGGGGCTAGCCGACGTGCCGGTTAGAAAGTCAAGGCCAAAATCAGAATATGTCAGCGGCGCGTAGTAGATGCTGTAGCCGCCCCGCACGACCAGATTGCGGACATGCCCGAAGAGCGCCTCCGGGGAATATGCGAACCCAACGCGAGGCGAGAAATCTTTAAAGTAAGTATTTCCAAGAATGGCATAAGGGCCGTAAACGTAAGCACCAGGTTGCCCCGGCGTACCTGGGTTGGCGGTGGTCAAAGACAAGTTCGATTGTGCGTCATGTGCTTCATAACGCGGAGTGTCAATGTCATACCGGAAGCCCAGATTCAGGGTCAGATCCTTTCTGAACTTAAAATCATCCTGTACAAAGGCCGCGAAATAGTTGGCGTTCCATCGCGGATACACAGAGTAGACCGTCAGGCTGGCCTGCTGCGGCGCTCCCAGCATAAAGCTGGCAAAGGAATCTCCGGTAGACGTGTCATTTTGCGTGAAAGACGTCTGATTCGGCGAAAATGTATAACTCGGAGAAGTGAAGGCCTGGCTTAGGATCGAGAATTGATACGACCGCCATTCAATTCCAATCCGCAGCGAATGCCGACCCTTGATCCACGCAACGCTGTCGTCCACAACTAAGCTATTTGGCAGATTGAAATTGTCTTGCGGTGTGCTGTAGCCAACGTAGTTGAAGCCACTGGGGCTGCTATTGAAGTTGAATTGCGGAAACACCTGGCCACTGGCATTGGCGATACCCAGCACTTGGTCCCAATCCACGCCCGTCACGCTATATCCCAGACTGTTGGAGTTGATGCGATTGAGGCCGACGTTCAAGTGATTGAGCAAGTTGCTCTGGATCGTGCTGTCCCAGCCGAACCGCAAGTAGTACGTCTTGAAGGTATTCAGGTAATTCTGATTGATCGGTCCCGGCAAATTGCTGGGTCCATTGGGAGCCTGGAAATTGCGGCTGTTGTACGAAAAGTAGAGTTTATTGTTGTTGCCAATGTTCTGATCGCCGCGCACGGTCCAGGCTGTGTCCAGGTTCGCGTTGGTCGCCGTGTAGGTAAAGTTGTTGTTCGCCGGTACCGTTCCCGCGGGAGTCGGCACGTAGCCCAGGACGTTCTGAGCCACCTTGCTCAAGTCAGCGCTTGGAATGATGTTGCCTGGGAAAGGACTGCGACACTGCGTTCCGTTGACCGTCCGTGTGGTGGTCGGATCGAAGATCTGCCCCTCCAGAACCTGATTATTGCTGTCACAGGGGTTCAGAAGAGGTTTGCCGCCGACAACGACTGGTGCTCCCAGCAGCGCGGAGAAATCCCCGTTTCGCTCCGCCGCTGTGGGCAACGTCGAAGTAACCGGTATGCCTTGGGCCTGCCGATACTGTTCCCAGGAAAAGAAGAAGAAGCTCTTGTTCTTCCCGTCATAAACCTTAGGAATCCAGACAGGCCCGCCGAACGTGCCGCCATAATTATTCTTGTGGTCCCTAGGCTTCGGCAAACCCTGCAGGTCGTTGTACCAGGAGTTGGCGTCGAACTTATCGTTCTTATAGATTTCAAACGCATTGCCATGGAAATTGTTGCTGCCCGAGCGAGTACTGAAACTTTCGACGCCGCCGGAAGTGCGGCCAAATTCCGCGGGAATGGTCGATGTAGTTACTTTGAATTCAGTGAGAGCCTCAACGGAAGGCGCGGTTTGCGTGAACGCGGCACTTGTGTCCATGCGTGAGGTGCTGGCCCCATCCAGGATAACTTCCGTGCCAAAGTTCTGGCCGCCGGCCAGTTTGGTTTCGAAAGTGCCCGCTGAACCGTGATCGCTGTTGGTGCCAGGACCCGCCGTACCGGGTGTTAGAAAAATGAAGGCTTCCGGGGAGCGGATAAAGCCCTGGCCGCTTGCTGCGATGGATAGCGGGAGCTGCTCAATCTGTTTCAGCCCAACGACCGTACCGATGTCGGAACTTTCGCTTTGAATCGTCGGGGCGTCGGCGAACACCGTCAAACTCTCCTTTACATCGCCAGTCTGAAGGGTCACGTCGAGTGACGCAGTGGTGTTGATTTGAATTACGACGCCTTTGTTCTCCGATACTTTAAAGCCCTTGGCGGTCACGCTGAGATCATAGGCGCCCGGGACCAGCTCAGAAATACGGTAGGCGCCAGTCCCCGTGGAAGTAGTGTTGTACACCGTGCCGGTGTCCACGCTTTTCGCGCTGACTGCGGCATTCGCAACAGCTCCTCCCGAACTGTCCAAAATCGAACCCGCAATCGAGCCGCGGTTCGATTGGGCCCACACGGAATGGATTATGAGAATAGTTAGGAATGCGAAAGCAAGGTGCCGAAGTGCAAAGACCGCTATGGAGCGCATAGCGCAGCCTCCTGCTCTGGTTCGGAACCAGAGCCAACGTTTACGACTGTTCGCAAGTCCCTCGGATTCATTGCACCGGTGATTCCGAGCGGCAAACACTTGCGACAGAAGGATCCGATTCGCGCTTGCTGGAGGCGTTACGTCTGCCGCAAGCCTTGCGGCAGTGTCTTCTCGACCAAGGGACAACGATCGCCCAGCCGGACCGATAAAGTACCCCAACGGCTCCGCATATTTGGCACCATCCAAGCTATGGTTGTCAAGAATTAGTTTGGTGCATAATTCTCAGAAAATCGATTAACCCCTAGTGTTGATCACCGGCAGACCCACTCCGTCCGCAAAATCAAAACGAAACTGTTTCCCGCGGCGGTTCGCCACGAGAACTGAGCCTGCGACTCATAAATTCGCACCGGTCACCAAATGCGAACCGACCGTTTGGTACCAGACCGCACAATCCGTTACTCTACATGCATCTCATTTCCATGCGTCGTCCCTCTTGCGTTCATTTACTAGGCTAAAACCCCGAAACGAGGGACAATCGGGAATCCAAGGAGACGCTGCCCGCCCTCGTGCACATCATGTTCGAATCCCGCGATGATGTGACCTCGGTTCCCAAGCGGCGTGCCCACCCGCGCTGGCGGGTCGATTCGCTTACTCCCATTGATCTCGGTATGGGCATCACTGGCACCATCCTCAACGTTAGCGAGGGTGGGTTGGCCGCGCGAGTGCCTGCCACCTTGACCCAGCGCTCTCAGGTTCCTCGCATACAATTCCGCCTGCCAATATCGGAGAATTGGCTCGAAGTCAACGGACAGATCGTGTGGGCAAGTAGAGCGAGAACGGAAGTCGGCATAAAGTTCGTTGATCTGCAGGAAGAAACTCGCAGCCAATTGCGACGCTGGATCTCCCAACAGCGATTGCAACCCTCGTTTGAAAAGGCAATCGAAATGGATGGGCGGGCGAACCAACTCTCAAGTCCGGTTTCTGCTAGTGACCTTCGGGAGGTTCGCCTCGATCAGGATTGGCAACCCTTCTCAAACGGTTGGAGGGAGTGCAACAGTCGCTTTCACGAGCACACCATTCATTGCGATCCCGACTGGATGGAGGAACATTTCAAGCGGCAAAAGGAAAACGTACGTATATATTTCTTCGAGCGCGAAAGCCAAATCATTGGCGCAGTGCCGTTTGTCCTTTCCAATCAGCGACTCCTGTGCGAGTTGGGCCCGTTTGTCGCGGCCAAGCTTCCATTTCGTTTCTTGACCTTACAGGGATACACACCCAATATGCCCGCGGAAACGTCCTTCTACGACATGCTGTTTGGTCGGATCTTGGAATCCGAATTTGACGTGATTCAGTTGTCTCACGTTAAAACTCCTTCTTTCCTTTGGAGCTATTTACGCAGCAGCCCAATGATCCGGGAATCCTTCTCCTTCTATACACCGTGGGGGGTATCGTCCCACTCGTTGATTCACCTTAGCGGATCGTTTGCGAGTTACATGAATAAGTTTTCTCCGAAAGCGCGGAAGAACCGCCGTCGTGAGATCAGAAGACTGCGTGCCTGCGGGGATATGCAGTTCATGCGAGTGACCAAGATATCTCAGATCGATGAGTTTCTGGAGGCCGCACACGAGATCTCCCAGAAGACGTGGCAGTTCGTTCGATATCGCTGGGGGATCGGCGCACGGGACCTTGACGTGGTGAGAAGTGAAATGCATTTTCTGGCGCAGCGCGGTTGGTTGCGCGGTTATCTGCTCAAGTGCGGTACCGCACCCTGCTCCTTCATTATCGGACAGCAATATGGCCAAACCCTCTATACCGCTGCTGCCGGAGTGCACCCCGACTGGAGAAGTTATAGCGCCGGAACCGTTCTCTTGCTGCTTGTTCTCGAGGACCTGTTCAACGAAAACTTAATTCAGTTTTATGACTTGGCTGGCCATGCGAAGTACAAAGAACACTTTGCCAATGAAAGTTATCAAGAAGCTTTTGTCTACCTCTTCAGGCGGCGAGCGTATCCTCTCTTGGCAAGCGGCATCTACCGCACGTGCAGGGTAACTTCGAGGACCGCAGGCGCGGTATTGGACAAACTCAATTTGAAATCACGAGTGCGGCGACTGAGGTGGGACTGATTTCGAATC
>Ga0126369_10003819_pt1 | contig 10948 bp, 9 predicted proteins | sample PanSoiMetaPlot_1_FD_109646 | JGI IMG/M metagenome (GOLD analysis project Ga0126369, IMG submission 109646) | Tropical forest soil microbial communities from Panama - MetaG Plot_1 | ecosystem: Environmental > Terrestrial > Soil > Tropical forest > Bulk soil | place: Panama | collected 2016-02-17
GGGAGTGCGCGCCTTATCGGGCTGGGAGATGGCTGATGAGGCTGTCGAAGGCGTCGGTTCCGGTGCGCTCGCGGCGGCTTCCTGGGGTGATGTCCGGGATGCCGGTGGCGGGTAGTTCCCAGCGGACTCGCGAAGGGTCGAGGACTTCCACGGCGTGATACCAGTCACGGAGCGGGCCGGCTAGCTGGGCGTGGAGGTGGAAGTTCCGCCTGCGGCGGGTGGGATCTGCGTTGCGGCGGGCGGCTAGCGTGGCTGGGTCGGGGACCTCGACGAGGATGAGGTCGGCGATGCCCAGGCGGTGCTGGGCGAACAGCTGGCGGGTGGCGGTGAGTTCAGCGTGCCACTGGCGGCGGCTGGTATGTCCGGTGCGCCACAGCGACCATGCGTAATGCAGCTTGAGCGGGTCGGTGTCGCAGACGGCGAGCCCGGCGTGCTGCTCGGCCTGGCTTGCGGCGTGCCAGCGCGCGGCGCTGATCGCGGCCCAGTGCGCCGCAGCGCCGTCCGGGTCGGCAACCGCGTCAGGCGCCAACCCGCCCGGTGCCTCGCCGATCACCGTGGCGGGCTGGCAGTGCGCGGCTATCCAAGTGCTCTTGCCCGCTGCGCTGGGTCCTTCGACGACGATGATCACGCCGATTCGGCCGGCTGGGTGCGGTTACGGGAAACCTTGGAGGCCGGTCGCGAGGGGCCGACCTGAACGGCCGCCGCATGCGGCGAGGCGCTCACCATTCGCGTATACGGCGGCACCCGCCCATACTACGGTCCCGCAAAGGCCAATTGATCTGGCACAGATCTGGCACGACTCGGGCATCGTCAAGGTTGCGCACAAGTGTATTGATGCTAAGGCTTGCGCCGCCGGGGCGAACAATGCCAGCGCCAGCGCGCAGGCGACGAGAGCGACTGCTCTGCGTTGTGAAGTCTTCCTGCTTCCACGCTGTCAGCGGCCAGCCCCGGGTTAATGAGCGCGCGTACTCAGCCGGTCGGGCAGCGGTACTCGAATTCGCTTGGGTAAAGAGCCCGACATTGGCGCGGAAGGGAGGAGTCAGCCGAGACGGTCTGCGCGGCGGAGCACATCCTCGACGGGATAGCTCTCGGTGAGGTCTATGTCATCGATGACGGCGCCGTCACGCAGCCGGATCAGCCGCTCGCTCCGGGCGGCGACCTGCGGGTCGTGGGATGCCAGCACTACCGTCATCTTGCGCTCGCCACGGAGGCGGGCCAGCAGGTTCAGGATCTCAGTGGCGGTTTGCGAGTCCAGGTTCCCGGTTGGCTCGTCGGCCAGCAGCAGCGCCGGGGTATTGATCAAGGCCCGGGCAATGGCCACCCGCTGCTGTTCCCCGCCGGACAACTTGGATGGCAGCGAACGCTCGCGATCGGCCAGGCCGACGGCAGCCAGCAGCTCGCGGGCGCGGTCACGCTTATCCCAGCTGGTCCGATAGGGCAGCACCGGAGCGATCACGTTGTCCAGGGCGGTCAGCGCGGGCAGCAGGTTGTACCGCTGGAACACGAACCCGACGGTACGCCGGTAAGCAGCCAGGGCCGCGCCGCGCAAGGCGGTGACCTCGACGTCACCGCAGACGACCGTGCCGGAGTCCGGGCGCTCCAGCGCGCCGATGAGGTGCAGCAAGGTTGACTTGCCCGAGCCCGAAGGACCAGTGAGCGCGACAAACGCTCCGGCCGCGATCGTGACGCTCACCGTGTCAGCCGCGCGGACGACGTGATTGCCGCCGACCCGGTAATGCTTGCTGACCCCGCGCAGTTCGAGCGATGCGGCGGTGCGAGCGCTATCAGGCATGTGCTGCTCCTGTCACATGGTCACCTGCGCGAACCAGATCTGCGACACCTGGCCCGAGACCGCGCTCCCCCAGCTCACCAAGAGTCGCGGCCGGGCATGTCCGCCGCCGGCCCGCCGCACCCCGATTCCGATCGTGTCGCCGGGCCACGCAGCGGGGTTCCCGAAGAGGCGCGACACCCGGAGCGGCTTGGACAGCCACCCGCGTCGGACCGAGAACGGCCGCACGTACAGCGCATACCCGCGACCTGAACTGTCCGAGAGCCATCCGACGTCGGCGGTGCCCGGCGACCCGGCGGCGACCGCCATGATGTGCTCAGCGCTGATGTGGTCCGTGGGCACCCGCAGGGCTGGCGACCAGCTTGCGCCATGGGTGGCCGAGTAGGAGAGCCACCCGATGTCCCTGCGGGGGCGCTGCGTGTCCCACGTCGCGTACAGCGTTCCCGTCGCGTCGACGGCCAACGCGGTGTCGATCCACGTCACCTGATTGCCGATGGTGCCGGCACCGGGCTGGACCGCCACCGGCTTCGTCCACGACCTCCCGCCATTGGCCGACGAGGTGAAGTAATCATGTCCGTTGGGCAGCGCCGGTTGCCTGGCCCCGCCTCCGCCGAGGGTCCAGAACAGGACATCGATGCGGCCATCGGGCTCGACCAGGAGCGGTGCGGCCACGCCACCACCGTGGGACGGGTATCCCGGGCTTACCGGAATGATGCCGCTCCAGGTCCTGCCGCCATCCACCGAACGCTGGATCACCACATTCGCCTGCCGCGGCGTCAGGCTCGGCCCATAGTCCCAGGTCACATACACCGCGCCGTCGGCCGCAACAGCGATGAAGTCCCGGTCACCCCAGTTGTGACCCCTCGGGGGCGGCACAGCCGAGACCAAAGGGAAGGTCCTGCCGTGGTCCGTGGACTTCGCGACCATCGGGTGAACCGAGCCGTTCCTCTCGTACATGTAGCAGACGTAGACGGTCCCACCCAGCCCGATCGCGACCGCGGGATCCCAGCCATACCTTGGCAGCCCGCTCCGGTAACGACCAGTACCGGCCGAGCCCGGGACGGTCACCGGGCGACTGAAGCTTCTCCCGCCGTCGGCGGACCACGCGAAACCGATCCCTCCGCAGCCGATCCATGCCACATACACGTACGCACCATCGACCGCCTGCTCGGCCTCCGCGTTCTGGCCCGCGCAACCGCGGCTGACCTCCAGCATCGGGCCGACTTGAGCTCCCGTAGCTGACCTCGGCCCGTTGCCGCCAGCGACAACGACGAGCACGATGGCGGTCGCGGCCGCCAGAGCCGCCAAGACAGAGGCCTCGGTCCCGCGCACGCGCTGGTTCATCATCCTCACTCCGCGGCGAGCAACTGTGCGGCAGGCATCCGGCGCACCACCTGGGCGGGCAGCAGCGTCGCGACGATGGTGACCACGATCCCCGCCGCACCCGCCGCGACGGCGGTAATAACCCCGCGGACCGGAAGCTGACTGGCGAACCACGCCATGGCGATCAGTGCGAGGGCGGCGCCAGTCATTGAGCCCAGCGCGCCGACCAGTGCTCCCTCAGTCACCACCAAGCGCGCCAACGCCGATTCCCGCCAGCCGAAGCTGCGAATCGCCGCCAGCTCCGTTGCACGTTCGCGAACGTTCAGGAACACGACGTCGGCGACCGTCAGCACGCCGAGCGCCACCGTCGCCGCGACGGCGATGAAGTCGATGCCGCGAACCTGCACGGCCACCGCGTTACCCAGCAGCGATCCCACGACCACGCCCTGGAACGCGTATGTCACCGCCGACAGCAGCGTCAGCGCAGCGACTCCGGCCGCCAGGCCGAGCGCCGCCGACAACGTCCGGCCCGGGGCTCGCGTGACGTTGGCAACAGCCAGCCCGGTGATGCCGCGCGGATGCCGCCCGCGTCGCACTTCCAGCACGGCCGGGCGGACCGCTGCCACTGGCTCTGCGCGGGCGGCGAGCCATGCCGGCACCGCACCCGCGACCACCGCTACGGCCAGCGCGAGTGGCACTGCCAGGAGGGCGCGCCACGCCGAGGCATGCAATCCGAGGGCGGCCGACAGCGATAGCGCGGCCACTGCGCCAATCCCGCCGGCGATCAAGCCAATGCCCGCGACCTCCGTCAACGCGGTCATGAACCGCCTCGGCCGGGTCCATCCCAGGCACGCCAGCACGCCGAGTTCCTGCCTGCGCCCGCGGACGGCCGCGGCCGCCGAGTTCGCCACGAACAACACGCATACCAGCAAGATGAGGCCCGACAGGACCAGGCTCTTGTCGTCGACGGCGGACAACAGCCGCACCGCGACTCCCTTCTTGACCCACGCCTCCGAGAGCCTCAGCCGGGGCTGCCCGAACCGGCCCGCCAGCAGGTCGATTCGCGTGGGCGCGGGCGACGAGCCCGCCACGATATCCACCTGCAAGCCGGTGTCCACCGCGATCTGCTGCGCCACCACCTTGATGCGCGCCACCGAGACCGGATTTGGGCCAGTCACGCCGGCCACCCGGACCCTGATCACGCTGATCGGCGCGCCGGCCGCCCGACCGCCGTGGTAGTGGCTCGTGTTCTCCAGCGCTGGCAGCGCGGCCAGCGTGGTGATCAGGTTCACCGGCTGGCTCACCAAGCCGCCGAGGTTGAGGCTCGGCCGCAGGTCGCCGCCCAGGGCCCGGCGAGTCGCGGCGTCCCTCGGCACCGCGACGATCGGCTGATAGGCGCCCAGCGGGACCCGCGACAGCGGATCGAAGGCCGGAATCCTCCCCGGTGCGAACGTGCCCACCAGCCGCACCTCCGGGCTCGCGATATACAGGCCGCCTGGAATATGAGCGCGAAGAGCCCGGTACTGCGTGCCGGACTCGTCCATCGGCGGCGCGAGCAGGGATGTCATACGGAACAGGGACCGCCATTCCGACTGAGGATTGCGAACAGGAACGGCGATCAGTGGCCCTCCGCCGTCGCGGCTGTACCGCACCGCGCCTGCCGACCAGTACGCCCGGATCGGCTGGCCGCCAAGGCCTACCGCCAGAGCCTGCCGGTAGGCCTGCTGCGATGTGGTTGTCGCGACGCCGATCGCCCGACCCGGCCGGGAGGCATAGCTCGCCATCGTGCGGGCGCTCAGCACGACCGGCTGGCGGGGCGGGGCCATCCGCTCGATCCGGGTCACCGCGTACTCGCCGATCCCGCTGTCGGTGGACGCCAGGACGGGGAAGGTGAGCTGGCCGTTCGAAGTCCGCCCGACGCCCGCAATCTCCGGCAAGTAACTGCCGCTCGTGACCGCGTGGTTCAGCCGGTCAAGTCGTGCCTCGGCGATCGGGTCGATCGCGGCAATTAGCACCGGCAGTGCCCAGTCCGCGGTGACGAACGCGCCGACCCTCGGTCCTCCCACGAAGCTACCCGCCGTGCCGTTGATCCTCGACCAGCACCAGCCACTCGACTGCGCGTCGGGGCCGAACGGGTTCTTGTGTGGTGAGTACCCCGTCGCAGGGCATACCGCCACCCTCCGTCCCTTCGACAGCTCTTCCGCGGAGGTGCCGCTGCTCAGCAGCACAAGGCGGTGCGGCGTGAGGTACAGGTACGAAGGTGGCTGCGTGATCCGGACCGCTCCCCCGTCGCTCACCCAGGTCGTCGTGTACCGGAAGAGCTGGCGGCCTGGCAGGTGGTAATTCGCCGGTGGCAGCCGCACCGGCACGAGGACCCGAAGCAGGCCATAGCCGACCATGGCGATGGGGGCCGCGACCTGGACGCCAGGGATCCGCTGGATCTGGCGGTACTGTGCCAGCGAGATCCCGCCATACAGGCCGGACAGGAAGTCCGGTTGCACCACTCCGGTCGCGCCTTCTAGCCTCGTCCGGGATCCTTTCGGCCGCACCAATATGTCGTAGGCGGCGCGGAAGTGCGCCGATACCGTTCCGCTGGTCCGCAGCTGGGCGGTCCTGGCGGCCGCGGTGAGCATCGTGAAGGCGCTCGTCGCCAGCGCTATCCCGACCATGAGCGCCACGGTGCGGCCAGGCCGCGATCGCAGCTGCGACCAGGCGAGCCTGCCCATCGTGGCCACCCTTCGGGGCATTCCCCGAGTCCTGCGCCTAGCCCCGGGGTCTGGATTGGCACTACTGTCACCGATAGCTAGTGACAATGCAAGGCCGGACGCCGCATCGTTACCTAGTGACAATTCATACGACGCCAAGCCGACCAGCGGAGCCCAGCCGATGCCTCTTCACCACGCCGTGCTCGCTCTGCTTTCGGCCAAGCCGGCGCACGGTTATGAGCTGAAATCCAGCTTCGAACAGGCGGTCGGCGAGCAGTGGGGCGGGCTGAACATCGGGCACTTGTACCAGATCCTCGACCGCCTGGCCCGCGACGGCCTGATCGAGTCACAGCGGCAGCGACAGCCGGTCAAGCCAGACCGGGTCGTCCACCGCCTCACCCCGGCGGGGCGCGCCGAGCTCTACCGCTGGCTGGCCGAGCCGAGCGTGCGCAGCCGCGGTTACCGCGACGACTTCTTCCTCAAGCTGATGGCCGCGGTACAGAAGGCGGACCGCGACATGCTGGCAGGCGTGCTCAGTCGGCAGCGCGCACACCTGCTCAAGGAGCTGCGGAGCCTCACCGAGGCCCAGGCCAGCGCCGCAGAGTCATCGATTGTCTCGCTGCTCATCACCGCCGCAGAGCTCCATGTCCGGGCTGACATCGGGGTCGTCGATGCCGCGGAGAGCAGTCTCTGGGCGGAGCCGCCAGCCGGGTCCCGGACGCCGCCAGCCGCAGCCGTCGCGGACGGGCTGGCCATCGTCCCCGAGGCCGGCTGACCAGACTTCGCCAAGAGGTCAAAGGCACATTGCTGTTGTTGTTATGACAGCAACGGCACATCGGCACCGATCTCGCCCGCTCAGTCAGGCCGTCTTCCTAGCCGCGGCGTGGCGCACGAGCACGGCGATCAGGTGCGCGGTTCTTTCCGGCTGGTCCCGCATGACCCAGGTGCGACTCGCGGCAATCGACTCGACGCGAGCATCGGGGAGGATGCCGGCCAGCCGGCGGGCGTCATCGGCCGGGAAGAACTTGTCCTCGTCGGCCCAGGCCAGCAACACAGATTTGGTGAAGCCGGACAGCTCGGCGGCGATCTGGTTCATGAAGGCGTTCTCGCCCAAGGCGGCGGTGAGCCGTTTCAGGTCGCGCCGCACGCCCTTATCACCGAAAGAGGTAGCCGTACCCTACTTATGACACGCCGAGGTCGAGATCAGCCCTGCTCCAGCCGGGCGATCAGCGCACGCATGTTTGCCAGCTCGGCGTCAAGCGCACGCTGGCCGGCAATAGTGAGCTCGGCCCAGGTCCGGGGCCGGTTGCCGTGGTAGCCCTTGCTGATGACGATCAGCCCGGCGGCAGCCAGCGTCTCCAGATGCCGGCCGAGGTTGCCGTCGGTCATGCCGAGTAGCTTGCGCAGGTAGGGGAAGTCTGCCTGCCCGGCCTCGGCGAGCACCGACAGGATCGCGAGCCGGGCTCGCTGGTGCACGACCTCGTCAAAGGTCATCGCCGGGTGATCCTCAGTCATGCCGCGCGGTTCTCCTGGCGCCACCACAGCAGGCCAGCCGCCACTGTCAGCAGGGCCAGCGCCAGGCTGATCGCGGGCTCTGCCCAGGGGTGCGGGCCGGGCAGCCGGTTGCTAATCCAGTGCCGGTCATTGACGATGCCGGCCAATCCGACCGCAACGGCGAACCACGTGATGAAGGCATTGCGCTGCTTGCGCCCGGCGATCAGCAGGCCGAGCGCGAAGGTCAGGAACGGCCCGGCGATGAGCGACATCACCAGGCCGCCGGGGACTACGAGCAGGACGAGGCCGGCCACCGTGGCGAGCCCGAAGCCGCGGCCTGTGCCGACCCCCGCAGTCACGGCCCGGTGCCGCTCGGCCAGCCAGATGGCCGCGAACGCGGCGACGATCGCCATGGACTGCAGCGCTGCGCCGAATCTGCCGTCCGTCCACATCGACGTGGGCTGCACGATGGCGGGGACCATTACCGCTGCGGCCGTGCCGCCGAGTACGAGCAATGGCAGCGACGTGACCCGGCGGTCCCGCCTGACGGTGCCGCGCAGCACGGACAGCTGGGCCGTCAGTTCGCGCGCGGCGGCGAGCGCAGCGTCATCGGGCTGGTCGGGTAGTGCGTTCCGGGTGCCAGGCATGGCCGCTCCCTCGAAGTCCTATCTGGTGCAGAGCACTCTGTATCGCAGAGTAAATTGCTTCGCCTACGTTGTCAAGACCGGCCATTCGGCAGGTCAGTACGCCTCCGCTCGGCCGTGGATTCGGCGAGCGGCTGGCTTCAAGACCCTCCGAGGAGAGCACGAGCGGTAGGACCGTACCTGGCGGAGGCTTCGAGCCGATGTCGTCGAGGCTGAGCGCGCGCAGCGCGGCAAGCTGCTCGGCCTCCCAGTCGGAATTGTCTGATTCTGCCAGCTGCTCCACTACCGCGGGCTGAACCCGCAGCCTAGGACTCTGCCAGGCATCCGCAGGCAAGTGCGGGGCTTGCCGGCCACTTGGCAAGGAGCCCCGCTCTGCCAGCAGTACCGGTGTGCGAGGGGTGTCGGCCGAGAGCGCGGGCTGCGCGGCTTGCTCTTAGTCCCCCCGATAGTCCCACCCGCCTGTTCGGTGTGTTCGAATTATCGCGTCTACCAGAGCCGCCTGTCGGAATCGAACCGACGACCTGTTCATTACGAGTGAACCGCTCTGCCGACTGAGCTAAGGCGGCGCGCCAGCAGGGCTGACGGCGTCGACCGTCAGAGCCTGCGAGGGCAGCTGGGGCCGGGCGCGCACAGGAGTCTACAGGTCGCCCGGCTGTGCTCGCTCGATGCGGGATGCGGGTGAACCCCGCCGCCGATCGCCCGCCCGGCCAGGCGGCGCACCCAATTCCATGATCCCGGACTCCTGGGTGCGCTAAGTGTTTCCAGAAGTCCGAGATCACCGATGCCGGCTCACTGATGAGTCGAGTGAGGCTGGTGCGACATGTGTGCCGACCAGATTGCGCGATCCTGGAGGACCGGGTCGGCTAGACGGCCTCGGCGAGCGCCAGGGTCAGCTCCTCGACGGCGAGGAGCGGCGCGACGCTCGCGGCCAGCCGTTCCCGACAGCGCATGATGGCCTCGATCTTGCGCACCGTCGCCGACGGCCCGGAGGCCGCCGCGACCTTCCGCAGGTCGGTCTCCTGCGCTGCGTTCGCGACCTCGACGTCGGCCCCGAACTGGAGCGCGAGCACGTCTCGGTAGAAAGTTGCCAGGTCAAGCAGCGCAAGGTCGAGGGAGTCGCGCTTGATCCGCGTGGCGCGGGACTTCTGCCGGTCTTCGAGTTCCTTGAGCGCGCCTGCCGAACCTCGCAGGGCCGCTGCAACGCCCTTGCCGGTCGAGCCCTCGCCGAAGGCCCGCCTGAGCGCCTCGCGCTCGGGCTCGTCAAGCGCCGTCGCGGTCGCTGCGGCCTCGGCCTCGGCAACCTGCACTAGCGACGCCGCCGCCGCGAGCGCCCCGGCGAATCCGGTGGCGCGGAGCGGGACGGTGAGCACGTCGGCGCGGTGCCGGGCCACCTCGGGGTCGGTCGCCAGCCTTCGCGCGCGGCCGATGTGCCCGAATGCGGCCCGTGCGGCATTCCTCGCCTTGTCAGTATTGACCCCGTCTCGCTCCAGGATGGCGGCCACGGCCGCGGTTGGCGGAGTCCGCAACGTCAGCAGCGTGCACCTAGACCTGATCGTCGTGGGCAGGTCGGCTGCTGAAGGCGCGCAGAGCAGCCAGATGGTGCGGGCGGGCGGCTCCTCGATGGCCTTCAGCAACGCGTTGGCCGCCTGCTCGGTGGCCCGGTCGGCGTCCTCGAACAACACGATGCGCCAGCGGCCGTAGACCGGCGAGGCGGCCGCCTTGAGCACGAGTTCCCGGGTCTGTTTCACGCCAAAGGAGAGCCCGTCAGGCCGGACGAGCAGCAAGTCGGCGTGAGTACCCGCGGCAACCTGGCGGCATGACTTGCACTCGCCGCAGCCCTGGTCGGCGCAGAGCAAGGCGGCTGCGAACGCTCGCGCCGCCACCGACCGGCCGGACCCGGGCGGACCGGTAAAGAGCCAGGCCTGGCCCGGGCCGCGGGGCCGTGTCGGCCGGCCTGTTCGCGCCTCGCCCGGACCGGCGGCGGCCTCGACGGCCGCCCTTAGCTGCTCCACCACCGCGTCCTGCCCGATGAGCTGCTCGAACACGGCCCATGCGGTCACTGGCCGCACACCACCCGCGCGCTCACTCTCCGATCACCGGGAATGAGCCCGTGATTTCCTCCGAACGCTCCGGAACCGGGTCAGGCAGCAGCTCCCGGACGGCAGCCTGGATCTCCTTGCTCAGATCCGACGGATCTCTGGTCGCGTCGAGCACCAGGTACCGGTCGGGATCGGCCTTCGCCAGGGCGAGGAAGCCAGCCCGGACCCGCTCGTGGAATTGCTCAGGCTCGGCCTCGAGCCGGTCGGCCGACCTGGCCCGGCGGCTGAGCCCTTCGGCGGGCGGCAGGTCGAGCAGGAACGTCAGGTCCGGCACCAGGCCGCCCGTCGCACGCTCGTTGACCTGCCATATCGCCTCCATCGACAGGCTCCTGCCCGCACCCTGGTAGGCCAGTGAGGAGTCGATGTACCTGTCCGTTACCACGATGGTGCCCCGGGCCAGCGCGGGCCCGATAACCGCTGCTACGTGCTCGGCACGGTCCGCCGCGTACATCATCACTTCGGCCCACGGCGACAGGCCCGTGTGCGCGGTGTCGAGCAGCAGCGCCCGCAGCCGCATGCCAACCTTGGTGGCGCCCGGCTCGTGCGTCGCGAGCACGTCATAGCCGTTGTCGCGGAGCCAGATCGCGAGCAGCCGGGCCTGCGTGGACTTGCCTGTGCCCTCACCGCCCTCGAACGCCAGCAAGACGCCGCGGGGTGCAGGTCCGCCATCGAGCCCGGCGTCATACGCCGCACCATAGTCGGCGAAGTCAGTGCCGTAGCCGCCAGCCTCGCCGCCCGCTCGGCGCGGGTCGCGCGAGCGGCGCCCGGCCCGTCCAGCGCGTCCCGCGCCCGGCGGCACCGGCGGCAGCGGCTTGCCGCGCAGCGAGGCGAGCAGGTCGGGCAGCAGCGGCGCCCCCGGCCGGTCATCCATCTGCCGGTACGAGGCAATGCCCA
>Ga0126369_10003820_pt1 | contig 10947 bp, 12 predicted proteins | sample PanSoiMetaPlot_1_FD_109646 | JGI IMG/M metagenome (GOLD analysis project Ga0126369, IMG submission 109646) | Tropical forest soil microbial communities from Panama - MetaG Plot_1 | ecosystem: Environmental > Terrestrial > Soil > Tropical forest > Bulk soil | place: Panama | collected 2016-02-17
GTGATAGGACGTACCGCTCAGGTCTTCATGGAGGCTCTGGGCTCCTAGGCGGTCGCAGAAAACACCGTACAGTTGCTCGCCCAGCGAGGGACGCTGCGGAATGTTTCGCTGAGTCGAGATGTCCGGCGTACAGCCGCAGGCGAAAGCAAAAGCGAAGATGCAGCGGCGGAGCCAATGCCGTCGATCCGGCCTTCCACTTTGCATCGAGATGCTCCTGCGGGTTCCCGAAGCGGCTCCCCCGAGCGCCCGAGGGGCCGCACCTTATAGTGGGCGCCATCTCGAATCCATCGGTTTTGGTCGGCTGGGTATTTCCGCATCGCATTCGGCGGCAAGCGCGAGGCCCGACCGGTCAGCTTGATAGGGTTCTTCTCGGTTTCCCACTTGCCGAGAGACTGCCGACGTAGTGCCAGCGATACGAGCACATCAAGTCTCGCTTATAACCCACGGTACCGCGGTGACACGGCAGATGTTTTGAATGGACGAGCGCGGGTAGTCGAACGTGTGGACCTGGGATCGGCTGCGTTTTTGATCGGTCAATTGAGAGGGATGAGTCAGCGTCGGAGGCGCCGAGGCGTCCAGCATCATCCGATGAAGTCAATCCTTACATCCAGGTTCAGCATGCGATTAGGCAACCGCGCAAGTACAAGTCAACTCACTTCGTTTGACCTCGGGCGCGGGAGGCGCTCTGGGCGAAACGCCCCGGGATGCGAATCGCTCGGCCACATCTCGGTCCGAGAAATCGGAAGCCACTGTGGATGCTTTTGCAAAAAAGCCAGCATTCGCTCGCGCACTAGACATCGAAGGTCCCAGCTCGCTGAGGGATTTCTCGCACTCAACAAAATTCGCAGCGCGACGGTTCGATCGGAAATGTCGGTGACTTTGACTTCCTGGACCTTGCCGTCCCACAGCTCGCGCCCTTCCTCCTCGAGAACACGCTTCAAGTGAAACGCTCCGAGCACACCCCGCTTCAACTTTGGACTTTTGGCTTTCGCGCTTCGCTGGTCGGCCGCCTTTCGCTCTTTTGCCTCAAGGTTACCGCATCTGACTCGAGCGCTCCCTCAACCTTCAGCCGCCTTGCCTTGCGTGCAAAGGTGTTGCGATCAACGCCGAGAAACCTCGCCGCAGCCCCGAGCTGGCCGTCCGAGCGCTCTAGCGCTTGCCGCAGCACGGCGCGGTCGACCTGCTCCAGCAGCACCCGGTACAGGTCGGGAACGCCTCGACCATTGAGCTGGTCGAAGAAGCGCCCCAGCCGCACGTACATGAGCTCCTCAAGCGGCAGCTTCAGCGGATCCATTCCGAGACCTCCTCCCTCAACGTTTCTCGGTTTCGCATTGCCGGAAGCGGCGGGTCTTAGCGCTTTGCTCATCCCACGGTCAACGATGGCCGGCAACGCGAGTCTCTGCTAAGGGTCAACGCGAGGTCCACTCCTCGGAGACTGAGCGTGGCGAAGAAGATTTTGCTCATGGACGACAGCGAAATTGTCCTCGCGATGGAAAAAGCGGTCCTCGAGGTGCGAGGCTACGAGGTCCGCGCGACCTCGAACCTCCTGGAGTTCGAGAAGACGCTGCAGAGCTGGAGGCCGGACCTCATTCTCACCGACATCCACATGCCGGGGATCAAGGGCACTGATCTCTGCCGCACGCTGAAGAATGAATACGGAACGCGGGACATCCCGATCGTGCTCTTCTCTACCCTGCCCGACGATGAGCTGGCCAGGCTGGCGGAGCAAGTCGGGGCGGATGGCTCGATCTCCAAGGCGAATGGGTTGGAGGCCTTGGGCGAGAAGGTCGATGACCTGGTGCAGAGCATCCTGTGGTAGCGCGGCTTCGGATTTTGCTGCCTCTGCTCATCGCGATGTGTGCGGCCCACGCGGGCGAGCCGAGCAATCAACTCGCCACCCGCCGCAGCTCGGTCGTCTTCGTCTCCGAGGACCTCCGCGGCTATCTCGCGCCGTGCGGCTGCAGCGAGGCGATGCGGGGAGGAATCGATCGCGCAGTCGAGCAGATCGCCGAGGCTCGGGCGGCGAATCCATCCGTGCTCTTCGTCGATGGCGGAGACGCGCTTTTCGGAAAGACTGCGCTGGCCCCTGCTGAGGTCCCCCAGGAGGAGCTCAAAGCGAAGACGATTGCGCGCGCGTTCAAGCTGGCCAAGCTGGCGACCCGCGCGATCGGGCAGCTGGACAACGCGCGCGGCGCCGCGTTCCGAAAGTCGCTCCAGCTTCCGGAGCAAGAACACGGGACCGTCCGGCTGTTCGAGCAATCGGGAATGAAGCTGGCGATTGCCGCCGCAGCGAGCGAAGAGGAGCTGATTGCCACCGCACGCCGCGCGCGACACAGCGGCGCGCAGTTCGTGCTTGGGCTTTTTTACCAGACCCTCGAGCGGGCGCAGCAGGCGGCTGCCAACCCCGCTCTCGAAGCAAGCCTCCTCTTCGCCACGCGCGCGGCCGACGAGCTCGACGGCGAGGCAAACCGCTTGGTGCGCACCCGCGTACCGGTCGCGCGCGTTCAGAGCAAGGGCAGATCGCTCGCGCGAGTGGACATCTCTTACGCGCAACCGGAGGCGCCATTCGAGCTGCAGAAAACGCCCGACGACGTCGAGCGGGAGCTCTCATCGCTGGACCAGCGAATCGAGCTGCTGAGAAAGGAGCTCAACGCGCCCGGCCTGGGCAAAGAAATCAAAGCTCTCAAGCAAAGCAAGCTCGACGAGCTGGTTAAGCGCCGCGAGGGGATCGCCTCGTCTCCGCTCCCCGAAGCCGCCGGAAATGTCTTCGCGGTGCGCTTTATCCCTCTGGAGCCTTCGCTTCCGAGCATGCCGGAAGTCAAAGCGCTGATCGATCGCTATGACCGCGACGTGGGCCTGCTCAACCTCGCTTGGGCTCGCAAACATGGCAAGGATTGCCCGCGGGCGGCGGCCGATCAGGCCGCGTACGTGGGCAATGAAGCTTGCCGCGCTTGCCACGAGGACGCCTTTCCCGTCTGGGAAGGCTCTCAGCACGCCCGCGCTTATCAGACGCTGGTGGACGTCGGTCGACAGTACGATTTGAGCTGCGTCGGATGCCACGTGATCGGCTACGACAAGCCGGGCGGCGTTTGTCGAGTGGACAAGGTGGAAGGACGCAAGGGCGTCGGCTGCGAGAGCTGCCACGGCCCAGGCTCGATCCACTCCGACGGACCCGGGGAACCAAACATCCTCGCCAAACCCGACAAGGCAGACTGCATTCGGTGCCACAATCCCGAGAACTCGTCGCATTTCGAGTTCTCCACGTATTTGCCGCAAATTCTGGGACCCGGCCACGGCGGTCAGACGTCGGGCGCCAAGACCGGCTCGCGCTAGGCCGATGGTCGACGGTGGGGAGGAAAATGACCCACCTCTAGTTTGACCATCCCCAACCCGACGAATACGATTTCATGCTATAGGACCGCTCCCTTACCAGCGATGCTGATCTTCACGCTCGTCCTACTCGCGCAAGTGGCATCGGAGCGGCAACCCGCAGAGCGAGTTCGCGCTCGCCATCCCAAATCGACTCAGGCGTCGCGCGCCCCAATCGCGCCCGATCCGAGCGGCGACGAGCAGGATGCGTCGGAAGAGGTGGAGAAGCAATCTGCGGAAATGGAGGAGCTGCGCGCACTGGAGGAGGTCGCTCTCGACCCATCGGCCAAGCCCAATGCGGAGATCCTCCAGTCGATCCGTCGACTGGGAATGGCGAGTCCGCTGCGCGCGCGGCTTGAGGATGGCTTTTCTGAGCTTGAGACGCGCGAGGATCCTTCGCCGCTCGAGCTGCCGCGGATCACCGACCTGGCGAAGTTCGACATCTCACAGGTGAAAAATCGCTACGACATCCCGATGGAGATGCAACCCCTGGTCGCTGAGTACATTCAGTTCTTCCGGGGACCGGGCCGCAAGTGGTTCCGCAAATGGATGTCCCGCTCCACGCGCTACATCCCGGCGATGGAGCCGATTCTCGAGTCGCACGGCTTGCCGAAAGACACGGTCTACCTGGCGATGATCGAAAGCGGCTTCTCCGTTCACGCCTACTCTTGGGCGAGAGCGTCCGGGCCTTGGCAGTTCATTCCGGCAACCGCCAAGCTGTATGGGCTCAAGCAGGACTTCTGGGTTGACGAGCGTCGGGACCCGATTAAGTCCACCACTGCCGCGGCGCGGTACCTTCGACAGCTCTACGAAGATCTCGGCGACTGGTATCTCGCCTGGGCCGCATACAATGCCGGCGGCGGCAAGGTCTCGCGGGTGATGCTCCGACGGGGCACCTCCGACTTTTGGCAGCTCTCGGATGGAAAGGGGCTGGCAAAGGAGACGAAGCATTACGTGCCCAAGCTCATCGCCTGCGCCTTGATTGCCAAGCATCCCAAGGCCTTCGGCTTCACGGACGCGGAGTTCAACTATCTCACCCCGCTCGAGATGGACGAGATACCGCTCACCGACCCAGTCGACCTGGAGACTCTCGCGCGCGCTGCGGAGATCAGCGTCGAGGACATCAAGGATCTCAATCCAGAGCTGAAGCGGTGGTGCACGCCGCCAGCCAGTGCGAAACAGCCGTACGTGCTTCGCTTGCCGAAGGGCACCGGAGCGAAATTCAACGAAAACTTTTCGAAGCTCGGCCCGCAGGGCAGGCTGGCGTTTCGCGTTCACCGGGTCAAGCGCGGCGACACGCTCTCGCAGATCGCTGCCTCGTACCACAGCGCTCCCGAAGCAATCCTTCGGCTCAACGGGATGCGCAGCGTAAAACTGCTGCGCGTGAACTCAGAGCTGGTGATTCCAGTCCCCAACGGGCGCGGCAAGGCTGACCTGGCGTTCGAGCGCCAGGTGGCGCGGGCGCGGCGCGGCGGCTTCACCCCGGCGCGGCCGGAGGAGGAAATCCCGGCTGGAACGGTGGTGCGCCGAGCAGTGGCCACCGGACCGCTCAAAGAGGAGATCGTCGACGGAAAGACCCGCGTGACCTACGGCGTGCAGACCGGGGATACGCTTTGGGCAATCTCTCAGCGGTTCAATTGCACCGTCGATGAGCTTCGCCAGTGGAATGGGCTGTCGAAAAGGAAGAAGGCGTTGCAGGTCGGGACTGTCTTGGTCGTTTGGCCGAAGCCGAAGACCGCATCCGTCCTCGAGCAAGAGCTGACCGTTCACAGCCCGAAGTAAAGTCTGCAGACGGGCGGTGATTCGCGCTCTGAAACCACGGCGGCACCCCTGACCGGCCATCGAGCAATCGAGTACATTCCGCGCCGTGCGCCGAATCCTCTCGAGCCCTCCGATAGGCGGTATGTGACATGCGCTGCGTCACGCGCGACGTCGTCGATGGCGCATTGCTGGTGGAGTTTCCAGGCCTTTCGGAACAAGAAGCAAATGCGTCCGCGGCCGCGCTCGCTCGAAAGCTGATCTCTGAGCAAGCGCCCGGCGTGCACGACGCCGTGCCCGGCGCCCGCACGTTGCTGTTGATTTTCGATCCCGCCCTGCTGGATCGCGGCGCGTTCGAGGAGTTGCTGAAATCCCCCAAGGCCTGCGGTGCCTGGCAGCCGAAGACGGTGCGGATTCCCGTCGCCTACGGAGCAGGTCACGGTCCAGACCTCGAGGAGCTCGCTCGAGGCGTAGGAATATCTCCCAACGAGTTCGCTCGCCTCCATCGCGAGGCTACCTATCAGGTGGCCTTCGTCGGGTTCGCCCCCGGCTTCCCGTACTTGAGCGGCCTTCCCGAGCGGCTTCACTCGCCGCGGCTGTCGTCGCCCCGGCCTCGGGTGCCCGCAGGCAGCGTTGGAATCGGCGGCCCGTATACAGGCGTCTACCCGTCAAGCACACCGGGCGGATGGAGGCTGATCGGAAATGCGCCGGTCCGCCTCTTCGATGCGACGGCGTCGCCTCCGGCCTTGCTCTCCCCGGGAGATCGCGTGCTGTTTGAAGAAATTGGCGAAGCGGATCTGCCGAAGCTTCGACAGCAGCTGGCAGATCGGCGTCCCTCGGCTTTGAAGCCGACGCGGCCCCCTGCGCTTCGCATTCTTTCCCCGGGCTTGAGCACGTCGGTGCAGGGCGCACCCCGCTATGGGCTGGCGGCGTCGGGCGTACCGAGCGGAGGGGCGATGGATCTGGTCGCGCTGCGCAGCGGCAATCGCGCGCTCAAGAATCCCGCAGATGCACCGGCGCTGGAAATTACGCTCCAAGGACCGCAAGCAGAGGTTTTGCTCTCCACTCGAATCTGCATTTCCGGAGCGGACGTGGATGCGGCGGTCAACGGCCGTCCTCTGAGCTTGGAGAAAGTCGTCGACGTTCGCGCTGGAGATCGCCTGAGTATCGGCTCTGTTCGAAAAGGCGCTCGGTGTTACCTCTGCATTCAAAGCGGGCTGGTTGATCCTTCGATCTTGGGAGAGCCCTTGACGCGGCTGCAGCGGGGCGATGAGTTCTGTCTCGCGGAGCTGGGCAACGCTTCTGGTTTGGACGAAGTCCGTGACCGCGCGCGCCCGGCAAGGCTGCGCCAAACGCTGCGCGTGGTGCTCGGGCCGCAAGCGGATCGATTCTCACAGCACGGAAAGGAAACCTTCCTCTCGAGTGAGTACCGGGTTTCGACTCAAAGCGACCGCCGAGGCGTCCGCCTCGAAGGCCCCACCATCGAGTCTTGCGCTCCGGCCGACATTCCACCCGAGGGCACAGCCGCCGGCGCAATCCAGGTGCCGGGGAACGGGCTGCCCATCGTCCTCGGTCCCGATCGGCCCGTCACTGGAGGCTACGCGAAGATCGCCACGGTGATCAGCGCCGATCTGCCGCTGCTCGCCCAGGCGCGTCCGGGAACCCTTTTCCGCTTTACAGAAGTCAGCATTGAAGAGGCGCGCGCAGCGAGAAGCGCCTGGGTCGCCGTGTGAACGCTTGACCAAACGAGGGATCCCGTCTTACGCTGTCTTACAATGTCGCGACTCAAAGGCACCTTGACGATTCGACTTTCCAAGCCGGCGCTGCGCCGTCTTAAGCTTCGTGCAAAAGAGATAGGATCTACCCCTTCTGACATCGTAAGGTCTTTGCTCCAGCAAGAGCTCGCGTCGTTTAACCCGGAAGGTGGACTGTCCGCTTACGAGCTGAGCAGTGAATGGATCGGTCGGATTAACAGCCGTTCGGTGATTCCTGGTCGAGACGCCAGAACTGCCCTCAAAGGGTGGAAGCCGGATCGGCGTGGCTAGGACATTGCTCCTGGACACCGGCTTTCTCGTTGCTCTGGCAAACCGTCGCGACCCCGATCACCGACGCTGTGTAGACGCTTGGGCTGCCGTGCGCGCGCAATTCGTTAGCGTCGAGGGGGTATTGGTGGAGGCAGCCCACCTCCTACGCCGAGCGCCCGACGGCGGGAGGGTTGCTTTCGAGATTGCGCGCTCGGTTAAGACTTCGTTCGTGCCCCCAGCAGACGCTCTTTATGCAAGAGCCTTCGACTTGATGCAACGCTATCGAAACGTACCAATGGACTTTGTGGATGCTCTGCTGGTTGCGGCAGCGGGCCAGCTGTCGATCAACGAGGTGCTCACCTTGGATCGGCGCGGCTTTGAGACCTATCGTTCGAGTAAGGGACCGTTTTCAATCATTCCGTCTTGAATCGGATAGGGAGCGTTTCGCGGAAACTGGTAGCATCGCCGCGTGACGATCGACCTCAACGCCGACCTCGGAGAGGGAATGGATGACGCGGCAATTCTGCCGTTCGTCACCTCTGCCAACATCGCTTGCGGAATGCACGCTGGCGACCCGGAAACAATGGACCGAACCGTGCGCCTGGCGTTGTCGCACGGGATACGGATCGGGGCTCACCCGGGGTACGCGGACCGGGCGAATTTTGGACGCGTTCCGGTTCCGATCTCGCTCGAAGCGGTCGAAGATCTGGTCTTGTACCAAGTCGCCGCTCTGGATGGATTCGTGCGATCGCACGGAGGCGTATTGGCGCACGTCAAACCTCACGGCGCGCTCTACAACCAAGCCGCAGAGAATCCGCCGCTCGCGCGAGCGATCGCTGAAGGAATCCGCCGCCTGCGCCCGAGCCTCGTCCTCGTCGGCCTCTCCGGCTCGAGCTTGATCGAGGCGGGAAGGGACGTGGGCCTCCCCGTCGCCGAGGAGGCCTTCGCCGATCGCCGCTATCGCCCGGACGCGAAGCTCGTTCCGCGCAGCCGACCGCGCGCAGTCCTTGACCAACCTGAAGAAGCGGCGGACCAGGCGCTCATGATCGCAAAGCACGGCGCAGTCCTTGCCGAGGACGGCTCAAAGATCTCGCTTCATGCAGATACGATTTGCCTGCACGGCGATACTCCCGGTTCACAGGCGATTGCCGCCGCGATCCGGCGCAGACTCGAGTCTGAAGGCATCGACGTTGCGCCATTGAGATGACGGCGAGCGAGCGGTAGAGAACGGGTCGTCCCGGCATTAGAGTTCTCCGGTGTGCACGCTGATCGCCGCGTTTCACGTTTTTCCGCGATGGCCGCTGGTCATTGCCGCGAATCGAGATGAGCATCTCGATCGAGCTTCCTCACCGCCGCGAATCTGGCCGGGCAATCCCCGCTTCGTCGCTCCTCGCGACGACGTGGCCGGCGGCACGTGGCTTGGGCTCAACGAGCGAGGCCTTTTCGTCGGCGTCACCAACCGGTTCGGCGTTCCCCGAGACGAGCGGCGCGAGTCCCGCGGAAAGCTCGTCCTGGAGGCACTGGCGGCGCCTTCGGCGCGTGCCCTCCACGAACGGCTCGCCGCGCTCTCGCCCAATCGCTTCAATGCGTTCCATCTCTTTTACGCAGATCGATTCGGCGCTTACGTCACCTGGTGCGACGGCGAGGAGGTCGACCAGGCTGTGCTTGCATCGGGGGTCCACGTCGTGACGGAGAGGAGCTTGGGCGGCGACGATCATGCCCGCACCGAGCTGATTCGTTCGAAGTGGCGGGAGCTGGACCCGACCACCGCCGATGAGCAGGACGTCGCGAAGCTGCTGCGGTTGCACGCTTCAAATCCGATCGGTGGCACCTGCATTCATGCGCCGGGCCTCAACTACGGAACGCGCTCGTCGACCATCCTTTTTTTGAGCGATCCGTTCGCTGATTCGCGGCTGTTCTTTGCCGACGGCAATCCCTGCACCGAAGCCTACGTTTCTCAGGAGCGGCTCATTTCGGAATTGGCGCGCGCCGTCAGCGCTCCTCGAGCATCGTCTTGAGCTCTCGGATCCGCGAAGTGATCAGATCGCGGTCCATGGTCCGAAAATTCTCGGGCAGCAGCTCGCGGCTGGTGCACTCCTGAACCGCGGCCAGGTTTTGCAGCTCGATTTCGAGCGGATAGGACGGAGGCACGAAGTCGGTGATGACGTTTTTGATGTCATCGGCGGTCACTTTTTCCCTGCCTTCGGCGAGCGCTTTGAACCTGGCGCGGACGAGCATCGCTTCGATGTCGGCGCCGCTCAGATGCTTGCCCTTCTCGGGGATCAGGGCAGCGAACGAAGGAAGCGCGACGTCCACCCGCGCCTTCTTGCAAATCACCTTGAACAGCTCGTCGCGCTCCTCGTCGGTCTGCGGATAAAAGAGTGCCAGGTGCTCCTCCGCGCGGCCTTGCCGCTTGAGATCCACCGGCACCAGATCGGGCCGGCAGGTGAGCAAAAACCAGACGATCTTTCCGCGGTAGTCGGTGTTCCCCATGAAGGATGCAATCGAGGCGAATACGCGGCTTGAAGTGCCTGAGTCGCCCGATGCCTCGCGGCTTCCCAGAAAGGCATCGGCCTCGTCGATCATCACCGCGACCGGCCACAGCGCCTTGAGCACGTTGAAGATCTTCTCCAGATTGGCCTCGGTCACGCCCTGCCACTGGCTGCGAAAGTTGAGAAACTTCACGCACGGAATGCCGATGTCTCCGGCGAAGCAGGTAACCAGGAAAGTCTTTCCGGTGCCCACCGGGCCGGAGACGAGGTACCCCATCGGCAGCACCTCGATGCGCCCCTTCTTCAGCGCAGTCGCCGCGTCCCGCAGGCGCTGCTTCGCTCTGGCGTGACCGGCGACCGAATCGAGGGTGTGCGTCGGCTCGATGAATTCCAAAAGCCCGTGGCACTCCGCTTGGATGATTTCCCTTTTTCGGTCCTTGATTAAAGCTGCGGTGATGCGAACCTGGCGCTCCAGCGCCTCGGTGAGAACGCGGTCGAGGTGGATCCGCGAAAGGCCCGCGGTCATCTGAGCCAATCCTTCCATCGGCACGTCGGAGATGGCGGAGAGCTTTTTTGATTCCAGCTTGTGCCGCACGTACGCTAGCCGTTCGGCCTCCTCGGGAAATGGAATTTCGATGTTCGAGACATACGGATTTCGCGAGAGCCGCGAAGAGATATCGGCGAGATTCTCCGCCACCAGGATGATCGACAGATCCGCGGCGAGAAACTGCGGATCGTGTCCCCACTTTTCCAGAGTCGCCAACGCGAACCGGTCCTCGCCCGACAAATGCGCCATCTCTCCGTCGGGCGCCAGGGTTTCCGCGAAATCGATAATCAACGCCAGCGACCGACCTTCAGAGAGGCGCAGCCGCATGTAATTTTCCAGCACCTGAAGCGCCCGCGCCGGGTCCCGCGGCATCACCTTGGCGAAGTCCGTGCCGTACAGCGCATCGTAACCGGCCATCGCGCGCGAGAGATCCTGCTGAGTGTCCGGCGACGAGGCGCGGATCCCCGAGGACCGATCGTAGAAGATGACGTGCTCCCGCCCGCCGAACAGCTCATCGGCAAGGAACGTCTTGAGCGTTCCGAAGCCGATCGTTCCGTCCTCCAAGGTGATCGGTTGCAGATCGCGCACCGCTCCGTAAAGGAGAAACGTGCTCACCGTTTTCGTGTAGTACCGCTCCGCCAGTTTTCGGGCCCACCCTGGAAGCCCTGCCAGCGGATCGCCCTTGTTGAGCCTGCGAGTTTTCGCCATCTTTCTCCTGTGCTCCGCCTCAGCGGCAGCTTGGCAATCTCTTCAGTGA
>Ga0126369_10003821_pt1 | contig 10947 bp, 7 predicted proteins | sample PanSoiMetaPlot_1_FD_109646 | JGI IMG/M metagenome (GOLD analysis project Ga0126369, IMG submission 109646) | Tropical forest soil microbial communities from Panama - MetaG Plot_1 | ecosystem: Environmental > Terrestrial > Soil > Tropical forest > Bulk soil | place: Panama | collected 2016-02-17
GAAGGCCAGCGTCGGGCCGAGGTGGTTGCCTTCGGCAGTGTGGTTGTAGACGACGTCGAGGATGACCTCGATATCGGCCTCGTGCAGGGCGCGCACCATCGCCTTGAACTCCTGCACCTGGCCACCCGCACCGGCGGCCGACGAGTAGCGCACGTCCGGCGCGAGGTAGCCGATGGTGTTGTAGCCCCAGTAGTTCGAGAGGCCGCGATCGACGAGGAGCGAGTCGTCGACGAAGTGATGCACCGGCATCAGCTCCACCGCGGTAACACCCAACTGGCTGAGGTGCTCGAGCACCACGGGATGGGCGATGGCGGCGTACGTGCCGCGCAGCTCAGCGGGAATCTCCGGGTGCCGCTTGGTGAGTCCCTTGACGTGCGCTTCGTAGATCACGCTGTCGGCGTACTGGTGACGCGGTGGCCGGTCGACACCCCAATCGAAATATGGGTTGATCACCACCGACTTCGGCAGGTGGGCTGCCGAGTCCTCGGTGTTGAACGTGTCCGGCCGGCCCAGGTCGTAACTGAACAGCGAGGGATGCCAGTCGATGTGGCCGTCGATCGCCTTGGCGTACGGGTCGAGGAGCAGCTTCGCCGGATTGCAACGCAGGCCCTGCTTCGGGTCGTACGGGCCGTAGACGCGGTAGCCGTAGTGCTGCCCCGGTTCCACGCCCGGCACGAACGCATGCCACACGAAGCCGTCCATCTCCGGCAGGTCGACGCGCGTCTCGGCGCCCTTGGCATCGAACAGGCACAGTTCGACGCGCTCAGCTACCTCGCTGAACAACGCGAAGTTGGTGCCCGAGCCGTCGTAGGTTGCGCCCAGCGGGTAGGCGTTGCCCGGCCAAACCTGCATGCATGCTCCCGTCATGGTCGCTCCGGCCCCGTGCACGAGCCTGCCACGCGCGGTGTGTTCGTCGGACGCGACGGCGTTTCACCCTGTTCAAGCAATTTGCAATGCACTAGATGTGGCAGGTCAACGACCCTCGGTCACCCCTGGTGACACGCGGTATTCCTTATCAACGACAGGCCCTATCATCCCTACAGCCCAGAGCACGACGACTACGACCCCACTGAGAAGGTATGTCCGGCCGGCACTCGAAACCCTCCTCGGGCCGAGGGGTATCGCCGTGGCTCCTTGTCGGCGTGCTGGTCGTTGTGGGCGCCTGTACTGCCGCCCTGGTCGTCTTCCTGCGCAGCGGCGGGTCGTCGCACAAAGCGGCCGGCTGCGACGGCAGCCTCACGATCTCGGTCGATGCCGCCCCGAGCATCGCCGGACCCGTCCAGACGATCGCGCAGCGGTGGACCGCCACCAACCCGAACGTGGAGGGTAAATGCGTCGCGGTTAACGTCACGCCTTTGCCGTCCAGCAATGTGGAGCAGATTCTCGCCGCCGGTGGGTCCGGCGCCGGCGAGGGCGCATCGGTGTGGATCCCGGACTCGAGCACGTGGGCGAACCGACTGAACGATGACTTGACCGCCGCCGGCAAGAACGCGCAGGTCGAGATCCATGCGCCAATCGCGGTGTCGCCACTCGTATTCGTCAGCTCGCCGGCCGTCGTCTCGAAGTTCATCTCTAGGCCGGACTGGAAGAACGCGCTCGCAGGAGCATTCCCGCTGACCGTGCCGGACCCGGTATCGAACACCGACGGCCTGCTCAGCCTTCAGATCATGAACACCCTTGTCACGTCGGGGATCCAGGGACCCAACCCGCAGCTCGCCAACTTGATGCTGCGGCTGAGCCACTCGACGCTTCCCGACGCCAACGCGGGTTTCGCGCAGCTCGCCGCGGACCCTGCCCACGCACCGGTGTTCACCGCGCCGGAGCAGGCGGTGATCCAGGCCAACCGCGCCAAGCAGTCGCTGTTCGCCGCGGCGATCTACCCCGACGAGGGAACCCTCAGCCTCGACTACCCCGTGGTGCGCCTGGTTCGCTCCGGTGACGACCCGTCGCTGACCGCCGCGCTGGACGACTTCGAGCAGCAGCTGCGAGCGCCTGCGGCGCAGGCCTATCTCGCCGACGCCGGTTTCCGCGATCCGACCGGGGCATCTGTGCCGGGAGTGGGCGCGGCCCAAGGCGTGGTAGCGGCCCCGATCCGGCAGCTGACCAAGCCGACTCCGAGCCAAGGCGTCGACACGCTGCGGCTCTGGGATGCGATCACCCAGGACGTCAACTCGCTGATGGTGATCGACGTGTCGGGTTCGATGGCTGAGCCGGGCGGCAATGGGCAGACCAAGATCCAGCTCGCCGCGGCATCGGCCGCGACGTCGATCGGCTTCTACCCGGACACGTCCAACCTCGGCATGTGGGTCTTCTCGAGCAACCTGACGCCGACCACCGGCTACCGGGAGCTCGTCCCGATCGCGCAGATGAGCTCTACGACCGGTAACAAGACGCATCGGCAGGCGCTCACCGATGCCGCCCACTCGCTGCCCTCGCTGGTCAACGGCAACACCGCGCTCTACGCGAGCACGCTCGCCGCAGTGAACACGGTGCGGCACAACTACGACCCGTCCAAGGTCAACACCGTCGTGCTGATGACCGACGGCCAGAACGTCGATCCGGGCGGTCCGACACTCAACCAACTGCTCGCCGGGTTGAATAACCCGCAGGCGAAGCTGCTGCCGGTGCCGGTGTACACGATCGGCCTCGGCCCGGACGCGGACCTGAACGCGCTGGGCCAGATCTCCAAGGCGACCGGCGGCAAGACCTACGCGGTCAAGGACCCGGCGAATCTGCGCAGCGTCTTCCTGGACGCCGTCGTGCAGCGCGAGTGCGGAAGCGGTTGTTAGCGTCGCTTGGCGCCGCAATGGGCGCACGCGTTCGCACGAGCGCTGATGGGCCCTGGTGGCGGCCTCGCGTTCGCCGTCGCCTAGACTGGGCGACACTGGAGGGGAGTAACCCCTTTGCGGCTTTCCCGTCATCACGGGCCGGCGACGGCCCCGGGGAGCCGGCCCGCACGGGTGGGTGAGACCTCCGGCCGCACGCGCGCACGCCATGCGAAGGCGTACGCCAGAGCGCCGGAGGTCGCATGCACGTCGAGCCGTGGGTCTGGGCGGTCACGGTCGGACTGACGGTCGCATTCCTGGTCGTCGACATCTTCTACATCGGGCGTTCGCCGCATGAGCCGAGCACCGGCGAGTCGGCGCGCCACCTGGCGTTCTTCATCGGCACCGCGGTGCTCTTCGGCGTCGGCGTGTCGGTGATCAGCGGAGCTCGGTACGGCGTGGAGTTCTTCGGCGGCTGGCTCACGGAGTACTCGCTGTCGGTCGACAACCTGTTCGTGTTCCTGATCATCATGACCAAGTTGCGGGTACCCAGGCATCTACAACAAACGGCGCTGCTGATCGGGATCATTGTCGCGTTGTTGCTGCGCGGCGTCTTCATCGCCGCCGGCGCCGCGGCGATCAACGCGTTCAGCTGGGTCTTCTACCTGTTCGGTGCGTTTCTGGTCTACACGGCGGTGCGCCTCGCGGGCGGCGCCGAACACGACGCCGACGAGTACACCGAGGGGCGCGTCGTGCGCTGGATCCGCCGCCGCGTGCCCTCGACCACGCAGTACCACGACGCGCACGTCGTGGTGCGGGGACGTGACGGCCGGCGGCTCGTGACGCCGATGATGATCGTGATCATCGCACTCGGGACGACCGACCTGCTCTTCGCGCTCGACTCGATACCGGCGATCTACGGCATCACGCGTGAGCCGTACCTGGTGCTGACTGCCAATGTCTTCGCGCTGATGGGCCTGCGACAGCTGTATTTCCTGATCGGGGGGCTACTGGAACGGCTGGCGTACCTGAGCGTCGGGCTGTCCGTGCTGCTCGGGTTCATCGGCGTCAAGCTGATCCTGACCGCACTGCACGAGAACACGCTGCCGTTCATCAACGGCGGTCAGCCCGTGACATCCGCACCGGAGATACCAACGTGGCTGTCGCTGGTGGTGATCGTCGCGATCCTCGTCATCACGGTGCTTGCCAGCCTGGTCAAGTCGCGTCGTGACGCCCGGGCGCGCGCCCGGCCTTAGCTTCCGAGCTCAGCTGGTCCCGGACGGGCTTGGGGTCGGCGTCGGAAGTTGCTGCGGGAAGCCGGGGAACTGGCGCTGGCCGTTGTCCGGGATGCGGAACTGGTAGTTGGGCCGGTTGGGATGGTCGTTGTGGAAGATCGCGGCCCCGGCACCGATGCCTGCCCCGAACATCACGACCGCGGCGGCGACGCCGATCGCGATCACGGTTGCCTTGCGGGCCGGTGCGATCCACGGGAGCTTCACGACCGGCGGGAACGGGTACGGCGGTGGTGCAGGTGCCTGCATCACCGGTGGTGGCTGCATGGCCCGCGGTGGCTGCATGAGCGGGGATTGCCCCGGCTGTGGCTGGGCCGACGCCTGCTCGGCCGGCGGCTCGGTCGGTGCCTGGGTCGGCGGCTCGGTCGACGGCTCGGCGGCCGCCTCGGGATTCGGCTGGCTTGGTTGTGGTTCTTCTTGGCTCGTCATGGGGATGGCTCCTGTCCGGCAAGTGCTGCCACGGTAGGTGGGCATCCTGGGGAGCTCTGATGCGTTGTGTCAGAGGGAGCTCGTACCGTGATTGCTATGCGTGTGGCCAGCGACATCGTCCCCAGTACCGGAGTCTTCAAGGTCGTTTCCGACTTCGACCCGTCCGGTGACCAGCCCGCGGCGATCGAGGATCTCGAGCGCCGCATCACGGCGGGGGAGAAGAACGTCGTGCTGCTCGGCGCCACCGGGACGGGCAAGTCGGCCACCGCGGCGTGGCTGATCGAGCGGGTGCAGCGGCCGACACTCGTCATGGCCCCGAACAAGACCCTTGCCGCCCAGCTTGCCAACGAGCTGCGGGAGATGCTGCCCGACAACGCGGTGGAGTACTTCGTCAGCTATTACGACTACTACCAGCCCGAGGCGTACGTCCCGCAGACGGATACGTACATCGAGAAAGACTCCTCGATCAACGACGAGGTCGAACGGCTGCGCCACTCGGCGACGATGTCACTGCTGACCCGGCGTGACGTCGTGGTGGTCGCCACCGTGTCGTGCATATACGGCCTCGGCACACCGCAGGAGTACGTCGACCGGGCGCTGCGGCTTCGGCTGGGGCAGGAGCTCGACCGAGAGAAGATCCTGCGCCGGCTGGTCGAGGTGCAGTACGCGCGCAACGACCTCTCGTTCACTCGGGGCACATTCCGGGTGCGTGGCGACACGATCGAGATCTTCCCGATGTACGAGGAACTTGCGGTACGTGCTGAGATGTTCGGCGACGAGATCGAGCGTTTGTACTACTTGCATCCGCTCACCGGAGAAGTGGTACGCGAGGTCGACGAGGTGTTCGTCTTCCCGGCGACTCATTACACGGCCGGACCGGAGCGTATGGAGCGTGCGCTGCGCGGCATCGAGGCGGAGCTCACGGACCGGCTGGCCGAGCTGGAGAAGCAGGGCAAGCTGCTGGAGGCGCAGCGGCTGCGCATGCGTACCACGTACGACATCGAGATGATGCGTCAGGTCGGTTTCTGCTCCGGCATCGAGAACTACTCGCGGCACATCGACGGCCGGCCCGCCGGCAGCGCGCCGAACTGCCTGCTGGACTACTTCCCCGAGGACTTCATGCTCGTGATCGACGAGTCGCATGTGACGGTGCCGCAGATCGGTGGCATGTACGAGGGCGACATGTCCCGCAAGCGCACCCTCGTCGAGCACGGTTTCCGGCTGCCGTCCGCGATGGACAACCGACCACTTAAGTTCGAGGAGTTCCTCGACCGCATCGGGCAGACGATCTACATGTCGGCTACCCCCGGCCCGTACGAGCTGGGCCGGACGAAGGGTGAGTTCGTCGAGCAGGTCATCCGCCCGACCGGTCTGGTCGACCCCGAGATCGTCGTCAAGCCCACGAAGGGCCAGATTGACGATCTCGTGCAAGAGATCCGCGAACGCGCCGAGCGTGACGAGCGCGTGCTGGTCACCACGCTGACAAAGAAGATGGCAGAGGACCTCACGGACTATCTTCTCGAGCAGGGCGTCCGCGTGCGGTATCTGCACTCCGAGGTCGACACGCTGCGTCGCGTCGAGTTGCTGCGTGAGCTGCGCCAGGGTGAGTACGACGTACTCGTCGGCATCAACCTGTTGCGCGAGGGGCTCGACCTGCCCGAGGTGTCGCTGGTGTCGATCCTCGACGCCGACAAGGAGGGCTTCCTGCGCTCGGGCACGTCGCTGATCCAGACGATCGGGCGCGCCGCGCGCAATGTGTCCGGTCAGGTGCACATGTACGCCGACACGATCACCCCGTCGATGCAGAACGCGATCGACGAGACGAATCGCCGTCGGGCCAAGCAGATCGCCTACAACAAGGAGCGCGGTATCGATCCGCAGCCGCTGCGCAAGCGGATCGCAGACATCACGGACCGGCTCGCAAGGGAGGCCGCCGACACCGAGGCGCTGCTCGGGTCCGAGGCGGTGCCCGTCGGCGGCTCCGGGCGGTCGCAGTCGCGCGGCAAGTCGGCGGTGCCTGGCCGGGGCGGGCGTGGGGCAGTGGGCGTGGTCGGTGTCGGGGCACATGCCGGAGGCGGGCTGGACGTGGCGTCGATGCCGCGGGCCGAGCTGGCCGATCTCATCCAGCAGCTGAACGTTCAGATGCTCGGCGCCGCCCGCGAGCTGCAGTTCGAGGTGGCCGCCCGGCTGCGCGACGAGATCGCCGAGCTGAAGAAGGAGCTGCGCGGCATGGACCTTGCCGGCGTCAAGTGACCACAGCCGAGACGGGCCGCCCGCGGTCGTGCGCCGTGACACGATGGCGTGGTGCCGGGGCGTAGGGCGACAACGGGCCTGCTTGTCGTAGCGCTTGTGCTGACGGGGGCCTGTGGCACCCGCTTGCCCGACTCGGCGTTCACGGGTAGCGGCGAGAACGCGTCGTCGACCCCGTCGCCGCAGCAGGGACCAGACGTCGGTGTCAGCGCGAACCAGATCACCATCGGGATCATGGCCAGCCTCACCGGGCCGCTCGGCAGCGACACGTTCTCGCCGCCGATGTACGGCGCGCGTGCGTACTTCGCCGCGCTGAACGCACGCGGCGGCGTGAACGGCCGCACCGTGAAGGTCGTCACCTGCGACGACCAGTCGAGCGGATCGGGCAACCAGCGGTGCGTGCACGAGCTCATCGACAACGATCGCGTGTTCGCGCTCACGACAACGGCCGTTCTCGACTACGCGGGCGCGTCGTACGTGAACAGCAAAGGCGTGCCCGACATCGGCGGCGAGCCGGTCACGACCGCGTATGAGCAGTACCAGCACTTGTACTCGATCGCCGGCAGCTGGGCTCCGCGCGACGGGACGGTCGGCTGGAACGGAAAGATCGACAACAGCACCGAGGTGTACCGCTGGTTGCACGAGAAGCTCGGGGCACGCACCGCAGCGGTCGTGTACTACAACCAGGCGAGCTCAGCGCGGTACGCCCGGCAGATTGAGCACGGGCTTCGCGTCGAGGGGTTCACAGTCGTCCCGGAAGAGGTCGACTTCGCGTTGCCAGATTTCACCGCCGCCGTGCTGGATCTCAAGGCACGAAAGGCCGACGTCGTCTTCGATGCGCTCGACACGTCAGGGAACGGGGCGCTCTGCAAGGCGATCGACGAGCAGGGCGTCAAGCTAACGGCGAAGATGACCACCGTCCAGGGCTGGAACGACCAGGTGCGCGCCGACTACGCCGACGCGCCACACTGCCGCAACGCCCTTTACGCCACCGCCGACGAGCGCAACTACGAAGACACCTCGATCCCGATCGTCAAGCAATTCCGGGACGACGTGGCGAAGTACTTCCCGCAGCGACCCTTGTCGATGTGGATGCTCGAGGGCTGGGCCGCCGCCCAGTGGCTCACCGACGCCATCTCCTCATGTGGCGGGAACGTCACGCGTGCCTGCGTCGAGGCGTTCATGAACCGGCCGACGCCCTATGTGGGGCACGGGATGCAGGTTCCGGTGGTGTTCCGGCGGCTTGCCGAACCGCCGGCGACGCTGCACCAGTGCTTCAACGTCGCGCGCTGGCAAGACAGCGCGAACGACGGCCGCGGTAGCTGGGTCACCGCCGTGCCGGACATGATGACGAACTGCTACGACGTGCCCGACCTGCTCGACAGCGCGTAACCCGAACCGCCGTCCGACGGCAGGTCGGCGGGCTCGCCGGCGAACACCACGGCGCCGCGGCTGAGCACGTACACCAAGTGCGCGATAGGCAGTACAGCTGCCGAGTCGTGCTCGACCAGCACGATCGCCGCGTCGGTCGATTCGACCAGCCGGGTGAGCACGCGATACAGCTCGACGATTACGGGAGCGGCCAGTCCGCGGCTGAGCTCGTCGATCAGCAGCACCCGGAACGGGCGCGCCAGAGCTCGCGACAGCGCCAGCATCTGCTGTTCGCCTCCGGAGAGGGTCCCGGCAAGCTGGCCGCGCCGTTTATCCAGCACCGGGAACGCCTCGGCCACGGCGGCGAAGGCGTCCTCGCGGGATCGCCCGCCGGCGAATACCGCGATGTTGTCAGCCACGGTCAGCTCCGGGAATACACCTCCTTCATCGGGTACCAACAGCAGTCCGCCCCGAGCCCTGCGGTACGCCAGTCGCCGGGTGATGTCGCGGCCCTGCCAGCGGATCGTGCCGCCGGTCGGCGTGATCAGCCCGGCGAGCGTGCGCAGCAGCGTCGTCTTGCCGGCGCCGTTACGGCCGAGCACTGCCGTAACCCGTCCCGCCGGCACGTCGAGGTCGACGCCGTGCAGCACTTCGACCGGGCCGTAGCCGGCACGCACGCCCCGCACTTGCAGTTCGACGGTCATGGCTCGACGCCGATCGCAAAGGCGGCCGCCGTGGCGGGGTCAGCGCGGACCTGCGACGGATTGCCGGCCGCGACGATGCGGCCTCGCGCCAGCACGTGGACGACATCCGCCGCGGCGAACACGAGCGGCAAGTCGTGCTCGACGATGACCACTGCGCGCCCGGCGGCAGCCATGGTGCGCAGTGCCACCGGGACGCGGGCGGCCTGCGCATCGTCGAGGCCGGTGGTCGGCTCGTCGAGGAGCACGACGCGAGGTTCGCCGGCGAGCGCGCGCGCCAGTTCGACCAGCCGCAGGACGCCGGTGGGCAGCGTCGATGCACGCACCGCGGCGACATCCGCGAGGCCGAGCAAATCGAGCATCGCCGCTACCCGCTCGTCCGCGCCGGCGGGCCGGCCCGCGTTCTCCGCGCCGATGCGCACGTTTTCTGCGACGGTGAGCGAGCCGAAGATCGCCAGCCGCTGAAACGTCCGTGCCAGGCCTCGCCGCGCCCGGGCATCCGGCGCGAGCCGGGTCACGTCCCGTCCGTCCAGCAGCACTTGGCCGCGGTCGGGGCGCAGCTGCCCGGCGAGGCAGGCGAACAATGTGCTCTTTCCAGCGCCGTTCGGCCCGATGAGCGCGCTCACCTGGCCGGCCGGCACAGTCAGGTCGACGCCGTCTACCGCGACGAGGCCCCCGAACGAGCGCGAAATTCCCCTCGCCTCCAACGCCGCGCTCATGACGCGCTCCGGCGTAGCGCTGCGGCGACCCGTTCGCCGCGCGGCGTGAGCCGCAACCCCGGCTGCGGCGGCGGGACAGCGCGCTCGGTGGCAGTCGCACGCCGCAGCGTCGCCATCAACCCACCCGGCATGCGGCCGAGCAGCAGCGCCAACATCCCGATCAGCGTGGCCGATGCGCCGACCACCGTCGCCGAGTCGATGCCCACGATCAGGCCCGCCGCGAGCACCGCCCCGGCGATGTCGTCGGCGCCGAAGACGACCACGGCCCCGAACCACAGCAGGCCCTGCACCGGGTCGAACGTGGCCGCATCGAACGCTTCTGTCGCCTGTCCCAGGAGCGCCCCGCCGACGCCGGCGAGCAGCGATGCGACCGCGAACACCTCGATCTTGCGCAGGCTGACGTTCACCCCGGCGGCGCGAGCCGCGTCCTCGTCGTCACGGATCGCGACGAGCGCCCTTCCGGTGCGCCCACGCCGCAGCGCGACCACGACGAGCACGGCGATGCCGAGTAACACGAGCGCGAACACGTAGAACGCCCGATCGCTGGCGAACGGCCCCGGGCGCCTCAGCCGCAGGTTCGAGGTGAAGATCGGCTGTGCGAACACGAACCGGCTGATCACTGTGCCGACCGCGAAGGTCGTGATCGCAAGTGCGATGCCGTGCCGCCGGATGGCCGGCCATCCGGTGAGCACCCCGACCGGCAGGACGAGGACCCCGGCCAGCAGTATGGCGACAATCGCCGGCACGCCCCCGTGCGTGCCCAATGCGGCGCACAGCAGCGCGCCCAGGCCGGCATAACCCGCCTGGCCGAGCGATATCTGTCCGGCCAGACCACTGACCGCGACCAGGGACACGAAGATGATGGCCAGCCCCGGCAGCTGCAGCGCGGTGCGCAGGTCGGCGGCGCTGAACCCGAGTGGCATGAGCAGCAGCACCGCGAGGGTAATCGTCCAGCCCGCTGACGCGCGTGGTGTGGGCACCGCGGCGGTGAACTGCATCCCGCCGTCGTGTGCCGGAATGAGCCGCGGTAGCGCGATCACTGTGACGAGCAGCGCGACCACGAACAGGTTCGACTGCAGCGCCCGCAAGGCGATACCCGCATTGCCCTGCCAGTGCAGCAACGTCAGCTCGCTTTGTGCGACACCGATCGCCAGCGCCGCGGCCACGGCGACGGCCGGCCGGGACAACCCCGCGATCACTGCGACGACCATCGTTTCCAGGACGATAAGCGTCGGTTGCACCGGGTCAAGGCGCAGTTGCGGGGCGAGCAGCACTCCAGCAAGCCCGGCGAGGAAGCTGCCGAACGAGGCAGCTGTCGCCGACAGGGCGTCGGTGTCGACGCCGGCGAGCTCGGCGAGCTCGCGACGGTTCACCACGGCGCGCATTGCGGTTCCGATCCGGGTGCCGTGCATCACGACGA
>Ga0126369_10003822_pt1 | contig 10947 bp, 13 predicted proteins | sample PanSoiMetaPlot_1_FD_109646 | JGI IMG/M metagenome (GOLD analysis project Ga0126369, IMG submission 109646) | Tropical forest soil microbial communities from Panama - MetaG Plot_1 | ecosystem: Environmental > Terrestrial > Soil > Tropical forest > Bulk soil | place: Panama | collected 2016-02-17
ACACCTCGAGGCCGTCGAGGCCGGGAAGCATGATGTCGAGCACGACGAGGTCGGGCGGCCGATCGTCGGCAGACTCGATCGCTCTCTGGCCATCGCCGACGGACTCCACGGCGAAGCCCTCGCGCTCGAGGTAGCGCGTGACCACCTCGGCGACGGTCTGGTCGTCTTCCACGACCAGGACGCGGCCCTGCGTCTCCGTCACCACGACGTCTTGACGACGGTGGCGACCGCGATCGCGGTCGCCGCTTGCGCACCGAGCCAGCCGCTCGTGACGCGTCGGCGGCCCGCGGCCAGAGCTGCGCCCGCCGGCAGGAGCCAGATGGCGAACGGCAGCCAGATGCGCTCGACCTCGCCCTTGGACAGCCCGCTGATCATCGCGACGGCCACGACCACCAGCGTGCCCCCCACCAGGAGCCACATCCAGCGATCGCGCAGCCTGGCGAGCGCGACCACGACCGCAGGACCGAGCACGATGGCGAGGCAGGCCGTGTTCGCGACGAGGAAGTCGAGATACGGGCGACGCGAGCCCACGCCGGCGAGGTAGCGCTCGCGGGTAGCGACCAGCCCGGCGACCCACGAGAAGCCGGCGGCGAGAAAGGCGAGGAAGACGGGCGCGGCGCCGATCGCGGCCAGCGCGATCACGCGGAATCGCCGGCGCTGCCACGCAACCACCGCAGGCACGATCGCGAGCAGCACCAAGCCGTAGGAGAGGAACGCGGTCGCGCCGAACAACACGCCGCCCGTGAGGGCGTACACATCCGCTCGGAGCCCGCGCTGCCCGGTAGCGAGGACGACGATGGCGACTGCCCACGCGCTCACTCCCATGAAGAACGCGTCCGCGCTCGTGGCAACCCAGATCGCCGCCGGCGCGAGCACCAGGAACGGCGCCGCCCGACGCGCCGACTCGGGACCGGCGACCTCGCGTACGGCGACGAGGACGGCGGGAACGGCGGCCGCGCCGCCCGCGATGCACAACGCCGCCGCCCAGCCGGAGCCGCCGAGCCCGATCCTGTCCAGGGCCGAGAGCAACAGCACCATGCCGGGCGGGTGGCCCTGCACGTGCACGGAATAGTCGCCGATCCTCTCGACGAACGTGGAGACGAACGCGAACGGCGAGCCGACGCGTGCCACGTCGGCCAGATACTCGGTGCGCGCCTCGAGCGGAGCCGTCAGGCCCTGCACACCGTCGACGAGCGCGAGCGCAACTGCCCACAGCGCCGCGGTCAGCGTCGACACGAAGAGCAGCGCGCGCCATCGGAGGTGGTGAACGAGCGTCGGCCCCGTGACCGTGACCACCACCGCGAGCATGACGGCGGGCAGGATCCGTCCGCTCAGGCGCAGGTCGAACGTCCCGACCAGCGGGGCAGCGTTGATCCGGATGTTCGCACCCGCGGCCTGGAGACGATCGAGCAGCACGTGCGCGAGCACGATCACGCCGACCCATGCGACGAGGACGACGACCGTGGTGCGGATTGGGCGCGTCGCGGTCGCGTCGGCTGGGCGTACCGCGATTGCAGGGTCGACGACGCCGGTGGCCACGATCGGACTGTACCGACGTCGTTCGACGAGTAGCGCGTGACGTCAGGAAGTTTCGAAAGTCGTAAGCGGGATCCAGGTCGCGTTCGAGCAGCGCGTGGGTAGCGTCCCCGTCGATGCCCGACGTCGTGCTCCCGGTACTCGATGAAGTGGACGCGATTCCCCAAGTGCTCGCGCGGTTGCCGCGCGGCTACGAACCCATTGTCGTCGACAACGGATCGACCGACGGCTCGGCGACGGTCGCGTTGAACCTCGGTGCCCGCGTCGTGATCGAGCCGGCGCGCGGGTTCGGCGCCGCGTGCTTCGCCGGACTGCGCGCCGCCACTGCTGATGTCGTGTGCTTCATGGACTGCGACGGCTCTCTCGACCCCGCGGACTTGTTACTCGTCAGTGCGCCCCTGATCTCCGGCGAGGCCGATCTCGTTCTCGGGGCGCACCGCGCCACCGAGGCGGGCGCGTGGCCGCTGCACGCCCGGCTGGCGAACCGCGTGCTGACCCGCCTCATCGCTCGGCGCCTCCACTTCGCCGTCCACGACCTCGGGCCGATGCGTGCCGCGCGCCGGGCGCCGCTACTCGAGCTGGGTCTCACCGACCGCCGGTTCGGCTGGCCGCTCGAGATGCTCCTCCGGGCCGCAGGCGCAGGCTGGCGGATCCTCGAGGTGCCGGTCGCGTACGCGCCGCGGATCGGTGCCTCGAAGGTGACCGGCACGGTGCGGGGGACGGCCCGTGCCGTCATCGACATGGCCCGGGTGGTCCGGTGACCGTCATCGTGATCGCCAAGTCGCCGGCGCCGGGACGCGTGAAGACCCGGCTCTGCCCGCCGTGCGATCCCGAGCAGGCGGCCCGCCTCGCCGAGGCCTCCCTCGTCGACACGCTGCTCGCCGTCGCCGCGACACCGTGCACGCGCCGGGTCCTGGTGCTCGCCGGCACGCCCGGGCCGTGGCTGCCCGCCGGTTTCGAGGTGATTCCCCAGCGCGGCGACGCTCTCGACGAACGGCTCGCGCACGCCTTCGCGGACGTGGGGGCCGGCGGCGTGTTGATCGGCATGGACACTCCCCAGGTGACGCCGGCGCTACTGACCGCGTCGCTCTGCGCCCTCGAGTCCCCGGGCGTGGACGCCGTCCTCGGACCGTCTCTCGACGGCGGCTGGTGGGCGATCGGGTTGCGCGCACCCGACCCCGCCGTGTTCCTCGGCGTCCCGATGAGTACCGACCGCACGGGCGCAGCGCAGCATTCGAGACTCCGCGCACTCGGCTTGCGAGCCGCACCCCTCCCCCGCCTTCGCGACGTGGATGAGTTCGACGACGCCCTCGCCGTCGCGTCCGACGCCCCCGACAGCAGGTTCGCGGCGACGCTCCGACCGATCGCCGCCTCACTCGATGCCGTGCGAGTGTCGACGGCGGCACCGTGACCGCTTGCCTGCGGACGATCGACGGACGCGCGCTCCCGACGCGCGCCGAACGCTGGCTCGATCGCCCGAGCCCCGAGGACGACAGCGTTCTCGCCCGGGCCGCGCCACCGGTCCTCGACGTCGGCTGCGGACCCGGACGGCACGTCCTGGCTCTCGCCGAACGCGGTGTGCCGGCGCTCGGCATCGACATCACGCCCGCCGCGCTCGACCTCGCCCGCCGGCGCGGTGCGCCGGTGCTGAGCCGCTCCGTGTTCGATCGGGTTCCGGGCGCGGGCCGGTGGGCGACCGCTCTCCTGCTCGACGGCAACCTCGGCATCGGCGGGGAGCCCGCAGCCCTCCTCGAGCGGGTGGCGCGTCTGCTCGCGCCCGGCGGCAGCGTGCTCGTCGAGCTTGAGCCCCCGAGTCGATCGGGTGCCGCCGAGCGCGTGCGGTTCGACATCGGCGGCGTCGAGGGCCCCGCGTTCGCGTGGACCGCCGTTGGCATCGACGAGCTCTCGACGCCTGCGACGGCCGCCGGCCTCGTCGTGGATGAGGTCTGGTCGGAGGCCAAGCGGTGGTTCGGGAGTCTGTGTCGTGCGTGAGCAGACCGCGCCGCGCGTCTTCCGCAGTCCGCTGCACGACGAACGCAACGCCTCCCTGCTGGGGGTGGCGTTGGGGGTCACGTTCACGGTTTGCTTCGTCACGGGCGTGCTGTCGCACCTGATCCAGGACCCGCCGAGCTGGTTCCAGTGGCCGTCGCGGCCCGCAGGGCTGTACCGCGTCACGCAGGGCGTGCATGTCGCGACCGGCCTGGCGTCGATCCCGCTCCTGCTCGCCAAGCTCTGGGTCGTGCTCCCGAAGCTGTTCGCGTGGCCGCCGTTCCGGTCCGTCGCACACCTGGTGGAGCGGCTGGCGATCTTCCCGCTCGTCGCCGGCGGCATCTTCGAGCTGTTCAGCGGCCTGGCCGACACGCACCTGTGGTACCCGTGGCCGTTCGCTTTCCGCTCGGCGCACTACTGGGTCGCGTGGATCACCATCGGCGCCCTCGTCGTCCACCTCGGCGCGAAGTGGGCGACGACGCGGGCGGCGCTTCTGAAGGAGGGTCGGCGTCCTCCAGAAACGCATCGGGAGACGGCAAGCGCCTTCGACCGGCGGACGTTTCTCGCCACCGTCGGCGTCGCCGCCGGTGCCGTCACGCTCTTCACGGTCGGCCAGACGGTCTCCCCGCTGCGCAAGCTCGCCCTCCTTGCGGCCCGCCGGCCCGATACCGGCCCCCAGGGTTTCCCGGTGAACCGGACGGCGGCGACCGCCGGGGTGGTCGAGGCGGCGCGTGCCACCGACTACCGCCTGCGCGTCGAAGGCAAGGTGCGCCGTCCGTTGGTGTTCACACGGGACGAGCTGCGCGCCCTCCCCCAGCACGAAGCCACACTTCCGATCGCGTGCGTTGAAGGCTGGAGCACGAGCCAACGATGGCGCGGCGTCCGCGTGCGTGACCTCCTCGAACGCGCCGGCGCGGCTTCTGACACCGAAGTACGGGTCCATTCACTCCAGCGGCGTCGCCAGTACCGGTTCTCGGACCTCAACCGGTCGCAGGCCCACGACCCGGACACGCTGCTCGCGCTCGAGGTCAACGGCGAGCCCCTCGACATCGATCACGGTTACCCGCTCCGTCTCATCGGCCCCAACCGCCCCGGCGTCCAGCAGACGAAGTGGGTCACGCGACTGGTCGTGCGATGAGCGCGCCGGAGTACGGCCGCGCCTACTGGATCGCACTCCCGGTCGGCGTAGCGCTCATGGCATTCGGCATCATCGGCGTCATCGGAGACAAGGGCATCGCCACGAGCCTGGACATCGGCGCCTGGCTCGTCGGCGCCGACGTCGCCCACGACTTCGTCCTCGCCCCGCTGGCGTGTCTGGTCGGCGCCGTCGTCGCACGCGCGCTCCCCCGATGGTGCAGGGCGCCGGTGCAAGCCGCGCTGCTCGTCACCGGCGTGCTGCTCATCGTCGTTTTCCCCGCGTTGCGTGGCTACGGCCACGACCAGGTTCCCGACAACCCGTCGGTGCAACCGCTCGACTACGCGACTGCGACGTTGACCGCGCTCGCGGTCGTGTGGACGGGCGCAGCAGCCTGGTCGGCCGTACGACTCGCTAGTGCTGGCCGGGAAGGACGTCGACCTCGGAGTCGTGCCACACCGGGTGATCGCCCGACGTCTCCACGTTGAAGCCGTAGTCGTACGTGAGCGAGCCTCCGTACGTCGCGCCGAAGGCAGTGAGACCCCCGACGATGATCGACAGGATCATCACGAGCGTGGACGTCGCCTCGTTGTCACTCCACTGCACGAGACGGATGATGATGTCGAGGAGGACGAACCCGGTCACAGTGAGCATGACCGTCATGTGCCAGTTGGCCGTGCGCCGCGCCTGGTTCCCGGGTGACGTCGACTTCCACCAGTCCCAGAACCCGGTGAGCGCGGCGGCGAGCGACACGATCGCGCCCGCGATGATCACGTGCGTGCCGGAGATGAAGAAGTCGCGTCCGACGGTGGAGTCGTTGCCGGCGATCCGGGAGATCACGTCGAACACCGCGACGAGCACGTAGGCGCCGACCGGCACGTCGGTGAGTGCCGGGTGGAACGGCTTCCCCGCCCATCCCCGCAGGCCTTTGAACTGCCTCCCCTTGAGGGTCACCCCCGGGCGGATCGAGAACTTGCGGCTCATGTGTGCCTCCTCCTCGGACGGGCTCGGACCAGGAACTGGCTTCGGGTGGCGGAATGCTCTCGAAGCCTGCCACGCGTCGCCATCGCAGTCTGGTGGGCGCCGTCGAGCTGCGCGTCGGCACAGCCTGGTCCGGCGTCCACGACGACGCCGACACCGACCGTTGGCAGCGCGCGCTCGAAGACATCGGCGACGGCGTTGGCAAGCCGCACCGGCTCGGCGCCCGCGGTGGCGCAATGCTCGACGAGACGCGCGACCTTCGACAGGCCCAGGATCCGATCGCGGGGGAGGTAACCGACCGTCGCGACGCCGGAGTACGGGAGACCGTGGCAATCACAGCGGGCGGTGAACGCCAGATCGCTCACGATCACCAGCTCCTCGTACGCGGCGTCGTTCTCGAACGTCGTCACCGGGAAGGAGGCGGGAAGCGTCTCGGAAGGGAGGCTCATGTCTTGGCCCGGAGCTCGACACAGCAACGGCCCGGAACTGGCTCGAGGACCGCCTCGGTCGCCTCATCGCCGATGCCGCGCAGGGCGCCCTCGAGCAATGCCCGGTTCATGCCGCACACGAGCTCGGGGGCGCGGCGCGCGACGGCGTCGAAGGGACAGCTCCGGAGCACGATGCGATCGCCTTCGTGGACGGGCTCGTAACCCTGGTCGGCGAGCATCGCGAGCTCGCGCGTCACCATCCTCCGAGTCGTCGCCGCGTCGGAGCGCGCCGCCCCGCCGATCCGGCGGCCCCGCTCGAAGGAGACCCGCAACGCGGCGTCGGCGGGGCGCTCGTCGGCGCGGCACGACTGGATCGCGGTCGCCAGCAGCTCGCCGGCGAGGTCGTAGTGACGCGGCGGGATCGACACGTCGAGGGCGAGCCCCGACGGCTCGTACGTCTTGGGCGCTCGCCCCCGCCGCCGCTCGTGTGCGCGCCGGGCACCGGGCACCAGCAGGCCGGCGTCGACGAGACGGTCGAGATGGAACGCCGCCAGCTTGCGGCTGATGCCGGCGTGGTCGGCGGCCTCGTCGCGGGTCACAGGCCGGGCTGCGGCCCGAACGAAGAGATAGAGCCGCCGCCGGGTCGGCTCGTCGAGGACCCCCAGGGTGCTCATCGACCGGTCGGCAGCCGCGGCCATCGACCGAGATCATAACCAGCACTCGTTGGTCATAAACGTGTTCATCCACGCCGGAAACTGCGGCGGCCGTCCCCGCCCCTCTGGATACGGTCGGGCGATGACTCGGCACGTCCGGCTGCGGGAGCTCCTGGTCGGCGTCGAGGGATTGGCGATATTCCGTCACCTGCTCGAAGGCGACGACGAGACGGCGGCGGCGCGCATCGACGAGGTACGCCGCATCGTCGGGGCGGAAGAGGAACCGACGTACGGCCTCGGCAGCGACGTGCCCGAGCTCGACGCCCGCGCCGGCTACGCACGCTGGGCCGAGACCTACGACCTTCCCGGCAACCCGCTCATCAGCGTCGAACAGCCGTCGGTCTGGGCGCTGCTCGACAACCTTCCCGCGGGCCGGGCGCTGGACGCCGCCTGCGGGACGGGCCGGCACAGCGCGCGACTCGCCGATCTCGGACACGACGTGACGGGTGTGGACGCGTCCCCCGAGATGCTGGAACTCGCGCGCGCCCGTGTCCCCGAAGCCCGGTTCCTCGAAGGCGACCTGCGCAGCCTCCCGGTGGAGGACGGCGAGGTCGACCTGGCTGTGTGCGCGCTTGCGCTCGGGCACTGCGTCGATCTGCGCGCTCCCGTGGGCGAGCTGGCGCGCGTGGTGCGCAGCGGTGGACAGGTCGTGATCTCGGATCTCCATCCCGGCTTGTCGGTCTCCGGTGGGCAGGCCCTGTTCGCAGCGGCCGACGGGAGCCTGGCGTTCGTCCGGGAGCACGTGCACCTGCACGGCGAGTACCTCGACGCGTTCAGCGCGTCGGGGGTTGACGTCGTCCGTTGCGTCGAACCGCGCTTCGGCCCCGAGGAAGCGGCGATGCAGGGGATGGCCGCGCAGTTCGTTCCCGACGCGACGAGGGCGGCGTTCACCGGTCTCCCGGGCGCGCTGATCTGGCAGCTCGAGCGCCGCTAGCGCCCCTCGAACCGCGGCGTGCGCTTCTCGGCGAACGCGGCCATACCCTCCTGCAGGTCCTCGCTGGCGAACGCGCGGGCCTCGAGGGAGCGCATCTCGTCCATCGCCGCCGGGTCGACTCCACCGAGCACCAGGTTGAGGGCGCGCTTGTGGCCCTGGACGGTCAGCGGCGCGAACTCGGCGATCTCCTCCGCCAGCTCGAGGGCGCCCTCCAAGGCGTCCGGCACGCGGCGCTGCACGAGGCCGACCGCGGCCGCTTCGTCGGCGTCGAGCGTGCGGGCCGCGAGCAGCAGGTCACGGGCGGCTCCCTGACCAACGAGCGCGGCCAGGCGCTGGATGTTGGACGGGCTCAGGAACACGCCGAGCCGCGCGGCGGGGATGGAGAACGTGGCGTTGTACACGGCGACTCGCAGGTCGCACGCCACGGCGAGCTGCATGCCGGCTCCGATCGCGGGCCCGTTGACGGCCGCCAGCACCGGCGCCGGGTAGTCGACGATGGCGTCGAGCAGGCGGTCGAACGCGGGGCGGAACGTGTCGGCGCCGCCGGGCTCGGCGGTGTCGGCGGCGCGGACGGCGAGGTCGGCGCCGGCGCAGAACGCCTTGTCGCCCGCGCCCGCGACGACGACGGCGCGCAGGTCCGGAGCGGATTCGAGGTGGCCGAGGAGCTGGAGGCACAGGTCGGCGTTGAGCGCGTTCCGGCGCTCGGGCCGATCGATCGTCGCGACGCCGACGCGGTCGCGGACCTCCCAGCGGATCATTTCCCTCCTGTCGCCGTCGCCGCCGCGCTCTACGACTCGTCGATGATGGCGATCAGATCGCCCTCTTGCACGACCTGCTCGGGCTCGACGTGGAGCTCACGCAGGACGCCGGGAATCTCGGTGACGACGGGGATCTCCATCTTCATCGACTCGAGGATGACGATCTCGTCCCCCTCGGCGACCATCTGCCCCTCTTCCGCCACGACCTGCCAGACATTCGCCGTGATCTCGGCCCGGATCTCCGCCATTTCTCTCCTGTCGCCGTCGCAAGCTCCGGCTCTGCGGCGACGGTCAGCAAAGCCGCCATCGCCGCGAGGCGCCGCAGCTTAGATGCGTGCGAGAGGCCCCTATATGTCCCCTGTCGCACGGATCGTCAGACCGGCAGGACGCCGTGCTTGCGCCAGGGACGGTCGACGCGCTTGGCGCGCGACACCTGCAGGCCGCGCCAGATCGCCCGCCGGGTGTCGGCGGGATCGATCACGTCGTCGAGCTGGGCGTGCCCGGACGCGATGTAGGGGTCGATGTTCCGGCGGATCTCCTCGGCGAGCTCGAGCCGCTTCCGGGTCCGCTCCTCCTCGGGCACGGCCTCGATCGTCTTGCGGTGGATGATGTTGACGGCGCCGTCGGGCCCCATCACCGCGATCTCGGCGGTCGGCCACGCCACGATGAAGTCGGCCTCGTAGGCGGTGCCGTTCATGACGAAGTACCCGGCGCCGTAGCTCTTGCGCATCACCACGCTGATCTTCGGCACCGTCGCCTCCGACACGGCGAACAGCATCTTGGCGCCGTGACGGATGATCCCCTGCTTCTCGACCGCGGAGCCGACGATGAACCCGGGCACGTCGTGCAGGAACACGAGCGGGATCCCGAACGCGTCGCACATCCACACGAACCGCGCCACCTTGTCGGCCGCGTTCACGTCGAGCGCGCCACCGAGCACCATCGGCTGACTGCCGACGATCCCAACCGGATGCCCGCCGACGCGCGCCAGGCCTGTCACGACGTTCTTGGCCCACTCGGGCTTGATCCACAGCACGTCGCCGTCATCGACGACGGCGACGACGACCTTGCGCATGTCGTACGCCCGGCGGGGAGCGGTCGGCACGATGTCGTACAGCTCCTCGACCCGCCGGTCGACCGGGTCGGTCGGCTCGAGCACCGGCGGCGGCTCCTGGTTGTGCGACGGGAAGAAGGAGAGGTACTTCCGGACGACCTCGAGGCACTCCTTGTCGTCGGCCACCTCGAGGTCGGCGACTCCGGAGATCTTGGTGTGGACGGCGGAGCCGCCCATCTCCTCCTCGCTGACGTCCTCCCCCACCGCCGCCTTCACGAGATGGCGCCCGCCGAGCGCCATCGAGGACGTGCCCTTCACCATCGGCACGAAGTCCGCCAGCGCGGGGATGTACGCGGTCCCGGCGGCGCAGTGGCCGAGCATCGCCGCCACCATGGGCACGACGCCGCTCATTGCCACCTGCTCGCGGAACAGCGCACCGGCGCCCGCGAAGGTCGAGCCGCTCGTCGACTGGATGCGCGCGCCGGCCGAGTCGAGCAGCCACACGAACGGGATGCGCTGCCGGACCGACAGCTCGCGCAGCCGCGCCATCTTGTGCTCGCCGACCTGGCCCATCGATCCCGCCATCACGGTGAAGTCGTAGGCGCCGACGGCGACGGGCCGGCCGTTGATCTCCCCGACACCCGTGACAACGCCGTCGGCGGCCAGGAACCGGTCGCCGAGGCCGGCGTCCATGTGGTCGGCGAGCATCCCGTACTCCACCCACGTGCCCGGATCGAGCAGCAGGTCGAGGCGCTCGCGCACGGTGAGCTTGCCCAGCGAGTGCTGCCGCTCGACGCGCTCCGGCCCGCCCATCCCGAGCGCACGGTCCCGGCGCGCCTTCAGGTCGCCGACGAGCGGCCCCCAGTCGTGGACGTCACCGCCCCCCGTGGTGGTCACAACGTCATCCTCGCACGGCGAGCACGTGCCACTTGCCGGGCACGCCCTTGAGCTCGTGGTGTCCGCGGTCGTCGAACTCGATGCCGGACCCGGTGACGAGGTCGCGGACGGTGCTCGTGACGAGTACTTCGCCGGGACCGGCCAGGGCCGCGACGCGGGCGCCGATGTGCACCGCGATGCCGGCGAGGTCGTCACCCCGCAGCTCGCACTCGCCACTGTGCAGCCCTGCCCGCACGTCGAGCGTGAGCTCGTGGGAACCCGATGCGATCGCTCGCGCGCAGTTGATCGCGCGTCCCGGTCCGTCGAACGCGGCGAGGAACCCGTCCCCGGTCGTCTTGATCTCCTCGCCCCGGAACCGCTCGAGCTCCCGCCGGATGACGGCGTCGTGCCGGTCGAGCAGCTCGTGCCACTGCCTGTCGCCCTCGGCCGCAGCGCGCGCCGTGGACTCGACGATGTCGGTGAAGAGCACCGTCTTGAGCACACGACTCGGTTCAGACATGCGCGCGTGGCGAGAGCCGGTGA
>Ga0126369_10003823_pt1 | contig 10946 bp, 8 predicted proteins | sample PanSoiMetaPlot_1_FD_109646 | JGI IMG/M metagenome (GOLD analysis project Ga0126369, IMG submission 109646) | Tropical forest soil microbial communities from Panama - MetaG Plot_1 | ecosystem: Environmental > Terrestrial > Soil > Tropical forest > Bulk soil | place: Panama | collected 2016-02-17
AGTCGGCGCTGGAGCAGGCCACGGCGTTCAAGGGCCCGGCGCTGGTCAACGTGATGATCTCGCAGGAGTCGGCGCGCAAGCCGCAGCAGTTCAAGTGGCATAGCTGATCGGCTGACGCGCTCGCGTAGGGGGCCGCTCTGCTGAGGAGCGGCCCCTTTTATTTCGGCTCTCGCAACAGGCTCAGGGCTCTACGCCCTCCACGGCTCCGATGTCGCAGCCGCCCGACCGCAGGCGTCCCCGCTGATCGGCCGGAAGACACGCGGCGTTGTCGGCCGCGTCGAGCGCCGGGCTGTTGCTCAGGAGCGGGAAGAACCCGCGACCGGGCACTCCAAGATCGATGAAGCTGGCCAGACCGGGGTCGCCGATGCGATCGTGCGGGAGCAGCACGACGGCGCAGGCCGGGTCGAAGAAGAGATTGTTGTCCAGCGACGTGACCCGGCCACGGCAGGCCAAGCCAGCCGGGTTTGACGGGCCCGACACGATCGTGTTGTGGAGAGCCAGTGCGCTCGTGGCGACCAGGTTTCGGCCGTCAGAACCGTCGTTGTTGGCGATCGTGCTATTGACCACGAGCCCACCGGCGACGAAGAGCCCGCCTCCGAAGCCGAAATTGGCCTGGTTGTCGGTCACCGTGCTGTTGACGATCGTGACGGCCGAGGACTCCGAGTAGAGGCCGCCGGCGTCGCTCCCGCCCGAGGCATTATCGACGATGGTGCTGCCGATGATGGTCACGCCGTCCGCGGCATTCGAGACCGCGATGCCGCCGCCGCGTTGTTCTGCGATGTTGTGCCGGATCGTGCTGTTGATGATCGTGACCGCCGCGGCGCTGAAGATGCCGCCGCCGAACCCGAGCCCGCCGTTGTTGTCGGCCACGATGCTGCCGGCCAGGAACAGTCGGCCGAGGCTGGCGATGCCGCCGCCCCCGCCCCGTACGAGGCCGCCGCCGCTCTCGCTGAAGTTGTTGGTCACGGCGCCGTGCGTGATGATCGTCGTGCCCCGATTGAGGATGCCGCCGCCGCCGAACGTATTTTCGGCGCTCCAGCGCCCGCCCCGGATCGTCAGGTCCTCGAGGTTCAAGAGGCCCGATTGCGCGACGTGAAGCACACGGAATGGCGGCGCGGTGGCCGCGCGCTCGATGATGGTGTTGCCGGCTCCGTCTCCCCCGATCGTGAGTGGGCTGGTAATCGACGGCAGGCCGTTCGATCCGTCGGTGTCGTTGTTGACCGCCGTCAACGTGTATGTGCCTGCCGCCAACCGGATCAGATTGCTCTCGCCGTTGCTATTCGACGTGCTGATGGAGGCGATCAAACAGGCGACGTCGCCCGACGCACAGATGAACAGCGCCGCGCCCGCCGGTCGCGCGAGTCCCAGGGCCACGATGAGCCCCGTCACGATGATCCACATTGCACGCCCACGCCGCTGAGTGCTTGCCGCAGAACCATCTCGGGTCAGCATTGCTCGACGCTCCATCTGGTTCGGAATCCGGATCATTGGAACACCCACGCCAAGTCAGAGTCTTGTCGGGCGGTCCCGATGGCTATGAGGGGGGAACTCCTGCATCGCAATCGGGACAAACTAGCACAGCGTGCGCCGGAGTTTCTAGCGTGCTAGTCGTTTCCAGCGGTACTACGTGACGATGTGACCGACGCGGCCTGAACCGCGAACGCGCGGCTCCCGTGGCCGCCCTTTGAAGGGCGACCGCCGTGGGGCGGTCACCTCTGTGTCCGCCTTCTTATGGGGTCGTTCCCTCGACGGCTCCAATGTCGCATCCCGCGCCGGTCCGCAGGCTTCCTCGCTGATCGGACGGAAGACAGGCGGCGTTATCGGCTGAGTCGAGCGCCTGGCTGTTCGTCGCGAGCAGGAAGAACCCGCGGCCCGGCGCGCCAAAGTCGATGAAGTCGCCCAGGCCAGGGTCGCCGGTGCGGTCATGCGGGAGCAAGGCGACGGCGCAGGCCGGATCGATGAAAATATTGTTGTCCAGTGACGTGATCCGGCCAAGGCAGGTACTGGGGTCGCCGGGGATGACTGGCGGACCCGAAACGATCGTGTTGTGGAGAGCCAGCGCGCTCGTGGCGACCAGGGCGCGGCCTTCCGCGCTTCTGTTGTTGGCGATGGTGGTGTTGACCACGACCCCGCCAGCGACGCGGAGCCCGCCTCCGAATCCGAACTCGGCTCTGTTGAGGGCAACCGTGCTGTTGACGACGGCGACGGCGGAGGAATCTGAATAGAGGCCGCCGCCGTCGCTCTCCGTAGCATTGTCGACGATGGTGCTGCCGATGATGGTCACGTTGCCTGCGGCATCAGAGATCGCAATGCCACCGCCAACCTCGTTCGCGAAGTTATGCCTGATCGTGCTATTGATGACCGTCACCGCGGCGGTGCCGAAGATGCCCCCGCCCGCCCCCTGCGCCTGGTTATCGGCCACGGTGCTGCCGGCGATGAACAGTCGACCGAGGCTCGCGATGCCGCCCCCTCCGCCGGCACCGGTCGTAAGGTTGTCGGTCACCGCGCAGTGGGTGATGATCGTTGTGCCCCGGTTGAAAAGGCCGCCGCCGCCGAACTGGACGAACACGCCCCAGCGGCCACCTCTCACCGTGAGATCTTCGAGGTTCAGGCTGCCGGATTGGCCGACGTGGAACACCCGGAAGAGGGGGGCGGTGGCAGCACGCTCGATGATGGTGTTCATGGACCCGTCGCCGCCGATCGTGAGCGCACTCGTAATCGACGGCAAGCCGTTCGATCCGTCGGTGTCGTTGTTGACTTCCGTCAACGTGAAGGTGCCGGCCGCCAGGCGGATCAGGTTGACCTCGCCGTTCGCATTGGACGTGGTGATCGCGGCGACCAGGCATACGACGTCCCCCGCCGTACAGGAGAACAACGCCGCGCCGGCCGGTTGCGCGACACCAAGAGCTACCGCGAGCACCGTCAAGATGATCCACGCTGCCCGCCTACATGGCTGACTACTTCCAGCAGCACCGCCTCGGCTCTGCATCGCTCGACCCTCCATTGATCCGATCAGAATCTGTAGGGGCACCAATACCCGGCTCAGAGTTTTGCCCGTGCCGACCCGAGGTCTCAATGCATAAAAGGCCTGAATCGATGCCGGGCAACCCTCAAGAACGAGGGTGGTGAACCCGGATGCGCGCATCGGGGCAAACCGAATGGAACCGCGTGGAACATCAAAGGTCAAGATCGAGCAGAGGGGTCGCGGCGCGGCCTCGATCCGACCGCGCCGCTCGGACGACTCAGTCGCGCTGGTGGCGCAGGATCTTCGGGATGACCTCGCCGTCCACCGTGGGCGCCGGGGCGACCTCGAGAATGTCGAGGACGGTGGGCGCGACGTCGACGTTGTGCAGCACGTCCACCTTGCGGCCCTGCTTGAGGCTCGGGCCCGCCGCGTAGAAGATCGCGCTCATCGACTGGAGATTCGAGTTGTGACCGTGCGCGCCATAGAAGTTGGGCACGGAGTACACGGTGGTCGTCGCGTTGAAGGCCGCCTCGCCGAGCCGCGCCACGCCGGGCGATTGAACGCCGTCGAAGTTGTAGCCCTCGATCATCAGCGCCAGCACGTCGCCGGTGTCCTGACCGAAGTTCTCGTCGACACAGAAACCGGGAACGCCGCAGCCGTTGGGCCGCGTGAGAACGTCGCTGAAGAGCGGAGTCGCCTGCGGGTTGTAGAACGCGTGAGGATCTTTCGCGGCGCGCAGCGCGGCCACGACCTGAGCCACCAGCGCCGCGTAGCCGGCGGGTGAGCTGTCAGCCGGGACGGTCCCGCCGGCCTCGCGACCCTGGAGATTCACGTAGACGTTGGCGGCGGGCCCGGTGGTGCGGACGCCCAGGAGGTTGACGTTCACGCCCGCGTTCGCGAGCAGGTTGCGCAGGCTCACGGCCGTGTGGAACGGCGCCATCCCATGGTCGGACACGACGAACACGTCGCGCTGCGGCTCGCCGCCTTGGCGCGAGCCGATCGCGTTCAGGATCCCTTCCACTGCGCCGTTCGCCTGCTGGTAGGCGAACTCCAGATAGCGCGCATAGCGGTTGACCTTCGCCGCGTCCTGTCCGGTCGCGCCGGCCGGGTTGCCGGGGGCGCCGATGCTGGTGTTGTCGGTCGGGTTCGTCGGCTGCCGGCGGTCGGTGAGCGTGAACTGATGGCCGGACCCGTCGGGCTGCTCGATGTAGATCATCACCAGGTCGGCATCGGGATTCTCGTTGATGGCGTGCACGGCCACGGCGGTCTGGTACGCGATCCACGCCTTCACCTGGTCCTCGTACATCACTTCCAGCTCGAGGTCCGAGAAGACGCCGAACCCTGGGCTGAGACGCTCGGGGATACGGAAGTCCGGTTGCGGCGCCCAGAATCCGACGTTGTTGTTGATGTCGTCGACCGCCGCCAGCACGGGCGCGTTGCGCGGGATGAAGTTGGCCCCGTAGCGGGCGAAGCGGACAGTCGACAGGTCGGGCGCCAAGAAGCTCACGAAGTACGCCGCGCCGATCTTGTTGCCGGATCCCTCGAAGAAGAACTTCGCCGACGGGCCGCCGAGCTTCACGTAGGCGGGGCCCGACGACGGGAGCGCGAACGGCCCGGGCTGGATGCCGGCCGCCGCCTCGAAGAACACGAGCGTGTCGTAATTGACCACGTGATCGTCGGTCGTGTCGAGGGCCGCCACCTTGATGTCGTAGCGCAAGGTGCGCCCCGACGCGTTCGTGGTGCCGCACGTCGCGGTCGCCGCGGGCGCGCAGAACACCGTCTCCACGGGCGCCGCCGTCACCAGCACCGGGCTGTGCGACACGTGGCCGGCGGCCAGGAGCTGGCTCGTCAGGGTCGCGTCGGCGGCCACGAAGCTGGCCGACGTGAGCGCGAAGCCTTGCGCGCCGAGCCCGCCGAACGCACCGAACGGAACCGTGTAGTCGGTCGTCCGAATGGGCGTGGCAGGCTGGACCAGCGTGTTGACGGGCGGCGTGCCCGGAGGTGTGTTCGAGATGGTGATGTCGGCGCCGTCGCTACCCGGCCACGTCGCGGTCACGACCTTCTTGCCCGCACGCCGCAGCTGCACCCAGAGCGGCTCCGCCGTCGGCGCCGGGGAAGGGCCGAGCGGGCTCAGCTGATAACCGCCGATCGGCGCGGCGAAGCCGCTGAGGCTGGCGCCGATCGGCGACGCGACGGCATGGAAGGTGTTGAGCGGGATGTCGTTGTGCGCGGCCGTCGAGCCGGTCGCGATCGCGATGTGGGCGACCGCCGTCACCGACGGTGTGACCGTGATGTTCTGGTCGGCGACGACGCCGCGGGTCTTGAGACGGCCGAGGCCGGTCTTCCGGTCGAGGACGCCCGTCCTGAGATAGTGCTCGACGAGATCCGGCTGGGCGCCGTCGAGCGAGATCACGACCACCTGCGGGTTCTTCTGGTGCTGCTCGTCGTGATGCGCCTGCGCGAGCGGTGTCGCGGCCACCGACAAGACGAGCGCCAGGCCAAGAGTACGCAGCGAGGTGCGGAGCGCTGAGATCATGGTCCCTCCCGAGCTAGGGTTCCGGTCGCACGGTGGAGGCGGCCGATGCCGGCCCGGGAGGAATCTCAGCACGGCTCGATTGCGAGCCTGTGTGAGTTGTGTGTCGTTCTCGCTTCGGCGGCCGCCGGCGCGGCCGGTCAGCGCGGCGCGATCCGTCAGCCGCGCGTGCGGCTGTCCGGCGTCTGCCCGAAGTCGGGCACGTTGGCGGCCGATGCGGCCAGCAGCGGTGACTTCGTCACCTTGAGCGCCGCGGCCGCGGCCGGGTTCTCGGTGATCTTCGCCATCACGGCCTCGCGCGCCCGGTTGAAATAGTCGCGATTGTTGGCGACGAACTCACGCGACGTGCGCAGGCCCTCGAGATAGCCGTTGATCTGCGGCACGACGTAGCGGGCCACCATGTCCCAGCTCCGCCGCGTGTTCTCCGGGTTGGCCCAGTCGTGGACGAAGCCGACGACGGTGCCGAATCCGCCGGACATCTCGAGCACCGACTTGATGCGGGCCACGAGGTCGTCCGGTGTGCCGATCGTGGCGACGGCGCCGGGGACGAACGCGGTCTTGTCGACGGCTTCGTCCGCCGTCTTGTAGGGGCGAGCGCCGGGCCGCTGCAGGGTGGCGGTGATGTACTCGTTGTGGTGGCGCAAGAGCCCGTCGCGCGCCTCGGCGCGCGCCTGCTCGCGGGTCTCGGCGATGTGCCAGCTCATCAGCACGCGCCAGTCCTTGCGATCGACGGTCTGGCCGTGCTCGGCCGCGGCGGCCTCCGCGAAGCCCCACTGCGTTCGCAGGGCGTTCAGACCTTCCTCGGCCAGGGCCCCGATCGAGATGATGCCGATGCCGTGCTTGCCGGCCAAGGTCATCCCCGACGGGCTGATCTGCGAGGCGACGGCGAACGGCAGGTCCTCCTGCAACGGCAGCAGCTGCAGCTTGGCATCCTGCAGGGTGAACCAGTCCGACTTGACCGTCAGCCGCTCGCCGCGCATCAGCCGGCGGATGACCCCGATCGCCTCGTCCTGACGGTCGCGTAGCAGCATCGGATCGATACCGAGCGTGTGCGCGTCCGACGCCAGCGCGCCCGGCCCGGAGCCGAAGATCACGCGCCCGCCGGTCATGTAGTCGAGCTGCACCATTCGCTGGGCGACGTTGAACGGATGGTGATAGGGCAGCGAGACGACGCCGGTGGCGAGCTTGATTCGCTTGGTCCGCTCGCCCGCCGCGGCCAGGAACATCTCGGGTGAGCCGATCATCTCCCAGCCGCTCGAGTGATGCTCGCCGCACCAGAACTCGTCGTAGCCGAGCTTGTCGAGCTGCTCGACGAGATCGAGGTCGCGCCGGAACTGGAGCATGGGATGCTCGCCGATCGGATGGTGGGGAGCCAGGAACGCGCCGAAGCCTAGTCGGTTCATGACCAGGACAGTACCTCTTGACACCTCCATTCCGCCAGCGGAACATCCGGTCCACATGCGACAGATCGCAGACGAGACGCGCTTACCAGCTGATGTCGATGGTCAGCCTCTGGTGCAGGCCGCGATCACGCTCCAGCCGGTCATTCGCCGCCACCACGACGAGCTCGAGCGCGACCAGCGCCTGCCGAAGGTGCTGGTCGAAGCGTTCCACGCGGCCGGCTTCTACAGCATGGTGATCCCGCGTGCCCTGGGCGGCCTTCAGGTCGACCCGCTGACGTACGTGCGCGTCGTCGAGGTGCTGGCCGAGGCGGCCGGTTCTGCCGGCTGGAACGTGGCCAACAACAGCATCGGCCAGCTCGTCACGCTCGGCTTGGCGGACGAGGGCGTTCAGGAGATCTACGCGGGGAGGGCGGACACCGTCATCGCCGGCACCGCGGTGATGGGAGGCGGACGGGCCGTGCCCGTCGACGGCGGCTATCAGGTCACTGGCCGCTGGCCCTTCGGGACCGGCTGCCAGGAGAGCGCCTGGATGCTGGGCAGCTTCCAGATCTTCGACGGCGATCAGCCGCGCCGCAGCCCGGACGGCACCTCGGTCTACTGGCGCGGTCTGTTCGCGCGCTCGGAAGCGCGGATCGTGGAGGGCAGCTGGGACGTGGCCGGCATGCGGGCGACCGGCAGCTTCGACTGGACGGTCGACGGCGTGTTCCTGCCCGAGAGACGAACAATGGTTCACGCCGGCATCCCGCTCGACAACCAGTGGAAGCGCTGGCCGGGAGTCTCGTACGCGTTGCCGGCACAAGCCTGGGTGGGACCGCACCACTGCGCCGTGATCACCGGCATCGCGCGAGCCGGGATCAACGCGCTGATCGAGCTGGCCGACGCGAAGACGCCGCGGGGCCGGACGGGTCGGCTCTGCGACAGTCCCCAGGTACAGGACGCCGTCGGTCGGGCCGACGCGATCCTGAACGCCGGTCGCGCCGGCCGCAGCGCGGTGATCACCGAGATCTGGAACACCGTCGAGGCCGGCCACGAGACCACGCTCGAGCAGCGCGCCCGGTGCCGGCTGGCCGCGGTCTACGCCGCCGACTGCGCGCGCGAGGCCATGGATCTGATGTACCGGCACGGCGGCAGCACGTCCTATCGGCGCGAGAGCCGTCTCGCCGAGTGCTGGCGCGACCTGCACGTGGTCGGCCAGGCGGTGACGATCGCGCCGGAGTGGTATCCGATCGGTGGCCGGGCTCTGATGAGCATGGACCCAGGCCCGCGCCTTCGCTAGCAGCTCGCATCCGCGCGAACGACGGTAGACGGGAGGCCCACCATGGACATACCGAACAGAATCGTCGCGATGGTTCACGACCGAGTGGGCGAAGCCCTGAAGTCGTTCCTGTCCGGAGGCCCGAGCCCGTTCTTCATCAATCCGTCCGACACGCTCCTCGCGCAGCTGGAGGACCCGAACGTCGCTGTGCCGCGCGTCTCGGCGGGGTTCATCGGCGACATCGCTGTGAGCTCGGTGTCCGGGCTGGTGAGTCGACTGCGCGCGCTGTCGGACTCGAGTCCGGGTGACACGGGCGGTGGGACCACGCATGGGGGACCGGGAGAGCTGCTGAGCCAGGTCCGCACTGCGTTGAGAGCGCAGCTCCCGTTCCTGCCGAGTCTCGGCGATGCGAACGCGCCGGGGGGCGCGATCGAAGATCTCATCGGTCTGCTCGAGACCGAGGCACGAGACATCCGGAAGGCCGCGCAAGCTTTCCAGGACCGCGTGAACACCATTCTCCAGGGCTTGACGCGGCCGGGGCAACCCGATGACGACGCGAGCGTCAAACGGGTGAAGCAAATGCTCGGCAACGACATCGGGACCCTCATGCCGCTCGCCGCGATCGCGAACGCGATCCGCGGCCTGCCGAACGCGGCGGACGTCCCGCACAGTATCGAGAAGGGGCTGCTCACCTACTTTTTTTCGTCGGACGGTTACAGAACGGTGGACGGCGACGGCGTGCTCGCTCCGGTGCAGCTCTCGCAGGTCGAGAGCATCGCGGCGGGATTCGTCACCGTGCAGGCAGGGCCCACCATCAAAGTGGACCCGGCGCCGCTGAAACAGATCAAAGGGCTCTTCACGACGGCGACCGCCGAGCAGTATCTACGCGACACGATTCGTATCATCGTCGAGAGCGCCTACGACGCGCTGCGGAGTTTCAGGGACACCGACACGCAGCCCGGCCGCTTCGGCGCCATCGTAGCGAAGCTGAAGGCGCGCAAGAAGACGCAGGCCGATCAACAGGCCGTCGTCACCAAGTTCATCACCTGGTTCCGCGGGTTCTCGTCCATGGCCGAGTCCGGCGCGATGCGCGCCGTCGAGATCGGGACTCAGGGTGTTTCCGAGTTCCAGACGAATCCGCTGATCGCCGCGGCGGCCGGGGCGTTCGCCGGAACCGTGGCGCGCAAGCTCGCTCAAGAGTCCTTCCTGAATGTCTTGAGCACGGAGCTTAAATCGGTCGGAGGATGAAGCTCAGCTCGGCATGAAGCGCGCTCGGCGATAGGCTGTCCACGACATGCCGATGGCCAGGATGCCCGCGATGCTGAACATCGCGAGCCACGACATCGCCGCCTTGTTCTCGATCGGCAGCCAGCCCCAGCTGGCCACGAGCCAGTAGAACGCGGCCAGGAGCGCGTTGGCCAGCAGCAGACCGAAGCCACCGATCGTGCGCGTGGTGAGCCGAATGCAGATGAACCAGCCGATCAGCAGCACCACGCCGGCGACCGCGACGGCAGGCCGCCACGCGAACCCGGTGCTCCGGACCCACGCGTAGAACGAGTACGGCGTGGGGTTGTACGTCGCGCCGACCACCAGGAGCGCGAAGGCGAATCGCGCGAGGATCCCGCCGACCGTGAGCCGCGGCCTGTCCGGCATCGTCGCGATTATATCGCCGGGCGTCGCCCGCGAGGGGCCCCGGCCGACTAATTTGTGGACGGTGCGCGGCCGGGTGCGTTAAGTAGGAAGGGGTGAGGATTGCACCGCTCGCGGCGTTCTGTGTTGCTCTGGCCCTCACCGCGCCGGGCTACGCCCAGACTCCCGACACGATCGTCCTCGAGGATCTGACCTGGACCGAGCTGCGCGCTCTCGTACGCGCCGGCAAGACGACCGTGCTCGTGCCCATCGGCGGCACCGAGCAGAACGGCCCGCACATGGCGCTCGGCAAGCACAACACGCGAGTCAGGATCCTCGCCGAGCGGATCGGCCGTGGCCTCGGCAACGCGCTCGTCGCGCCGGTCCTGGCCTACGTGCCCGAAGGCTCCGTGCAGCCGCCGACCGGGCACATGCGGTTTCCCGGGACGATCACCGTGCGCGAGGAGACGTTTCGCCAGACATTGGAGTTGGCGGCGCGGAGCTTTCGCCTGCACGGCTTCCGCGACATCGTCTTTCTCGGGGATCACGGCTCGACCCAGGCGGGCGAGCGCGACGTGGCGGCGCGGCTGAACCGCGAGTGGAGTACGTCGGCAACTCGTGTGCACGCGATCGAGGAATACTACCGGGCGGCGACGTCCGGGTTCGAGGCGCTACTGAAGACGCGAGGCTATCGCGCTGACGAGATCGGCCAGCATGCGGGGCTGTCGGACACCTCGCTCACACTTGCGCTCGAGCCACGGCTGGTTCGCGCCGCGCCGCCCGAGCGGCCGGCGGCCGGCGAGCCGAGCGGCGTCGAGGGCGATCCGCAGCGGGCCAGCGCCGAGCTTGGACGGCTCGGCGTCGATCTGATCGTGACCCAATCTGTCACGGCCATTCGAAAATCAATCGAAAGCTCGAAGAGGTGAGCATGATTTCTTTGACGAGGCTGGCACTCATTGTGAGCCTGAGCGTGGCGGCCGCGGCTCCTGCTGCGGCTATCGAAACCGTGCCCGGCATGCCGCCGGTGGTAGACCCGGCCAATCTCTACAGCGAGACGACGGCCGACAAGCTGAGCCCAGCGGTCGCCAAGGCGCTTCCGCGCGTGTACGTGCCCAACCTACAATCCAACGACGTCAGCGTGATCGATCCGGCGACGCTCAA
>Ga0126369_10003826_pt1 | contig 10942 bp, 9 predicted proteins | sample PanSoiMetaPlot_1_FD_109646 | JGI IMG/M metagenome (GOLD analysis project Ga0126369, IMG submission 109646) | Tropical forest soil microbial communities from Panama - MetaG Plot_1 | ecosystem: Environmental > Terrestrial > Soil > Tropical forest > Bulk soil | place: Panama | collected 2016-02-17
GAGGCGCGGAAGTTGTGACGCAGCCCCAGAGCGTGGCCGACCTCGTGCATCACCACGTCCTTGAGACCGTCGAGCACGAACTGCTCGGCCTCGGGACCGTCCGGATCGATCTCGCCCCGCGCTTCGAGCACATCGAGCGCGAAATCGAGCTCCTGCGCGGCGAAATCCGTTCGCTGGCAGAGCAGCTCAGGGTGACTGAGCAAGCCTGGAACGGTCGACGCATCGGGTACCTGCTCGACGCGCTGGTAGCGGAGGTTGCGCAGCCGCACCGGATCGATGCCGATGTCGGCATCCAGGATCTCACCCGTGCGCGGATCGACTTGCGAAGGTCCGACGCCGCCGAAAATCGGGCGCGCGGTCGTCATCCAGCGGATCGATGCATGGCGCGCGTCGAGCGTATCGAAGTCGGCGTCGTCGGGTTGCACGCGCGCCTCGATCGCATTCTTGAAGCCGATCTTCTCGAACGCCTTGTTCCACTCGAGCACGCCGGCGATGATCGTCGGGCGATACTTCTCCGGGATGTTGCGATCGAGCCAGAACACGATCGGTTGTTTCGGCTCGGAGAGCTCGGCGCTCGGGTCTTTCTTCTCCAGCCGCCAGCGGTTGACGTAATTGACCCGAGGTGTGAGCTTGTTCTCGTCCGCGAAGTCGTACCTTGTGGTCATGAAGTACCCGATCCGGTCGTCGGCTTTGCGCGGCTGCATCGGGACATCGGGCAGTTTCGCGAAGTTATAGTAGAACCCAAGGAAGAGGCTTCTGACATCGGGTATGGTCGCAGGTGGCGGCGTGTAAGGTCCCATCCCAGGAGCAATGGGTGGCTGACTGACGCGCGCCAGGGCGTAGTGCGCGCTTACCTCGAACGCATCGAGGTCGACGGTGGCCCGACTCTTCTGGATGCTCGAATTGCGTGCATCGAAGCTGTACGATTGCCTGTAAGCCCTTTCCAAGAACCCGTTGCCGCCCGGAATGTCGGTGAGCAGCAGCGCGTTGGCCTCGATGAGAACGCTCTTGCGTTCCGGGTGCGGAGCACTCGAAACAGGAGCAGAGGCGAGCAGACTGTCGGTGAATGCTTCGGCCACCGCGCGCTCCTGAGGCTTGCCAGCGCTCGCGAAGAACTCTTCGTTCTTGGCGAGCAACTGAACGTTGTTGCCTACACGGTGGAACTCGACGATGTGACTCCGGCCCATCAGCCCGCCGAAGATCATCTTCTCGCCCAGGCCCCGACTAAGATTCACCGAGAAGAAGTACGGCGTATCGAACTGATCCGGCTTGAGTTCGATCCATACCTTGTCGTCTTTCGTCCAGATAGGAAAAAGCCCGGGGTGCTCCTTCGCATCCTTGGTGACTTCGGCGAATGGCTTCTGCGATTGCGCGGCTGCTGCTGCCGCCTGCGCGGCGGCTGCCGCCGCGGCGACGGTGGGAGCACTCGCCGGCGGGGCAGCTCCCGGTGCAGCCGGGGCCGAGACCGGCGCCGTGCTCGCTTGCGCGGCCGCGCTTGCCGCGGCCTGCGCTGCCGCTGCCTCCGGAGCCTTCGGGTCGATCGTGGCGCAACCACCGAGCACAAGGCCTGCGGCCGCTATGGCGCAGGCGACGCGTCGGCGCGGGAATGGGAGAAGGCAAGCTGAAAACTTCGACAGATCGTGCATCGTTGGTACCTCGTAGTCCTCGAAACAGGTCGCGACCGAAAACTCGCGACAGACAATCTAATTGGTCAGTAGTTCACCGCGCAGCGAGTGAGCGAGCGCGCCGCTGATGCGCACATCGACGTAGCGACCGATCAGCGTCGCGTCACCCCGGAAATTGACGACGCGATTATTATCGGTGCGGCCAGCGAGCTCGTTTGCGCCCCTCGCGGCCGATCCGGTGACCAGGACGCGCTCGGTTCCCCCCACCATGCGCTCACTGTGGGCGCGATACCTCACCTCGATGGCTGCCTGCAAACGTCCGAGCCGCGCCTGGGCCGTCGTGTGAGGAACCTGATCCGGAAGCTCCGCCGCGGGCGTTCCCGGGCGGGGACTGTAGACGAAGCTGAAAGAGCCATCGAAATCGATTTCATCGACCAGCTTCATCGTTTTCTCGAAATCCCGGTCGCTCTCGCCCGGGAAGCCGATGATGAAATCCGAAGACAGCGAAAGCTGCGGGCGCGCCGCGCGCAGCCGCCGGACGGTCGACTTGTATTCGAGCACGGTGTAGCCGCGCTTCATGGCGGCGAGCACCCGGTCCGATCCCGACTGCACGGGCAGATGAAGTTGCGAGACGAGCTTGGGCACGCTTTCGTAGGCTTCGATCAGCCGCGTGCTCATCTCCTTCGGATGCGAAGTCGTGTAGCGGATGCGCTCGAGGCCCGGAATCTCCGCCAGGTATTCGATCAACGTGGCAAGGTCGGCGATCTCATCGCTCGCGCCCTCGGAGCTCATGCGACCTCGATACGCGTTCACGTTCTGTCCGAGCAGGGTCACCTCTTTGACGCCTTGGTCGGCGAGGTCCGCCACCTCGGTCAGCACGTCTTCGAAGGGGCGCGAAACCTCTTCGCCGCGCGTGTAGGGCACGACGCAGAAGCTGCAGTATTTGCTGCATCCCTCCATGATCGACACGAATGCGCTCGCACCTTCGACGCGCGCCGGAGGCAGGTGATCGAACTTTTCGATCTCTGGAAAGCTCACGTCGACCTGCGGGCGCCCGGTCTTTCGGCGACGCGCGATCAGCTCGGGAAGCCGGTGCAGCGTCTGCGGGCCGAAGACGACATCCACGAACGGTGCGCGATGCACGATGCGCTCGCCTTCCTGACTTGCCACGCAGCCGCCGACGCCGATGATGATCTCGGGATTGGCGGCTTTGAGCGCGCGCACGCGGCCCAGATCGTGGAACACGCGTTCCTGCGCCTTCTCGCGCACCGAGCACGTGTTGAACAGGATGACGTCGGCGAGCTCGGCCTGTTCGGTTGGCTCGAGGCCCTCCGCCTCATGCAGCACGTCCGCGATCTTCGCCGAGTCGTACTCGTTCATCTGACAACCGAACGTGCGGATATAAAGCTTTCGGCTCACGGACGGCGGCGGCGTAGCGGCTTCAGGCGCGACAAAGGGGCCGGAATTATAGCACCGCGGCACTCCTCTACGCGCCGCTATAATTCTCCGCAGCAGGTGTCTGCCGCGCGCGGTCGATGCGCGGCGGGTGAAACGGGAAGCCGGTGCGCGCGCGGAACTCGAGACCCGCAGCCAAGCCGGCGCTGCCCCCGCAACGGTAAGTCGGTGCGGGCCGCCCTCGACGCCACTGTTCCTCAAGGGACGGGAAGGCGGGCGGTCCTGGGAAGCTCATGGACATTGAGACAATCCCCAAGCCGACGAGCCCGGAGACCGGCCTGCGTCCGGCGAGATTCATCGCCGGAGCCACGCGGTTCACCCCCGTGCGGGGATGCACGGCTCATGCGGAGAATCTGCATGTCCAGTCTTTCCGGATGGCGAGATCGCGGCTTGCTCGGCGCCGCGCTGGTGCTGCTCGTCGCGCCGAGCCACGCGCAGGTTCAGCCGGCGACCGTGCTCGATCCTGTCGTCGTCACCGCGTCGCGCTCGCCGCAGCCGCTTTCCGATTTGATCGCAGACGTGACCTACGTAGGGCCCGACGAGATCGCGCGTAGTGGGGCGCAGAGCCTCGCCGAGCTGTTGCAGCGCCAGCCCGGCGTGCAGATCGTCGTCAACGGTCCTCCGGGTTCTACCAGCGGAGCCTTTCTGCGCGGGGCAAACACGAACCAGACACTGGTTCTCATCGATGGCTTGCGTGTCGGCTCTTCGAGCAGCGGTACTCCACCGCTCGAGGCGATCCCGCTCGATCTCATCGATCACATCGAGATTCTGCGCGGGCCAGCGGCGAGCCTCTACGGCGCGGACGCCATCGGCGGCGTGATCCAAGTGTTCACGCGCAGCGCAGGCCATGGAGTCGCTGCAAACGCTACCGCTGGCTACGGGACCTATGCCACGAGTCTCATCTCCGGCGGCGCTTCCGGCACCTTCGAGCCGTGGCGGCTCGTGCTACAGGCGGGGCATCGCCAGAGCGCCGGCTTCAACGCCATCTGGAATCCAGCCAATTTCAGCTACAACCCCGACCGTGACGGATACACCGACGACAGCCTCAACGCGACCGTGAGTTATGTTTTTGCGCCGGAGCAGACGCTTTCGGGCCAATTCTTGAAGAGTCGGCTGAACACGCAGTTCGATGCCGGTCCAGATTTCGACGACCGGACTTTCACCAACGTCGAAACCTACGCCGTCGCGAGCCGCAATCGCCTCGCGTCATTCTGGACCAGCACACTCGAAGCGGGAGCCTCGCGCGACGACAGCACCTCTCAGACGAGCTTCGGGCCGTCACGCTTCGACACGCTGCAGCGCCAGTACCAGTGGCAAAACGACTTCTCGCTGCCGCTCGGAGCGCTGTCCGTCGCTGCAATCCGGCGCGAGGAGCGCCTCGACACCGACGCGGACTTCGCGGTGACCTCGCGCGATACCAACGCCATCCTCGGCGTCTACCAGCTGCACGAGGGCCAGCACGCGCTGCAGGCCAATCTGCGCCACGATCAAAGCTCGCAATACGGCGGAGTGAACTCGGGGGCGATTGCGTACGCCTATACGATCATCCCGGGGCTGCGCGCGAGTGCGAGCTATGGCACCGGATTCAAGGCGCCGACGTTCAACGACCTGTACTTTCCCGGATTCTCCAACCCCGACCTGCAGCCCGAGACCGCGCGCAACTTCGAAGCGGCGGTGCGCTTCGCCAACCGCGACGTAAGCGCGGGCGTGGTTGCCTATCACAACCGGGTGCGAAATCTCATCGTGTTCGAGTGTGATGCCCAATTCAACTGCGCGCCGCAGAACGTTGCCAATGCGACGCTCGATGGCGTCACGCTGGAGTTCCTGGGCGCTTTCGCGAACACGGCCGTCAAGGCGAGTCTGGATTTCGCGCGGCCGCTTGACGATGCCACCGGCAACCTGCTGCCTCGGCGAGCGCGCCGCTATGGCGCCTTGGAACTCACCCAGGCGTTCGGTCCGTTGCAGCTTGGCGTGCAGCTCTCTGCATCGTCGGCGCGCTACGATGACGGCGCAAACACGCGGCGGATGGGCGGATACGCGATCGTGAACTTCACCGCGGAATACGTGCTCGCGACGAGCTGGACCGTGTTCGCGCTCGTAGGCAACGCATTCGACAAGAACTACGAGCTGGCTGCCGACTACAACACGGCCCGTGCCAACGTCTTTGGAGGCGTTCGTTACCGTTATTGAGCGATGCATCTTATTTCCATTGTTCGCGTGGCTGCGTTGTGCATCGCCTTGCATGACACGGCGATGGCACCGGTGGAAGCGATTGACGCGACCGGCGCGAAGCTAGCCCTGCCTCAGCCTGCACGCCGCATCGTCAGTCTCGCGCCGCACGCGACGGAGTTGCTCTTCGCGGCCGGCGCGGGCGATCGGGTTGTTGGCGCGATCTCGCCCGCCGACTGGCCTCCCGAAGCCGCGCGCATTCCACGCGTGGGCGATGCACGCGCGCTGGACCTGGAACGCATACTTGCCCTGGCGCCGGACCTCGTCGTGGCCTGGCCGTATCTCGCACCCGCGCAGATCGAGCGCCTGCGCTCGCTCGGGTTGCCGATCTACGTGAGCGACCCACATACTCCTGAGGCCATCGCCGAGGATCTGGAGCGTCTCGGGGTGCTGGCGGGCACAGCCGAATCCGCAGCGCGCGCAGCCGCGAAATTTCGTGCGCGGTTGGCGGCGAGCGCGCCTCACGACGATCGCGTGAAGGTTCCGGTGTTCTACGAAATCTGGAACCAGCCTCTATACACGATCGGTGGCGCGCACCTGATTACCTCGGCGCTGCACCTTTGCGGCGGTGCGAATGTGTTCGAGTCGCTGACCTTGCCGGCGCCGGAGGTGAGCGTGGAGGCGGTGCTGGCGGCTGCACCCGCCGCGATCATCGGCGGAACCGACGAAGCCGTGCGTCCCGCATGGCTGGACGACTGGAAGCGCTGGCCGGAGTTGCCGGCCGTCGCACACGGAAATCTTTTCGTCGTCGACGCCAATCTGCTGCATCGTGCCGGCCCGCGGTTTGCTGACGGCGTGGCTGAGCTGTGCGCAGCTCTCGGGCTGGCGCGTGCGAATCTCCAGCGGTAGGTTTTGCAAGGCACAGGTTAAAATCGCAGCTTTTCTACGCGTCCGACCCCCGCCTCCCATGCCCGAACCGACAAACGCTCCGACCAGCATTGCCGCGACAGACGAAGCCAAGAAACGCTTGCGCGAGAAGCTCGACAAGCTGCTTGCACAGGACCCCTACAAAAGCGCCTCGAGCATCAGGCTGAACGGCGGCACACTGAAGTACAGGGCGGAGGCGGCCTTCGTTCCCGTCACCGCGGGCGGTCTCGACGAGAAACGCGGAGAGCCGGAAGCCGCGATATTCACCACGTCGTACTTTCTCGAGGGCGCCAAGCCGGCGGCGCGCCCGGTCTGCTTCGTGTTCAACGGCGGTCCCGGCTCATCGTCGATCTGGCTGCACCTCGGTGCTGTCGGACCCAAACGGGTCGCCATCCGCGAGGACGGCACGATGCCGGCACCACCGTACACGGTTACCGACAATCACGATTCGTGGTTCGAGCATTTCGACCTCGTGTTCATCGACCCGCCGCACACGGGGTACTCGGTAACCGCGACCGAGGAGGCGCGCAAGAAAATGCTGAGCGTCGACGGCGACGTGGAGGCGCTCGCCGAGTGCATCCGTGCCTGGCTCGGCCGGCACCGGCGCTGGGGCTCGCCGCTTTATCTGGCCGGCGAGAGCTATGGCACGACCCGTGGTGCGGGGCTGGCGGAGAAGTTGCAGGAGCGCGGCGTTGCGCTGTCGGGTCTGGTGCTGGTTTCCTGCGCGATGGACCTGCAGAGCATCGTCTTCGCACCGCGCAACGACCTGCCTTATGCGCTGTTTCTGCCGGGATTTGCAGGCGTCGCGCAGTATCACGGCAAGCTATCCGCTGCGCTCGCCAAGTCCCCCGACGCCGCGCGCGCCGCCGCCGAGAGCTTCGTGAGCGAGGACTACATCGCTGCGCTTCATGCGGGGGCAAGGCTGTCGAATGGAACGCGCCGCCGTGTCGTGAAGCGCATTTCGGAGCTTTCCGGACTCGCACCGTCGCTGGTGGAAGAGAAGAATCTTCGCATCAGCGACCAGACGTTTTTCTTCGAGCTGCTGCGCGACCGCGGCCGGATCGTCGGAAGACTCGAGGCGCGGGTCACCGGGCCGATGGCGGCGAGCCGCACGCGCGAATGGGAGTTCGATCCGGGCATCGAAGCGATCGCCGCGCCGTACACGATGGCCGCTCACGCCTACATGAGCGAGCACCTCGGCGTCGACATCCGCGAGCGCTACGAGGTGCTGAACCTTGATACCCACAAGCAGTGGAACTGGAACCGGGGCGAGCAGAAGGGCAACGGGTTCGCGAGCACGAGTCCCGATCTGTCGCGCGCGTTACGGCGCAATCCGCACCTGAGGGTGCTCGTTGCGAGCGGCCAGTACGATCTCGGAACGCCCTACAGCGCGACCGATTGGTCGCTGGCGCAGCTCGACGTGCCCCCGGACGTCTTGACGCGCGTCGAGCACCACTACTACGACGCCGGTCACATGATGTACACGCGCGAGGCCGACATGCGCAAGCTCAAGCGCGACCTCGAAGGCTGGCTCGCCGCCGACCGTGGTGGCCACTCCAAGCCGCGCGATGCCGCCAAGAAGGCTCGAACTCGCTAAGTAACGAAGACGCTGCGACCGTTGTCGCGCACGCTTTTGAGCGGCACGCCGTAGAGGTCGGAGAGCCGCTCGTTGGTGAGCAGATCCGCCGCCGGCCCGGCAACGGCCGAGCCGCGGTCGAGCAGCAGCACATGATCGCAATAGCGAGACGCGAGATTGACGTCGTGGAGCGCCATGACGATCGCCCGGTGCTCGGCACGCGCGAGTGCGGCCAAGCGGTCGAGCAACGCCACCTGGTGCGACAAGTCGAGATGGCTCGAGGGCTCGTCGAGCAGGAACAGCTGCGGTTGCTGGGCCAGCAGCACGGCGAGCGCCACGCGGCGTCGCTCGCCCCCGGAGAGCGTGCGCACGTCTCGCCCTTCGGTACCCATCATGTTCACGGCGGCGAGCGCATCGCGCGCCACGCGCAAATCATCGGCCCCCTCCCACCTCCAGCGCGACAGGTGCGGGTGGCGGCCGATCAGCACTGTTTCCAGGGCCGTGGCAGGAAACGGGTCGTTGTCGTCCTGCGGCAGCAAGCCCCGGAAGCGAGCGAGCTCTCGCGGGCTGAAGCTGGTCAGGGCCCGGCCATTCAGTTCGATCGTGCCTGACGCCGCCTCGCGCAAGCCAGCGAGCGTGGAAAGAAGCGTGGTCTTGCCCGCACCGTTGCGTCCGAGGATCGCCCAGCATTGCCCCGCCGCGACCGAAAAATCGAGCGCGTGGCACACGCGGATGCCGGCGACTTCCACGGCGAGCGAGCGCGTGACGAGCACAGGGGTCATCGTGCCTGATCGCGGGAAAGCAGGACGAGGAACAGGGGCACGCCGATCATCGCGGTGATGACGCCGACCGGAAGCTGAGCGGGCGCGGCGACCACGCGTGCGAGAGTATCCGCGATAAGCAGCAAAACGCCGCCGCCCAGCGCCGAAGCAGGCAGAACGACTCGCTGATCGTTGCCGAGCACGAGCCGCACGGCTTGCGGGACGATGAGTCCGACGAAACCAATCGCCCCGGCGACGGTGACCGCAACGGCTGTCAACAGCGCAGAGAGCGCAAACAACAACCAGGGCAGGCGCGCAACATCGACGCCCACCGAAGCCGCCATCATCTCTCCGCGCGCGAGCGCGTTGAAGTCGCGCGCAAACGCCATCGCAGCCACGAGCACGAGCACAACCGCGGCGAGTGGCGTCCACGTCGCAGGCGGCGCGGACAGGTCCCCGATCAGCCAGAAAAGCATGCCTCGCAACTGCGTTTCGGGCGCCAGCGAAAGAATCAGTGCCACAACGGCAGCCCAGCCTGCGGCAACGATGATTCCCGTGAGCAACAGCCGTGTCGGCGACCATGCGCCACGACCGCGGGCGAGTCCGAAGACGATCGCCGTCGAGACAAGCGCACCTGCGAAGGCGGCCGTGGGCACCATCCAGGCGACCGCGCCGACGAGCATCGCCGTCAACGCGCCGACCGCCGCGCCGCCGGAAACACCGAGCACGTAAGGATCCGCGAGCGGGTTTCTCAACAGTACCTGGAGCAGTGCCCCGGCAAGGGCCAGGGCGCCGCCTGTCGCGAACGCTGCCACTGCGCGGGGCAGCCGCAATTCTCGTACGATTGCGCGCTGCGTCTCGTCGCCGAATCCGAAGATGGCACGCGCGACCGATCGTGCGTCGATGGCCACGCTGCCTGTGGACAACGCCAGGGCAAACGCAGCCAGGGCGAGCAAGACGAGGCTCGCCAGCACGAGCAAGGGAGACGTTCGGGACATCGCTGCAGTGAAGAAACGCGCGACCTCCGCCGAGATTATAGCGGGTGGCAGAAATGGTCTGGCCTATAATTTCCACAGATGCACGCGGTATGCAACGCAGGCTCGACGCCGTTGTCGAACTGAAATGAACAAGGCCTTCACACGCGAGAACGATAGCGAGCTCGACGAGGAGCTCGATGCCCCGCTGCCGATCCCCGCCGGCGCTCGCAACTACATGACGCCGGGCGGGTTCGCGCGCCTCAAGGCAGAGCTCGAGCGACTGGTCGACAAAGATCGCCCCGAGCTCGTGGCGACTGTCGCGTGGGCCGCGAGCAACGGCGATCGTTCGGAAAACGGCGATTACATCTACGGCAAAAAACGCTTGCGCGAAATCGATCGTCGAATCCGGTTTCTGATCAAGCGGCTGGACAACGCGGAGGTCGTAGACCCGCTCGCGCGACGCGACGAGGAAAACGCCGAGCAGATCTTCTTCGGCGCCACCGTGACCGTGGCGAATCGGCGCGGCGAGGAGCGCACCGTGAGCATCGTCGGAATCGATGAAATCGACACGAGGCGAGGCTACATCAGCTGGGTTTCTCCGATGGCGCGCGCGCTGATCAAGGCGCGCGAAGGAGACACGGTCACGCTGTCCACTCCAGGCGGAGTCGAGCAGCTGGAAATCGTAGAGGTCCGCTACGAGCCCCTTGCGACTGGTTGACGGCGCGCGAAGCTTCCGCCTATAGTCGAACATGGATTCTGCACTGGATGGACTCGAGCAGAAGCTCGCCGCCCTGCTCGCCGACTATCACCGCTTGCGTGCCGAGAACGAATCGCTCAAGCGCGAGCTCGGACGCGCGCAGGAGCATCAGCGCGCGCTCACAGCGCGCATGGCGGCGGCCACGGCTCGCCTCGACTCGCTGCTGCAGCAACTGCCAGAGTCGACCAACTGAGTGGTGCTCCGGATCACCCGCTGATCACGATGGACGACCGTCCCATTACGCTCGACATCACGATCCTTGGCCGCGAATACCGCGTCGCGTGCAAGGAGGCGGAACGCGACGAGTTGTTGCAAGCCGTCCAATTTCTGGACAACCGAATGCGCGAGATTCGCGATTCGGGCAAGATCGCAGGTGCCGAACGTATTGCCGTGATGGCCGCGCTCAACATCGCACACGAGTTGCTGCGTGCCAAGTCGGGAGCCCCGGCGTCCAGCGGTGCAGTGGCCTTTGACAGTGTTTCCCTTCAGCGTAGAATTTCCGCGATGCAAACCGCGATCGATCGCGCGATGGCGGAGCAAGAGAAGCTTTTCTGACCAACCCCTGCAGTGTTCGAGCTGGCCATATATTCTTTGAACCAATGCTACGATAGCGAGGTTGCCGAACCTTAATCGGACCGGTGTGCGCTCCCTACGCGGAAGCGCCTGATGGTCCTGGAAGGCGACCCTCTTGAACC
>Ga0126369_10003827_pt1 | contig 10942 bp, 9 predicted proteins | sample PanSoiMetaPlot_1_FD_109646 | JGI IMG/M metagenome (GOLD analysis project Ga0126369, IMG submission 109646) | Tropical forest soil microbial communities from Panama - MetaG Plot_1 | ecosystem: Environmental > Terrestrial > Soil > Tropical forest > Bulk soil | place: Panama | collected 2016-02-17
GCTGCGATGGCCGCAGCTTCGAGCTGTGGATCGACGACGAAGGGACGGGCCTGACCAACGCGTCGAACCTCTTCGTTCCGTTCTTCACGACCAAGCCGGGTGGATCGGGCATCGGCCTCGTCCTCAGCCGCCAGATCGCGGAGGCGCACGGCGGCTCGCTGACGCTCGAAAACCGGACAGACCGCCGCGGCTGCCGCGCGTTCCTTCGCCTCCCGCTGTGAACGACGATTAACCGGGGAGACCGCCAGAGCACGCAGAGCAACTTTTTCTCTGCGTTCTCTACGGGCTCCGAGGTTAAACGTGGACACTGGCCTTCGGCTTGCTACGCAGACGGCTGGCTCATGCGTTCGATCTCCCGCTGGATTATCGGCCTCTGCGCCTCGCCGCTCGGCGTCGTCGTCCTTGGCGCGCTCGACTCGACGCTCTTCTTCAATCTGCCGTTCGGGATCGACGCGTCGGTCGTTCTCCTCGCCGCGCGCGTGCGCGACTGGTGGTGGGTCGTCCCGCTGCTGGCGACGGGCGGCTCGGTGGCCGGTGCGGCGCTCACCTTCTGGATGGGAGTCAAGGTCGGCGAGCGCGGCCTCGATCGCTGGGTCGACGAGCGACGTCTCAATCGCGTCCGCCGCCGCATCCGATCGAGCGGCGCGATCGCGCTGGCCGTCCTCGATCTGATCCCGCCGCCGTTTCCGTTCACACCCTTCGTGCTCGCGGCCGGCGCCCTCGAGGTGGATGCACGGACGTTTCTGGCGACGCTCACGATCTGCCGGTTGTTCCGGTTCGGCCTCGAAGCGGCCGTCGCCGTGATCTACGGGCAACGCATCCTGTCGGGGATGGACTCCGACCTGTTCCACGAGTGCGTCATCGGTTTCAGCGCGCTCGCGCTCGTGCTGTCGGCGCTGGCGCTGGTCAGAGCCCTTGTCCACCCCCCGGCGCGCCGCGCGCCGGCGTGACGGGAGGCGGCCGCCCGCCCACGATTTCTTCACCCCGATTTCGGTTCCGAAATCGATGCACGCCAGTCTGACGGTGCAGGGAACCGTGTCTTGCTCATCTGTCGTCTGGGGAGACACGGCTGCGACCAGACGGAGCCATTGCGGCGTTGTCTGGATACAGCCGAGTCCGGCACGAGACTTGATTGCCGACTCAGGCGCATGACTGCTACCTCGGCGGGGCCCGGCAACGTTCTCATCGTCGAAGATGACCCCGACATCCGGAAGATGCTCGCGGTGCTTCTGTCGAACGAGGGCTTTTACGCCGTGGCAGCGGAGGACGGCCTCGAGGCGCTCCATCTGCTGCGCGCCGTGCGGCACCGCGCACCGAATACGCCTTGCCTGGTCCTGCTCGATCTCAAAATGCCCAGACTGAGCGGCAACGAGTTCCGCCGGGCGCAGCTGAGCGATCCGGTGCTGGCCAGCGTGCCGGTCGCCGTCATGTCGGGCGCGGCGGACCTCCAGAAGCGCGCCGACGCCCTGGGCGCCGTCGCAACGCTCACGAAGCCGATCGATTTCGAGAGGCTGCTGAACGTCGTGCGGCGCTACTGCGCGTGAGCGCTCGAGCAGTCTTCCGTCAGCAGTTGCAGGGACGTTACAAAGGACGACCGCCGATGGCTTGCCGGACAGCCGATGCGAGGACCGCGCCGAGCGCGGCGGCCGCCACCACGAGCGCGGGAACGGGACGTTCTTCGATCGCGTAGCTCAGCACGATACCAACCACGCCACCGATGGCGACCGTGATCAACGCGTCAACGACGCGGGTAAGCCGTCCTGCGGCCGGGCACTTGTGATCCTCGGTCAGCGGCCCGAAACACTTCGGGCAAGTAGCCATCTTTATGACACTTTAGCACACGAGTCAGCGGCTTCTCCGCGGCTTCATCGCGCCGAACACCGCGATGTGACTGTCGACGACGCGTTTGCGCTCCGCTTCGTCGGGCTCGAGCGTCCAGACGCCGCGCTGCGACGTGCCGCCGAGGATGATGCCGTCGCTGCGCGCCATCATGTGAATGCCGAGCGGCGCGCCTGGAACAGGCGGCACGCCGCCGTTGGTGTGGTACAGCACTTCCGGCTGCGGCACCATGACGGTGAGCTGCCCCTTCAGCGGAATCAGATCCTGGTCGCCGAACAAGTCGCGGGCGCCCAGCCCCGTGCAGTTCATGACGATCGGCTCGCGGAGCGTCATCAGGTCGCGCGGGGTGTCGAACTTCCGCATGACGATCCTGCCGCCGAAGAGCGTGAAGTCGCGCATCAGGTTGTCGAGATAGATCGACGGCTCGATGCGGATCTGTGGCGATCGGATCGCGTATTTCGTCGGAAACGGATGCTCGCCCGGCCCGAGCACCTCCTGGCCGGTGTTGAAGCGTGCCGTCAGGCTCGGCCGCTCCGGATTCTGCGGGACGCCGCCCAGCGGCCGCTCCTCCCTCAGATCGTAGTTGTCGAGCCACGAAACGCCGAAGTGCGGGCCGGCCAGCAGCTGCAGCTGACGGAACGAGATGTCGGCCGCACGCATGTACTGCGCGTCCCACTCCGGCGTCCGCTGGCTGGTCTCGACCAGCCCCGACGCCGGCGTGAAGCCGGCGAGCGACATATTCGACGTCACGTTCGGCGGAATCGCCAGCGCGTAAATCGTCACGTCGAAGCCCCGCCGCTGCAGCTGACGGGCGCACGTCAGCCCGACCGATCCGCAGCCGATCACCGCCGCCTGCCGCGATTGATGTTCCGTCGCGAACTCCGCCGCCATCAGGCCGGTGCCCCACGCGAGCGACATCCCCGCGCCGCCGTGCCCGTAGTTGTGCACGACGAGCTTGTCGTCGAGCTTGTCGGGCCTGAGCACGAAGCCTGCGTCGCGATGCGGGCGCAGGCCAACCGTCGTTCGAATGACGCGATCCCACGACGCCTTCACCGGCGCCAGATCGGCCATCGGCCGCCGCGGCGCGGCGCCGGGCGCGGTCTTCGGGCCGCACGCGCTCACGCCGAACCCGATCGCGGCCATGCCGCTCGTCGTCAGAAACGTTCGTCTGCGCATCTGCTCCGCTCGCCTAAAAGGCTCGCGCTCCTTCGAACGTCAAGCGGCCGTACCGGCCGGGACCCCGTTTTTCGCCGCATCCTTCATTGCGGCCACGAATGTGTCGATCTCATCGAGCGTGGTGTAGACGTTCGGCGTGATGCGCGTGCCCTGATAGTCGAACTGCTGCGCCGGATACGGGCCGCCCATCATCGCCTGGCCGATGATGCGGTACTTGTTCCAGAGAAAGTCGTTCAACGCGCGCGCCTGGATGCCGTCGATGCCGACGTAGCCGATGCCCCACGACTGCCCCTTCTCGAGGCTCGTGTAGATCTTGATGCGCGGTACTTCTTTCAGCTGATTCGCCCAGCGCTGCGTCAGGTATCGCAGCCGCGCGGCCTTGTTCTCGGCACCGATCGCCTGGTGGAACGCGAGCGCCTCGCCGATCGCCGCCTTCGGCGCGACCGACTGCGTGCCGACCTGCTCGAACTTGCGCACGTCGTTCGACTGGCGCTCGGTCGCGGCCTGCAGCGGCCACGTGCCGGCGATGCGGTCCTTGCGAACGTACAAGAGTCCGGTGCCGTGCGGCGCGAGCAGCCACTTATGCAGGCTCGTGCCCGCGAAGTCGCACTCGAGCTCGCCCAGCCTGAACGGAAAATGCGCGACCGAATGCGCCGCGTCGACGATCGAGATGATGCCGCGCTGCCGGGCCATGCGGCACAGCCGCCGCACCGGGAACAGCTGGCCGGTGATGTTGGTGACGTGGCAGATGTGCAACACCTTCGTCTGCGGCGTAACGGCGCTCTCCAGCCGCTGATACAGATCATCCTCGGTCGTCGGCACCGGGAACTGAATGCGGGTGACTGTGATCTTTTCCCGACGCTGACGCTGATCCCATGTCGTCAGCATCCGCGGATAGTCCTGATGCGTGGTCAGCACCTCGTCGCCCGGCTTGAGGTCGAGGCCGTCCTGCGCGATCTGCAGCGACTCGCTCGCGTTGCGCGTGATGGCGATCTCGTCCGGGTCCGCGCCGAATTCCGCCGCGAGCTTGCGCCGGATCGTTTCCATGTTCCGCTCGATCAGGCCGCGGTAGTACACGGGCGCCTGATTCGAGATGTCGGCGTAGCGCTTGAACGCCTCGTGCACGACCCGCGGGCTCGGGCAGCTATTGCCGTTATTCAGGTTGCTGATTGTGCGATCGAGCGTGAACGCTTCCTGGATCTCGCGCCAGTACAGTTCGTCGGCGGCGACCTCTTCGGGCGCCCGGCCCGCGACCGCGGCGCCGGCAGCCCGCACCTCGGCGAGGCCGTTGCGCGCGAGTACGAGCCCCGACGATCCGAGACCGGTCAGACGCAGAAAGCCGCGACGGCTCCACATGGGCAACTCCTCAGGAACGCGCGAATTATACGCTCGCGCTCCGCTTGGCTGAAGCCTCGCGCTCCTTCAAACAGGGAAACGGAGCCCGAGGCTCCCGCCGAGCGACTACTGTGCCGCCGTCGACGCCGCACGCTGACGCATGTTTGCGAGCGCGAACGCCCACTCGTCGGCGAGCTCGGCGATCCGTTTGTCGGTCGGACGATAGCCGTGCGACGCCTGCGTCTCGATGCGAATCAGCACCGGCTTGTCGCATCCCTGCGCACCCTGAAGCGCCGCCGCGTACTTGAACGAGTGGCTCGGGACGACGCGATCGTCGTGATCGGCGGTTGTGATGAACGTCGCGGGATAGCAGGTGCCGGGCTTGAGGTTGTGCAGGGGCGAGTACTTGTAGAGGTACGCGAAATCCTTCTCGTTGTCCGACGATCCGTACTCGGCGGTCCAGGCGACGCCGGCCGTGAACTTCTGGAACCGCAGCATGTCCATCACGCCGACGGCCGGCAGCGCGACGGCGAACAAATCCGGGCGCTGCGCCATGACGGCGCCGACCAGCAGCCCGCCGTTCGATCCGCCCATGATGCCGAGCGTTTGCGGCGACGCATACTTCTCGCGCACGAGGTACGCCGCCGCGGCGATGAAGTCGTCGAAGACGTTCTGCTTCTTCTCGAACATCGCCGCTTCGTGCCACGTCTCGCCGTACTCGCTGCCGCCTCGCATGTTCGCCGTCACCCAGACACCGCCGCGCTCGAGAAACGCCGGCACGTCGCTGCGATAGGACGGCAGCGTCGCGATGTCGAACCCGCCATAGCCGTAGAGCATCGTCGGGTTGGCGCTGTCCTTCTTGAAATCCTTCCGGCGCGTAATGAACATCGGCACGCGTGTGCCGTCCTTCGACGTCGCAAACGCGCGCTCGGTCGTGTAGGGCGAGGGATCGAAGGTCAGCTTCGGCGCCTCGAACGCGGTGCTCTTGCCCGTCGCCACATCGTACCTGTACACCGTCGCCGGCGAGAGCGGCGACGTAAAGGTGTAGAACATCTCCGACCGATCGAAGCGTCCCACCGGGCCGGCGATCGTGCCGAGTCCCGGCGGCGCGATCCTCGCCGGTTGCGTGCCGTCCAGCGAGAAGAGCGTCACCTCGCTCGCAACGTCCACCATGCGGTTGACGACGACCTTCCCGGCAATCAGCGCCGCCGATTCGATCGCGTTCCGGTTCTCGGCGACGATCGTCTTCCAGTTCGCCTGATCCGTCGAATCGATCGGAACGGCGACGATCCGTCCGTTCGGCGCATCGCGATCGGTCCGCAGGAACAGACGGCCGCCGGCGACGCCCAGGGGATCGTAGGTCGCGGTGTGGCCCGGATAGATCGGCACGATCCGCGCGTCGATCGCCGGCGCGAGCGGATCGCGGAGATCCTTCACGAACAGCTCGTTCTTCGGACTCGTCCCGCGCGAGGTCAGGATGAACAGGTAGCGGCCCGCTTCATCGATCTGCTGATCGAGATACAGCGTCGGTTCCTCGGGCCGCTCGTAGATCAACCGGTCCGCCGCCTGATCGTCGCCGAGCCGGTGGTAATAGATTTTTGCATCGTGGTCCGCGACCTGCAGCCCTTTGCCCGGCGGCGGCTCGGGGTATCTCCCGTAGAAGAAGCCTTTGCCGTCCTTGGTCCACTGCACGCCGCTGAATTTCATCCAGCGGATCGTGTCCGCCAGTTGCCGGCCCGACGCGAGCTCGCGCACATAGAACGTCTCGAGATCGGAGCCGCCTTCCGCCTGACCGTAGGCGAAGTATTGACCATCAGGGGACGGACTGAACTGAGACAGCTGCACGCTGCCGTCGGGCGAGAGCGCGTTGGGATCGATGGCGATCGTTTCGCGCGCGTTCAGCGTCTCGCGCGTGAAGACGACCGACTGCCGCTGCAGGCCGGTATTGCGTGAATAGAACCAGCGCCGTCCCTCGTAGCGCGGCATTGTGACGCGTGGATAGTCGTAGAGCTCGGTCAGCCGCTTCTTCAATGCGTTGCGCACCGGCAGTGCGTCAAGGTACTTGAAGGTCACCGCGTTCTCGGCGTCGACCCACTGTTTGACGTCCGGCGCGTTCAGATCCTCCATCCACCGATAGGGATCGGCGACGCGCGTTCCGAAATACGTGTCGACGACATCGACTTTGCGCGCGGACGGATACGAGAGCGAACCGCGCTGCGCGGCGAGCGTCGCGCAGCCGAGCAGGCACACGGTCGACAGGATTCGAGACGGCTTGATCATGACGCGCTCCACCCGTATTGTACGCGCTCCGTGTACGACGTCATCGTCGTCGGCGTTGGCGGCATGGGCAGCGCGGCGGCCTATCACCTGGCAACGCGCGGCGCACGCGTGCTCGCGCTCGAGCAGTTCGATATTCCACACGAGCTCGGTTCGTCGCACGGGCTGAGCCGGATCATCCGCCTGGCGTACTGGGAACATCCCGCCTACGTGCCGCTCGTGCGCCGGGCGTACGACCTGTGGCGGGACCTCGAGCGCGACGCGCGCGAGCCGCTGCTCGTCGTCACAGGATCGATCGACGCGGGACCGGAAGGCAGCGTCAACGTTGTCGGCGCGCGCGCGGCGTGCGCGGCGTTCGGGCTGCCGCACGACGAGCTCGACTCCGACGCGCTGACGGCTCGCTTCCCCGGCTATCGTCCGCCGGCCGAGTCGGTCGCGATCTACCAGCCCGACGGCGGCCTGCTTCGTCCCGAAGCCTGCATCACGGCCCACGTCTCGCTCGCGCGCAGCCGCGGGGCCGTCATTCACTCGCGCGAGCGCGTCGTCGAATGGCATGCCGACGGCCGCGGCGTTCGGGTGCGGACGAACGACACCAGCTATGCGGCGGAGCGGCTCGTGCTGGCCGCCGGCCCGTGGACCGGGACGCTGGTCCGCTCGGCCGCGCCGGCGCTCGCGCCCGAGCGCCAGGTGATGCTCTGGACCGAGCCCATCCGACCCGCGCTGTTCGAGGTCGGCGCGTTTCCGGTGTTCTACATACTGGTGCCGGAGGGCCCGTTCTACGGATTTCCCAACCACGACGATCGCGGCTTCAAGATCGGCAAGTACCATCACCGCCGCGAGCGCGTCGATCCCGACACCATGGACCGCACGTGCGGCGCCGAGGACGAAGCCGTGCTTCGCGGCGCCGTCGCCCGCTACTTTCCCGACGCCAACGGCACCACGCTCGCAATGAAAACGTGCCTGTTCACCAACACGCCCGACGAGCATTTCGTCATCGATCGTATGCCGGGGGCGCCGCAGGTCGCGATCGCCGCCGGCTTCTCCGGCCACGGCTTCAAGTTCTGCAGCGTCGTCGGCGAGATCCTCGCGGACCTGGCGCTCGACGGCGGCACGCGCCACGACATCTCGCTGTTCCGCCTCGCCCGTCTCCCTATTGCATTCCAATAGGAGAGACGTTATATTGCGTCCCCATATGAGCGAGAAGGCCGACGTCTGGCAGGGCACGCTCGCGCTGATGGTCCTGAAAACGCTGGAAACACTCGGTCCTTTGCACGGCTACGGCATCGCGCGCCGCATCGAGCAGACAAGCGCGAACCATCTCGCCGTGAATTACGGGACGCTGTATCCGGCGCTCGTCAAACTCGAGCAGGAGGGCTACATCGACTCCGAATGGGGCGTCTCCGACAACAATCGCAAAGCGAAGTTCTATCGCCTCACCCGCGCCGGCCGGAAGCAGCTCCAGAAGGAAGCGCGCGACTGGGAGCGGACGACGGAGATTCTGGCGCGGTTTCTGGCGCCGAAGGAGCGCACATCATGAGGCGGCTGCGAGCGTGGGGGCTTCGGCTCGGCGCGTCGTTCGCGCGTACGCTTCACGAGAGGGATATGGCCGCGGAGCTCGAGAGCCACCTGCAGCTCCACGTCGACGACAACATCCGCGCCGGGATGTCGCCCGCCGAGGCTCGCCGGCAGGCGCTGCTCGCCCTCGGCGGCATCGAGGCGACCAAAGAGCGCTATCGCGACAGGCGCGGGTTGCCGTTCGTCGATTCGCTGCGCCAGGACGTTGCCTACGCGCTCCGCGCGCTGCGCAAGAACCCGAGTTTCTCCGCCGTCGCCGTCGTTACCCTCGCGCTCGGCATCGGCGCGAACACCGCAATCTTCAGCGTCGTCAACGCCGTGCTGCTGCGGCCGCTGCCGTTCGCCGATCCGTCGCGGCTCGTGATGGTGTTCGCCACCGAACCGTCGCGCAACAACCAGTACGACGTCACCTCGTACCCGACCTTCCTCGACTGGCAGGCGCAGAACCGGAGCTTCGAGTCGATCGCGGCGTTCACGAACCGCACGCTGATCGTCGGCGTCGGCAGCGAGTTCGTTTACACGCGCGGCAAGGCGGTGTCGCCGAACGTGTTCGACGTCGTCGGCGTCGCGCCGGCGCTCGGACGCACGTTCCGCGATTTTCAGCCGGGCGGGCCAGACGTGGTCGTGCTGAGCGATGGGTTCTGGCGGCGCGCGTTCGGCGCGCGGCCTGACGTCGTCGGCCAGACGGTCCGCGTCGACGATCGCCCGCACACGATCGTCGGCGTGATGCCGCCGCAGTTCCACCTCGAAGGAGACTACGAGCAGTTCTACGAGCCGCTCGCCGTCGAGACGAGCCGCGGCCACGGCTACCTGCGCGTCGCGGCGCGGCTGCGGCCCGGCGTGACCATTCAGCAAGCGTACGCCGACATGAGCGCAATCGCGGATCGGCTCGCCAGGACGTATCCGCGGCAGCTGGCCGGCGCCGGCGTGAATCTCGTCCCGCTGAGCGCGGCACTGGCGAAGGACGTTCGCTTCGGACTGCTGACGATGCTCGGCGTCGTCGCGCTCGTGCTGTTGATCGCGTGCGCGAACGTCGCCGGGCTGATGCTCGCGCGCGGGGCGGCCCGGCAGCGCGAGCTGGCAGTGCGTGCGGCGCTCGGCGCCGGACGCGCGCGCATCGTGCGTCAGCTCCTGACCGAGAGCGCGGTGCTGGCGCTCGTCGGCGGCGCGCTGGGCCTCGTCACCGCCGCCTGGTGCGCGCGCGCGCTGACGGCGACGGTGTCCGAGCAGTTCATCGTGCCCCGTCTCGCCGACACGCGCACGGATTTCGCGGTGCTCACGTTTACGCTGCTCATCTCGCTCGCGACCGGCGCCGTGTTCGGCGCGGCTCCTGCGGTCGCCGCCTCGTCGCCGGACCTGATCGACGCGCTGCGCGACGGCGCGCACGGTGCGAGCGGCGTGCGCGCCCCGCGCCTTCGCCGCGGGCTCGTCGTGCTCGAGACGGCGCTCGCGCTCGTGCTGCTCGCCGGCGCCGGCACGCTCCTGAAGACGCTGCTCGCGCTGCGCGCCACGCATCCGGGGTTCGAGACCGCGAACGTGATCAAGGCCGACGTCCTGCTGCCGCTACCGAAATATGCGGCCTTCACCGATCGCGTGCGCTTTTACGACACCGCGCAACAACGCGTACGGGCGCTGCCAGGCGTGCGTTCGGCGGCATTCGTCAGCGACCTGCCGCTCAGCGGCGGCGTCGACACGCTCGGCTTCCACATCGTCGGCAAACCCGATCCGGCCCCCGGCAAGTTCTTCAGCTCCGGCTTCAACATGGCGAGCGCCGGCTACTTCGCTACGCTCGGCATTCCAGTGATGGCGGGCCGCGAGCTCGACGAGAACGATCGCCCCGGCACGCCGCCGGTGATCGTCATCAACGAAACCGCCGCGCGCACGTATTGGCCCGGCGAGTCGCCGCTCGGTCACCAGATCACGATGCCAGGCCCGAACAACACGTCAACGACGCTGACCGTCGTCGGCGTCACGGGCGACGTGCATCACGTCGGCCTCGGCGTGCCGCCGCGATCGGAGATGTATCTGTCGAACTTGCAGGCACCGCTGCTCTGGCCGTGGTCGAGCGTCGTCGTCAAGACCCACGGCGATCCGGCAGCTCTCGCCGACACGCTGAAGGCAGCGCTTCGCGGTGTCGATCCGACGGTGGCGGTCCAACGGATCAACACGCTTGCCGACGTTGTCTCGCTATCGATCGTAGAGCCGCGCGTGTACACGCTGCTACTCGGCACGTTCGCCGCCCTTGCCGTGCTCCTTGCGGCGATCGGCCTCTACGGCCTCGTCGCGTACGGCGTCTCGCAGCGGACGCACGAGCTCGGCGTGCGGATGGCGCTGGGCGCGACGCGTCTGGAAATCGTGCGACTCGTCCTGCGCGAAGGACTGTGGCTCGTGATGGGTGGCGCCGTGCTCGGCCTCGCCGGCGCGTTCGCGACGACGCGCGTGCTCGTCGGCCTTGTAAAAGGCAGCCGGGCGAACGACCCGCTGACGTTCGCTGCGGTCACGGCCGTGCTGCTCGTCGCCGGGCTCGTCGCCAGCTACCTGCCGGCACGTCGCGCCGCACGAGTCGATCCGATCACCGCGCTGCGCGTCGAGTAAGGGCGGCATCCGCTTCGGCGGCGGCCTGCTGCACCACGCGCGCCTGGCCGGGCGTGAGCACGATCGGCGGGAACGCGCTCGACGGCGAAGTCAGCGCCTGCGGCATACCGACGGGCGAGGCGCCCGTCAGCTGCTGGAACATGAC
>Ga0126369_10003828_pt1 | contig 10941 bp, 6 predicted proteins | sample PanSoiMetaPlot_1_FD_109646 | JGI IMG/M metagenome (GOLD analysis project Ga0126369, IMG submission 109646) | Tropical forest soil microbial communities from Panama - MetaG Plot_1 | ecosystem: Environmental > Terrestrial > Soil > Tropical forest > Bulk soil | place: Panama | collected 2016-02-17
AAGAACCTGCATGCGGTCAGCACGAACTTGAAGCAAAACTGCAGTCTGGAGATTAAAACGGCAAGCATGACAGGCGGCCTGGCCACCATGAGCACGCATTTGGCGCCTGGCACGCAGGTGCAGCTGAAGATGCAGCTTGGCCTGCGAAATCTGCAAGCGACGGCGTTGATGCGAGATTACCGCGCGCAGGACATGTCGTTCGAGATCGTGGACATGAGTCTGGACGAGCGGGGCAAGTTTCGGAAGCTGCTGTTGGAACACATGGAAAGAGGAACCAAGTCGGTGACTAGGCCGACTCCAGGCTCCATGGAGTCCTCATAAGCCATGCATTTACAATAAGTTCGCCGCACTATTCTCTGCCATACTTACCTAGTAAGTAACTCATGATAGGTACTATACTACGGTACCTTTGTTTGATTTACTCCCTACCGCTTCTCCTCTTACTCTTCCTATACGGTGGAGAACCGCGTCTAGTTGCCCTGGTGCACGGGCTAATGAGCGGTTCAAAGGGTGGTTTTGTTTTGCCCGAGGGATTCCCATCGCGAATCTTCCTGCTGCTGTGTGCGGCGGCAACGTTTGTGTGCGGGGCAATGGGCGTACCACCGGGAATTTCCTTTCCGGCGAATCCCCGATTTACTGTCGAACGACTGGAAGATCAGTTAGGAATGGGTGCGGTGACTGCCACCTGCATGGGGCAAGACGCACAGGGATATCTCTGGATCGGCACGCAAACCGGGCTTTACCGTTACGATGGCGCGCGAGCGCGGAAGATGATCGAGGTTGAGTCAATCACCGGCCACTACATCGTGGACCTGCTGATTGCTCCGGATGGCACACCCTGGTTCGCCGGAAACCGCGGAATCGCACACCTCAAAAACGGAGAATTCGAGCGACTCGCAATTTCGCCGGCGATGATGCCTTTGGGAACCGGAAATCAGATTTTCGCGGTGGACAGTCAAGGCGTCGCCTTCGTGGTGCTATTCAAGGGTGGAGTACTGCGAATCGATCCAAAGAACCCTGCCAGCGCTACCGTATTTGGGAAGGCCGAGAACATTCAGGAAAACGCCGCCGGAATTGTGCGGGCGCCTGGCGACACAATCTGGATCACCTTTGGCGCGCATCTGGCGCATTTGGACCCGGGAGGCAATGCATTTGTTGTGGACCCGGAAATCCGATTGCCCAAGGATCGCGTGGTAGCGCTGCTATTCGACGGCACTCAGACGATGTGGCTGAGAACGGCGACACATCTGGCAAGCCTCGACCCTCGTATGCACAAGCTTACTTTTGAGACCGGCGTGACGGCCAGCTCCAATGAAGAGGAGGGCAAGCCGTCAATCGACCAACAGGGCCGGTTGCTGGTGCCGACCTCTGCTGGACTGTATTGGAAACGAGAAGGCCGCTGGCAGATATTGACGGACAGGCAAGGAATCACGAGCAATGATGTGGAGTGTGCGCTTGAGGATCGCGAAGGTACATTGTGGATAGCAGGATCCGGAACCGGATTAGATCGGCTGCCAGGAGTGCGCGAGTGGTTCGCGTGGACCACCGCCGAGGGATTGCCAGACAATTCCACGTGGTCAACAATCCGCGATCACGGCGGGAGATTGTGGGTCAGCACTGGAAAAGGAATCGCGGTTTGGGACCAAGCCTCTCGTCACTGGGACAGACTCACCCTGGGGAATGGACCGCGAGAGATCCGGCAGATTCAGCTGGCCGGAGACGGAGCGGTTTGGGGCGTGACGCCGACCGGAGCCCTGGTGCGGATTGCCCCCCAAGACTTCTCCACGACGGTCAGCCCGGTGTACTTCGGGCGCGCGTTTTCGACGGTCTATGCCGCGCCAGACGGGAGTATCTGGGCGAGTACGCGGTCGCGATTGGTGCGATTTACACCCGGCAAGGGACTGGCCGAACCCAAAGACATTGTGCTGCCTTCCGGGGCCGGTGAAATTGACTTTCTCTCGTTCGCACCCAGCGGTGTGCTGTGGGGAACGGGCCCGGGAGCTCTGTATCGCTTCGACGGCAAAGAATGGAAGACCATCACGTCGAAGGACGGATTGCGCGGGCAAACTGTAACCAGTCTTGTGGCGATGAGTAATGATGAGGTATGGATCGGCTACAACGATGTGGTGGGCGTCAGTCATCTGCACTTGGCAAAGAACGGCATTGCGCACTTCGAGCATAGCAATTGGGACTGGACCGTGGTCCTCCGCGATTCGCAAGGCCGCGTCTGGTTCAACGGGACAGATGGGCTCGCCATTCTCGACGCCAATGGCCGACTACAGCGGCTCAACCACTCCGATGGATTGCTCTGGAACGACATCAGCCCATGGACCGGGGTCCGGGAAGAGAAAGACGGGAGTTTTGTCGTAGCGACTTCGCGAGGACTAGCGCGCTATCGGCCAACAGCTGGCGCGGCACGGGAGGTGGCTCCCAAAGTGATGTTCACTTCCGTGACCTTGGGGGGCGTGGAACGGAAGGTCTCCGAGGTTCCCGAGATATCCGCGTCGGATGGCACGCTGGCGGTGCAGTTCACGCCGATGGACCTGGACAGTCCTTCAAGGACGAGGTGCCAGTACCAGTTAAAGGGCATGGAAGAACTCGCGACAGAAACGGACTTGCGGGAAATCCGATACGCCGCTATCCCCGCGGGGAAATATGAGTTTTCCGTTCAGTGCTGGCGCGAGGGAACGCGGGCCCTGGCGTCGCAAGCCAGCTTCAAGTTCCGGGTGCGTCCCAACGTTTGGCAGACCTGGTGGGCGCGAGGATCGGCAATGCTGCTCTTCTTGATGGCCGTGTGGGGATTTGTGTCGTTGAGAACGCGAACAGAAAGTCGCAGGCGCAGGGAATTGGAACAGGCCGTCGCGCAGAGGAACGCCGAGTTGACGCAGAAGAACAAGGAGCTGGAGGAGATTTCACTGACCGACCCGTTGACCGCGACACGGAATCGGCGCTATTTCTACGAAACGATTTCAACGGACATTGCCCAGACATTGCGGTCGCACCTGAAATCCCTAGATCCCACCGCAACGCCGGCTCCGCGGCAGGAGTTGATCTTCGTGCTGGTGGATATCGATCGTTTCAAGCGCGTGAACGACGAGTTGGGTCATGCTGCGGGCGACCGGCTGTTGCAGGGAGTGGCGAAACGAATCGCTTCGGTGATGCGGCGTTCGGACGACCTAGTGCGCTGGGGCGGGGAAGAATTCCTGTTGGTGTGTCGGACAACGGACCGGGAAAATGCGTCGATGCTCTGCGAACGAGTGCTGGAGGCGGTTCGCGAACTGCCTTTCGATGTGGGCAACGCTGTTGAAATCCACAAGACGTGTTCGATCGGTTGGGCGCCGTTCCCATGGCTACAAGAGGATGTGGGGCTGCTCTCGATTGATAACGTGATTGAACTTGCCGACAAGGCGCTGTATGTGGCAAAGCGCGAAGGACGCAACCGTGCCTTTGGGATGGTGGCGGCGGAGGACGCGCTTAAGTCCGAGAGAAGCGTTTCTATGCAGAATTTGCGCGATTGTCCGCCGGACCTGGTGAAGATCGTTTAGGGTTGGCGGGCCACCATCAATCGGGTTCCCAGCGAAACGTAGAGTTGGGAGAGAATGTTGCCCTTGCGTTCGCGGAAGGTTCTTTCAGCGTCCTTCCTGGAGGTCGCTTGATCATATTGCTTGGGCAGCGTACCGAGTCGGGTGGCCATGCAGGCGTCACACCGGAATTATGCGGATTTTTGGCGTACAGTGAGTGCAACTTGGCCATCATCCGTGCAGGCTTTGCCCAAGATGAACGCATTCTACCGTTCATCGAATATGACCCGCAGTATCGTCCGCGTAAGTTTTCCGACCCGTCGCGTGTGCCTGGACGCCAGGTCCATGCACTTCCTTCCCAGGCCAAACGACGTTTCTGTTTGCGCCATCTGCGCGGGGCCGAGTTGGGGCGAGTGGCGAATCTTGGCGGTGGCGCATCTAACCAGTTACAATGAAGTGTTTGTAGCAGCCCGGCGTTTACCGGATTGTGCAAGCGCGGAAATTCCGCATTCCCGTCAGGAGACGGCGAACCTCCATGGAAGCGGCACAAATACTCGACCGCGTCGTAGCGCGATTTATCGGAACGAAGCACGAACGCGACATTAAGAAGCTTCAGCCAATCATTGCGGCAATCAATGCGCAAGAAGCCGAAATCCAAGCGCTGAGCGACGCGCAATTGAAGGAACGTTTCTTGGCACTCCGAACGCAAGTGCAGGAGCAGTTGAGAAACGCGGATCCAGCGGAGCCTTCCTACAAGGAAGAATTGCAGAAGGCGCTGGGGCCAGTAACGGTTCCGGCGTTTGCCCTGGTGCGCGAAGCAGGGCGTCGCTTTCTGAGGATGCGGCACTTCGACGTGCAGCTAATCGGCGGAATGGTGCTGAACGACGGCAAGATCGCGGAAATGAAGACGGGCGAAGGGAAAACGCTCGTCGCAACGCTACCCGCGGCCCTGAACGCGCTGGCAAGCCGCGGCGTTCACTTGGTGACAGTGAACGATTACCTGGCCCGGCGCGACGCGGAGTGGATGAGCCCCCTCTACAAGGCGCTGGGATTGACGGTCGGCGTGATCGTGCATGATCTGGACGACGAGCAGCGCCGCGCGGCATATGCGGCTGACCTGACCTACGGAACCAACAACGAGTTCGGCTTCGATTACCTGCGCGACAATATGAAGTACGACCTCGCGAGCTGTGTGCAACGCGGGCACCAGTTCGCGATCGTCGATGAAGTCGACTCGATCCTGATCGACGAGGCCAGAACTCCGCTGATTATTTCCGGCCCTTCCGAAGAGTCCACCGACAAGTATTTCAAAATCGACAAGATCATTCCCAAGCTGATCAAGGACATCGATTTCACGCTGGACGAAAAGCATCGCACCGCCACGCTGACGGAAGAAGGCTTCAACAAGTGCGAACGCTTGCTGGGAATCACCAACCTTTCCGATATCGCCAACGTGGAGCAGATGCACCACGTGTACCAAGCGTTGCGCGCGCACTCGCTTTATAAGCTGGATGTCGACTATGTGGTGAAAGACGGTGAAGTGATCATCGTCGACGAGTTCACCGGCCGACAGATGCCCGGACGCCGCTGGTCCGACGGATTGCATCAGGCGGTAGAAGCCAAAGAAGGCGTAAAAATCGAGCGCGAAAATCAGACTCTCGCCACGATTACTTTTCAGAATTACTTCCGCATGTATAAGAAGCTGTCGGGCATGACCGGAACGGCGGAAACGGAAGCGGCGGAGTTCGGCAAGATCTACAACCTCGATGTAGTGGTCGTGCCGACCAATCGCACGCTGATTCGCATTGAGAATCGCGACGTGGTGTACCGCACGGAAAAGGAGAAGTTCGAAGCGGTGGTGAACGGCATCCTGCAGGAAGACAATAGCCTTGCAAACGGGATTCGGCAGTATCACGAGCGTGGGCAGCCTGTGCTGGTGGGTACCATTTCGATTGAAAAATCGGAAACGATCGCAGAACTGTTGAAGAAGTCGGGGATTCCGCATCAGGTACTGAACGCCAAGCAGCACGAGCGCGAATCGCGCATCGTCGCGCAGGCCGGTCGCAAGGGTGCGGTCACCGTGGCGACGAACATGGCGGGCCGCGGCACCGACATTCTGCTTGGCGGTAATCCCGAAGCCATGACGCGCGAGTATTTCTTGAAGAACAAGCTGGCGTTACCCTATGCGGCGGCTCCGGCGGTGATTGGGGCAGAAAGCTCTGACGGCGCAGGCCTTCAGCCAACCGTGCCGATGGTGCTGTTCCAGCACGAGGGGAAAATCTTTCAGGTGTCGCAGGATCAGTGGGCGCCGATGTACGAGCAGTTTGCACAACAGTGCAAAGCGGAGCACGACGAGGTGGTGGCGCTGGGCGGCCTGCACATCCTGGGAACGGAGCGGCACGAAGCGCGGCGCATTGACAACCAGTTGCGTGGACGGGCAGGCCGCCAGGGCGATCCTGGTTCCTCGCGCTTCTTCCTTTCCTTGGAAGATGACTTGATGCGCATTTTCGGTGGCGAACGCGTGAAGCAACTGATGTTTCGTCTGGGAATGACGGAAGGTGTGCCCATCGAATCGGGGATGATCTCCAGTCGTATTGAGAATGCGCAGAAGTCCGTGGAAGCGCAAAACTTCGACGCGCGCAAACATTTGTTGGAATACGACGACGTAATGAACAAGCAGCGCGAGACGATCTACGCCATTCGCCGCTCTGCGCTGGAAGGCAAAGACCAGCGAGACTACGTGCTGGGGATTGCGGAAGACGTCGCCCGCGAGTTGGTGAACACCTATTGCCCAAAGGAGCAGCATCCGGGGCAATGGAACACTGCGCAATTTCTGGCGGAGGTGCACAGCCAGTTTGGCATCGATGCAAAGGCGGCGGGTGCGGATCCCGCCGCGCTGAATCACGAAGAGTTGTCGGATGCAATTGCTAATGCGGTGGCGGAGCGTTACGCGGAGAAAGAAAAGCAGTTCAGCCCGGACCTGCTGCGGTGGTTGGAGCGTCGAATTATTCTGGATGTGGTCGATTCGCAGTGGAAAGACCATCTGCTCTCGTTGGACCACTTGAAGGAAGGAATTGGGCTGCGCGGGTACGGGCAGAAAGACCCGCTGGTCGAATTCAAGAAAGAAGCATTCATCCTGTTTGAAGATATGATGGCGCGCATCGACAATGAAACGGTGCGATATTTGTTCCATGTGCAGATTCAGCAGGAGGCGCAACCTGCGCAGCCCAGGGCGCCTCAGCCTGAACTTCCGCGGCCGCGTCCCTCCACAGCGATTGCGGCTGCGGCCAGCGCTGCGGCGCGTGCCGAGGAAGCGGCTCCGCAACGCTTGCCGGATTTTGCGCGTGCCCTGGAGCGTCGGCAGGAACGGCAGCAACGCGATTTGCAGTATCAGACGGGCGCTGGCCAGGCAGAAGCCCCGAAGCCGGTCCGTGCCGGCGCCAAAGTGGGGCGCAATGATCCTTGCCCTTGTGGCTCAGGAAAGAAGTACAAGAAGTGCCACGGCGCGAATTCCTAGAAAGACGCAATGAAGTAAAGAAGTGGTGATGTAAGGAAAATTCACGAACGCCAGATTAGTGTGGTTAACCAACGTCTTCACGGGGGAAGGATTCAACCATGCCGCCAGGCAGCAAGCCAGGACAAATGCCGGAACGCCAGCCAATTCCGGGAGTGAAGAACCTTGTTGCGGTCGCCAGCGGAAAAGGTGGAGTGGGGAAGACCACCGTCGCAGTGAATCTGGCGTTGGCGCTAGTAAAGCTTGGGAACAAAGTTGGATTGCTGGACGCCGACGTGTACGGGCCAAACGTGCCGATCATGCTGGGCTCAACGACCGAGCCAATGGCGGCGGAGCAACAGCGCATTATTATTCCGGTAGACGCGCAAGGCTTGAAGATGATTTCCATGGGCCTACTGAATCCGGGAGACAAGCCGGTTATCTGGCGCGGGCCGATGTTGCACAGCGTGATCACGCAGTTCCTACGTAGCGTGGAATGGGGCGAACTCGATTACCTGGTGATTGATTTGCCGCCCGGGACCGGCGACGTTCAGTTGACGCTGATTCAAACTGTTGCGGTGACCGGAGCTGTGGTGGTGACGACGCCGTCGACGGTGGCGCTGGCGGACGTGCGCAAGGCCATCGAGATGTTTCGCCAGGTGAACGTGGAAGTGTTGGGCGTGGTGGAAAATATGAGCACGTTCAGTTGCCCGCATTGCGGCAAGCCGGTGGATATCTTTGGCCACGGCGAAGGTTCGAGAACCGCTATGGAATACGGCGTACCGCTACTCGGCGAAGTGGAAATCGATCCGCGCATCCGCATTGGCGGCGATACCGGGAAGCCCGTTGCAGCGCAGGGCGAAGCGGCTCCGGCGGCGCAGAGTCTGTACCGTGTGGCGAAAGCGGTGGCCGCCCGGCTGGCCGAAGTTAGCGCCACGTCCGGCGGACCAACGGTCCAGATCGACTGAACGACGGTTTCCTTTTTATCGCTCGTTTTCTGATCGATTTTCCCGTTCGCTCCCGATTCTCTAGGGAACTTTCCTACGATTTTGGGTGTTCCGAGAAATGAGGGCGTTTCTATGACTGGATCCGCACCGGTCGAATCCAATCCTCCCGAACGCACCCGAGACGCCCGTCCGGAAGTTTGGGCACTTTTGGGCGGGCTGTCTTTTTTGGTGTTCGCCGCGCACATGATGGTGAGCGGTCGCTATGGCTATTTTGTGGATGAGTTGTATTACCTTGCTTGCAGCCACCACCTGGCATGGGGATACGTGGACCAGCCGCCGTTGATCGCGATAATTACCTGGCTGGAACGAATGACGCTGGGCGATTCGCTCTCGGCGCTACATTTCCTGCCGGCGGTGGCCGCGGGTTTGCGCGTGTTGCTGACTGGCTTGATCGCACGCGAACTGGGCGCCCGGCGATTTGGCATCGCACTCGCCTGCGTCTGCGTAGCCGTTGCGCCGATTTACCTGGGACTCGATTCGCTGTTGACCATGAACGTATTCGAGTCGCTTTTCTGGATGGGCGCGGCTCTGGTTGTCCTGAAGATTCTCGATGGCGCAAGCCAAAAGCTCTGGCTTTTGTTTGGCGCGATTTGCGGCGTTGGATTGCTGAACAAGCATTCCATGTTGATCTTTGGCTTTGGTCTTTTCGTTGGCTTGCTGCTCACTTCGCGAAGGAAGCAGTTCTCGAAGCGGTGGATTTGGCTGGGCGGCTTGATCGCGCTCGTGATTTTTCTGCCGAACTTGTTTTGGGAAATCCATCGTCACTTTCCTACAGTGGAACTGCTGCAAAATGTGCAACAGAGCGGCCGAAACACGGAAATGGGACCGGGGATGTTCCTGTTGGTGCAGGCCTTCATTCTGCATCCGTTGGCCGCGCCCGTGTGGATTGCTGGTCTGTGTGAGCTGCTGCGCGATCGCCACGGCAAGGGCTGGCGCGTGCTGGGCATCGCGTACGTGGTGCTGATGATTTGCATGCTCACGATGCACGGACGAATGTATTACCCGGCACCCGCCTATCCCATGCTGTTTGCCGCGGGAGGATTGGTGTTCGAGCGCTGGTTCACCCGGTTGCTGAGTGGCCGCTGGCTGATGCCTGCATATGTCGCGCTGCTCGTGGCGACTGGCCTGGTCCTCGCGCCCTTCGCGTATTTTCCCATGCTGACGGTGGATCAGTACCTTGCGTACTCCAAGTTCATGCATCTTGCGCCGGTGCGTCTGGAGAATCATGAGATGGGCCCGTTGCCGCAGATTTACGCCGATCAGTTTGGCTGGAAGGAAATGGCGCAAGTAGTCGCCGATGCGTATCACAAGTTGCCGCCCGAAGAACAGAAGTCTTGCGGGATATTTGGACAAAACTATGGTCAAGCTGGCGCCATCGATTTCTTCGGCGCAAAAATGGGTTTGCCTCCCGCCATTTCCGGCCACCAGAACTATTTTTATTGGGGACCGCACGGCTTCACCGGGGAGTGCTTGATCGCGTTGGGGGACCGGCCGGAGCGGCTGCGCGAGTTGTTTAGAAGCGTGGAGTTGGTTGGAACCGTGACGCACCCCTTGTCGATGCCCTATCAGCACTTCAATGTGTATTTGTGCCGGCGACCGAAATTCGGCGATCTCGAAAAAGCCTGGCCAAAAATCAAGCGCTGGGGCTGAGCACGTGGTTCCTTGTCAGTAGGCTGAAGCGAGTGATATCTTGAAATACTCAGTGGGTGCTGGCAAGGCAACGCGTGGCAGTCTATATCATTGACCGGCAATCACTTACGAGCTTTCGAGACACCCTATGAGTACGCGACCGGATATCCGCGCGTATCGCGGCAAGTGGCCACAAATTGCGTCTTCAGCGTATGTCGACCGCGCTTCGGTGATTATCGGCGACGTGCTGGTCGGCGAAGAGTCTAGCCTGTGGCCGATGTGCGTGGCGCGCGGCGACGTTCACTACATCCGCATCGGCAAGCGCACCAATATTCAGGATGGTTGCGTGCTACACGTGATGAAGGATCAATACCCGTTGGTGCTGGGCGACGAGGTAACCGTAGGGCACTCGGTGACTTTGCATGGGTGCACGATTGAGTCACATGTGCTCATCGGGATGCGCTGCACGATATTGAATGGCGCGGTGATTGGAACGAACAGCATCATCGCGGCAGGGACGTTGGTAACGGAGCGCACGATAATTGCCCCGGGGAGTCTTGTGATGGGTTCGCCGGGCAAGGTGAAGCGCGGACTGTCGCAAGCGGATATCGAGACGATTGCGATGTATGCCACGCGCTATGCTGGATACAAAGAAATTTATCGCGCCGAAGCGACAGCGCGGGGCGAGAACGTAGATTGGAGCAATTACAAAGGCTAAGTTGGTAGGCCGGCGCATTCCCCATGGCGGAAAAACGAAAGTTCCAGGCAATTAAGGGCACGCGCGATCTACTTCCACCGGAGACGGAGTTGTGGAACCAGGTAGAGCTGACGGCGCGCGAAGTATTTGGTACCTACGGATTTGGAGAGATTCGGCCACCCATTTTTGAGCCGACGGAACTGTTTGCCCGCGCGGTCGGCGGCGAGACGGATATTGTTTCGAAAGAAATGTACTCGTTTGAGGATCGGCCTGCCGGAATCCCTGACGCGCGAAAATTCATGGAGTTGGAGGACTATGTTCTTGCGGTAGAAGAGGGCATTAGGAAGGAGACCATTCCTTCCATGCCTTCGAATCGGGATTGTGTCAGAGCTTTTCGCTCCAAATTGGACGAATTCGTTAAAGTGTCCACCATGCTGAAAACCGGCTTCCATTCAGACGGCGACCCCATTCCCCGCGCCTACAGAGCTCTGCTCATGGAGTGCATTTACTTTGCGCAAACTATCCAGCTCGGTGAAATGCTCTCGTTGCGTCCCGAGGCGACAGCGAGTGTGTGCCGCGCGTATATCGAGCACG
>Ga0126369_10003830_pt1 | contig 10938 bp, 11 predicted proteins | sample PanSoiMetaPlot_1_FD_109646 | JGI IMG/M metagenome (GOLD analysis project Ga0126369, IMG submission 109646) | Tropical forest soil microbial communities from Panama - MetaG Plot_1 | ecosystem: Environmental > Terrestrial > Soil > Tropical forest > Bulk soil | place: Panama | collected 2016-02-17
ACAGGCCGATGAGAAGCTCATCAATCAGCATGAAATCCTCATTTACGAGGTCATGCCAAGGCCCCATCCTGAAATCAGGAAGGCTCAGCCTGAAATTCGGCGTATACTCAGTAGTCATTTATGCTGCCCGTTAGGCTGAAGTGGCGGGGCTTGCTGAGGCTGTGCTTGTTGCATCGCCGTGCTCAGCCTTGCGAGTTGTATCCTCGCGTTCCTCTGAGCGTTCTCGTTCACTTCGTTTCGCAAGTCGAGCAACGCGTCGGTTGTGCGACTCGTCTCTCTTGCGTTTTCGATAAGCAGCATTGGCAGGAGGGCGATTGAGCAGTCCCATTTGTCGAATTGCTCCCCTGTTTGAGGATGCCTGCCGACGACATGCTTGAACCAGGCACAGTCGTGACATACCCGGTTGCGGCGCTTCCGCATAAGCGGACACATTTCGTTTGAGTGACACACAGGCTTCATGTCTTCTGTCCTATACACATATTGACATACGACAGACGCATATCCATCGTGTGCGTATGTCCAGCACCCCCACCCGCAGCACCAGTATTTCCCATAGCTACAGCATCGAAACCGCCAGGAGTGGTAAATCCTGATCCACCAGAGCCAAGGGTCTGGCCGGGACTCGGCGGTCCGTGACTGTGACTTGGTATCTCAGTCAAAGTCAAGACATGACTATCAGTAGCAGTACGAGCAAAGACAGTGTTAAAGCCGACGCTGCCACCACTAGTACCTCCGCTTGCGTCCGATACGACTCTAATTCCTCTATCTGTGAGTCCTGTGACGATTGTCCAGCCCGTCGGCGGGTTCGACTGGTAGAACGGGATTTTGGTTCCTGACGGGAACGGCGGCGGAAGCGCATTGACCTGGTTCTGTAATGCTGTGAGGGAAGCCTGTAGGCCCGAAATCAGTGTGTCTTGCGAGGTGTTCTTCGACTCAATATTAGTCATGCGAGTCGAGTCAGACGTATCTTGGTTCTGCAAGGTTGTGATCTGGTTTCCCTGCGTGATGTTCACGTTGTTCAGGGAATTGATCATTCCTCCGATTTCATCCAGCTCTGCCTGAACGTTCGTCTTGGTTAAGGGGGCGGTGAACGTACATGCAATCGCATTCGCCGGCGGGGCTGTGACTGTGCTAAAGTCGGCGAGGAATGCCCAAAGAGTACTATCGTCTTTAATCGAGCCGGAAGGATTACTAACATGTTGCACTTTGCACAGCGCAATGATCCCTTGGCTCGACGAATATGCGAGATCATACGCAAAGTACTGGGTGTTATTCGTCCACTCACCCCTCGGGGCAAATCCTGTAAGTAATTGCGCCCAGTACGTCGGGTGTGCTGTTCTTTCATCTTGGAATAGCCCTGTTGCGGCCGACGTGTGGTCTATTGCACACATAAACGCCGCGCCGGTCTGAGAGTCAAACGCTGTCGAGCCTACTACGTAGTGCGTGCTATTCGCCCATACCGGCGTATCGACTTTCGACAACGCACCATATAAAAGCTGATCGAGCCTCGTAAGGTCATCGTTCAGCAAGTCGTGCCATGGCCCCATCCGGAAGTCCGGGAGGGCTAGATTGAAGTTCGGCGTATATTGCGTTGTCATTTCGTGTGTCTCAAACGAGATCAGACGCGGTTATAACCACCGCCTGCCTTGTTTCCTGCTCTCGCGAAGAGGAAGGAAAGGTTAACAAGTTCGAGCTTCTTGTTGACATTTCCCCATATCCTGAACTTGACTGACTTGAACTTGACAGGATAGTTGTACATTCGTGGATCACGGGAGCGGCGGCCCATGCCATAAGGGCCATCGTCAAAACCATACCCGTATGCATCGTTTCCAATAAATACCATTGATAGGGATGGATCATAGACTACGTTTCCTTCCACATCCTTGTATAGATTGTCCACGTAACTATCAAAGGTAAACTCAGCGTCGCCTTTTGTGGCGAGGCTTACGTAGCGGAGTTGCTTTAGCTTTGTAGGATCTTTTCCGTCGATCCATGGGAGTTCCATCTCGATCGGAATTGCGGTTCCTTCGTACTGCACCCACATAGTCGGGTTCACTTCCCGTTCCACTGCGAAGGTGCTGTATCCCGTTCTCGTGTGGCTCGTCTGACATTGCCATATCGTCCCGTCTACTGTATCGAGAACCAGATCACCCGCTGCAAACGACGGCCCTGTCGGAGCATAAGCATAATCCCTATCCAATAAACGATCAGCGTAATAGTTTTCCCCCGCAAAGGTATTGTTCCCCGATAGAAATATACGGGTTCCTTTGGCCAGGAATAGCCTTCCGAGTATGCTTGTCCAAGCCGCGTCCCAGTCCATATTCTCATACGACGACCATGCGTGCATTTTGAGACGCGTGTTAAACGTGTACACCAGAACATCACCGTTAGTAGTAAATAATAGAAAATCGTTATTAAGACGATCATATACAGCAAATGCATCGTTAAGCTGTTCATTATCCGTTAGCGCTCCTACCTCGCGTCTGTAAGAGGGAGCAACGATTGAGGACAGGTAATCTGACATAACTGTGTCAGGCGAATACAAGTTTCGCTTGGCTGATGCCAGTCCTGATAACCCGCAGAACATAAGGTCATTTTCAACAGTAACGATGCAGCGATTGCCAAGCAGGCCAAACTGTGGCAACGTATCAGGAAATTTAGGCGTGTGGATGCCGTTATCATCGTACTCACCCAACTTAACCTGTAGGGTGATATTCTGTAGAAATACAAGAAGGTATGTACGAAAGCCCGCAATTCCCCTAATGCTCGCTGCCCCCTCGGGAGCATAAGCGCCCACGTCAATAGCAACTGAGTCATTCGGTATCGGATCGCCTGGAAAAACTCCCGACGTACCCTTCGAGGATATAATAACTTCAGTAGGATTAGCAGAAATGCCACTAACACAATGGTAATTAGCGGCCACACAGCCATATCGACCAATCGGCACATTGACGTTCGATCCTGTTGCAAGGTCTTGCAGGTACGTACATGCAAATGCAGACGAGATCGACACTGGCTTATCGACGCCGTTGTGTATGACAAGCGTATCCTTAAACGGAACGAACGTCACATGGGTAACAGAAGTACCCCAACCACCAGGGTGACCAGGTAAAGCACCAGCAATAGTAGCATTCCAGATAGGAGTGATCGTCGTGCCATCGAGTGTGCTCGTAAGTATCCAACCATTCTGACAGACAATAACATTTCTACCATTAAAGTAATAACAATCAACAATAGGAGAATTGTTAGTACTCTTGATGTCACAATTGAACGTCGATCCGAAGCGTACAGCTTGCGAACCTGATGACGTTCTGTGGAAATTAACCAAGGATACCTGAAACTTAGGCGGCATCGATAAATCTTCATCGACGGTGTTCCAGCCGCCGCCGAAGCCACGGAGAGTCGTGCTCTCCAGCTTCATCCCGAGAGGTTTGCCCTGACGCTTTGGGAATGCTGAGACCATTACTGCGGATCACATCTGTCTAGACAACGATACTCTTGGGCTTTTCTTATCTCACCGTTGATCGTCTGTCTGATCGTCGTGCATTCCTCAGTCACGCTGATGAACTTGCCATCAGTCGTGCTGACCACGCACCTAACTCCCTTGACAAGCAATCTGTCAGGGGAGTCATCAGTATTCGACTCGTGTAATTGGGTGATTTCCGCAGGATTGATGTCGATCTCGCGTCCGTCTACCGTATGCAGCGGAACGAGTTCGAACAGGACTGGGATTTCCTGCGCAATGGCCGGCGTAGGCGAAAAGCCGAGCAAACACATTTCGTGTGTCTCAAACGAGCTAGAAAGGACTCGTCAGATACCACTGGTTCGGCACTCCCGCACCCGTCGGAGACGGGGTAAGCTTCCTGCGAGACAGCGCCATGGTGATCTCGGCGAACCTGTCATCTGCAAGAAGCTGCTGATCCTTTGATGCATTCGAGTTGAGATCGTCAGCGGATAGAGTGCTCCATGCCGTAGCATGCACAAGCATGTCTCCATCGAGGTCCATCACATCGTCCCACTCCCATGGTGTCATCTGACCTAGTGCGGAGAACGGACGCGGATAGTGCCGCCAACAAATCACAATACTTGACGTAGCTGTAGGAGGAATGATCTGGATGCGCTTGTACTGATAATCAGGATCGATCGTTGGCAAGCTTGTCCAGAACAACGCACCCGAACCCGTCAGCAACATAGGATTGCGTCGTCGGTCTAGAACCGGAATTTCATAGTTTGAGCCTTCAGGGAATACCGCGAGGATATCTTCATAGTCCTTGAGGTATTGAAAGATGGGATCAACCACTTTGCCAGTGGTCCCATCTAGAGCCTGCATCGTCCACGAGGTATACTGCTCCCATGGATATTTCTTGTGAAAGATATTGAATGCCCTGATGCAGTCGCGGAACATACGGTCGTCACCATACGTCTGCACGCCTGCACCAGGGACATCCCCAAGCAATTCTTGAGCGTCGGTTACGATCTCTCGAATTGTCTTGGACATGGGAAGCTCCTACGTCGCTGCCTGACGAATGCCGTGAAGGCCCCCATTGTTGTTCGCATTGAGTGAGTTATCCGTTCTCAACCCAATGATGAACTCCTTCAGGCCATCAAGCGCAGCCGTGGGAACGTAGAGCCCACGTGTATCACCCGACGCATTCGTCGCCGGATCGGTGAGGTCCGGAGCAACCCAAGCGGTAAACAAGGTAGACGGATTGATGAGCGCTGGAGGATTGCCCTCCTTCGCCCATTCGATCGAGCCCTTAAACGGTAGGCCGAGACCGGCACTGCCCGTGCCGATGTTCAACGTAATGGCAGCACCCGAGACTTGGGTCCGCCAGCCGAACACACGATAGAAGCACTTCTTGCCTTGCACAGCCGTAGCAACTGCCGCCCATGATGCCCTCTCCGTCATCGGCTGACCAAGGTAGTCCTCGCCGAACACGTCGATAGTCATGGTAACCGAACCCGATGGCGTATACACCAACGGCCGCCCGAACGGGCTGTCCGATACCCACTGCGTTGTAAGGTATTGGTTCGCGCCGACTGTGGTATTCGTAGCGAGGCCAGATGCAACCGCAGTAGCACTCGCGACGGCAGGCTTGCCGAGAGAGAACGTGTTCGCCGCGTTCATATCTACAGCAGCCGCCCATTGGCATGCAGGGCAATACATATTCACACCCTGCATCATTCCCTTACGGTCTTGATACATCAAATCCTCCTATGCTGCCTCATCCTCGTCCGCATCGCGCGGCTCAAAGTCCTTCACTTCGACCTTGCCGTGCGTGTGTACTAGGTCAATGACCATCTGTTCCAACTGGTGGTAACTCGCCGCTCGTAGAGCTGCGTCCTGCGAGAGGAACATCTTACCGAGCGGTGAATTTGGATCGTTGAGACCTTCCAACTGGATGATCTGTGGCTCTTTGTGAAGCTTATAGTGTTTGAGCTGAGCCATAGATCGGAGCCGAATGCAGTGCCCTCGCGGGAAATACACAAGGTAGCCAGCGTCCTCGTCCATGAGCTTCTTCTTGATGCCGTCTTTCGACCAGTAATGGACTTCTCGTTGAACGACGCCATCCTGCTTGACGACAACATAAGCGAGCCTTGAACCTCTGAGGACGCCTGTACCATACATACTAGCTCTCCGTTGTGTGTCTCAAACGAACTACGAGTTCGTCAGATAGGCGTGAGTACGATACTGACGCCAGGAACAGAGCTGACCTTCCCACACGACGCGCCGACCAGTGGCGTCCATGTTCCAGGGCGAGGACAGCTTCTTGATACGCATGTTGGCGCCGCGCAGGATGTGCAGCGTCAGGTATTCTTCGTTGACGAAGTAGCAGTCGAGGGACGCGAGCTTCTCGTCGAAAAGCAGCGGTACACCGTTATGCGTCGTGCCAGAGATGCCGAGATTGATGAGCTTTCGGCCCGTGCCGGAGTCGCCGAGCTGGATTTGTTGCTTGTCACGCGCAGCGGCCTTGTGCATACGGTAGATGTTTCGGCCGGCGAATATGACCGTAGGTCTCGGGGAAGATTGGCCATCCGTCGCCCGGTTGAGGTCGAGTTCGAGGATGTCATCGAATGCCTCTTCGATGTTCTCGGGGGACAACGTGCCGGCGAACCGATATGACGACGAACGCCATTGCGACTCGTTGGCTAGATTGATACCGCCAACAACACCAGTAGTAGGATCAGCAGGAATGAGATTGCCCAGGCCGTTAGGATCAGAGCCGGTACCGATCGAAGTATGATACGTCGCAAACTTCCTCTTGATCGACTCATCGAGGGCCTGGATCTTTCCCTTCAAGATCTTGAAGATCTCTGCTCGGCCCTGGTTCTCGTCCTCTTCCTGGTCGGAGATGATCAGCGAACCGACGACGCGAGACATATAGTACGCGACGGTCGTGAATTCGTTCGTCTGGTCGATCGACACGGTATCGTAGTACTGCATCGATTGTACGTTGGGGTTGAGGCCAGTAATCAGCGGATTGGTGATCTGCGGTCCACCATCCTCAGTTACCACACGCTTCTTGGCGTGCAGATACGCGCTCACCGTGCCGCTAATGGCCGAGGCCATGATCAGCTTCGCACGAGAGCGTGTCAGCATGGATTGAACGACGGTATCGAGTACCATGCGATAGCTCCCTTCTGGTCGTGTGTCTCAAACGAAAGTTAACGGGTCTGTCCGAGAACTTCTCGAATGATCGCATCGTATGACATACTCGGATGTGCTGGCCCAGCGTCGGCCTGTCTCCGATTGTCACTACCAGATGGGGCCATACCCTGCCCATTTGGCAGACTCTTCGCCTGCGGCGAAGGTGGTCCACTCAATCGCTGTCTCTGACGATTAGACGGCGGCCTCGACGGATCGACGCCATTCCTCATCAGGTGAAGCTGAACTTTGTCCCATATGGCGCCCAGTGACATCTGCTGAAACTGGGGTTGCGATAGTACAGCATGGAAGATATGCATGTAGGGAATAGCCTGGGGCGTTTCCCTAAAGAAGCTGTCTACCTGTCTCTCCGCTTGCCGGAGGTATTGGGACTCGATTTGTTGGTTCTGTTCGGTTTGCTGTCGCTGCTGCGTGTACTGGTTCACAGGTGCGATAGCACCTTGGATTTCCCTGCGAACCATATCGGCAATGCCCTTGGCATCGAGGCCACCCGCGGGCATACCTAACTGTGTTATATCTATACCACTAATTGCGGCTCTTGTCAAGAGGTTTTTTAGAACCCCGATCGGATCAGACTGTGCCTGTTTGTAATATTGTGCAGCTTCCAGTAATTGATCTGTTGGAAGTTGATATGCATTGATTTGATTGAGCGTCTCACGGGCTTTGGCGAGCTGCCCTTCAAAGCCAAGACCAATTTCAACAGCGCGTTCAAGCTTCCCCCGCTCCGTTTGCATCTGGTTCTGGATATTTCGGGTGGCGGCCTGAATATAATCCGACGCCTCCTTGTGCACACGCTGATATATCCGAGCTTCCGAACCGGCTCGTGCGATAATCTCACCAGTCCTTGTATCGATGAGATTGCCCTTCTTGTCCTGGCGAAAGGATGCCCTGGGATCGAACTTAAGCGTATTCTGCCTGAGCGGGTCGCCTCGACGCTGATTGTCCTGACGCGGTTGTTGCCGGTCTTGCTGACGCTGTTGCCTCTCTTGCTCACGCCTCTCGATTTCGTGTGACTCAAACGAACTTGGTGGCTCGGATGACTCGTCGTCGCTAACAAACTCATTTGGTCCCTCACCTTCGCCCTCGGCTTCGAAGTCTGTAGTTCCGTCATTCTCCGGCGAAAGGTCTGCATCGGAAAGGTCCATCGAGTCCTTGATGACATCCATTCCAACCTTCTCGTCAAAGTCGCCCATAGCGTAAACGCTCCCCTATTGAAGATGCGGTGCTTGAGGACCTACCGTCATACTTGGCGTCTTCGGTAGTGGCCCCATCTGTCCTTGCTGGCTACTGTTCTGCACCTGTTGTTGAACGTATTGAGCAATCTGCTCAGCGGGTAGGCCCTGCGAATGCATTTGCATGACCTGGTTCTTAACCTGCGGCGGCAGGTTCGCCAATTCGGGGGGAATGCCCCCAGCGGCTGTAGGGGCGCCGCCAGGAGCACCTCCGCCACCTGCGGGTGGAGTCGGGGGCTTCGGTCCCGTAGGTGGAGCTGCACCAGGGCGTGCTGGCCCTGATTGGTTCTGTCCAGGCTGTGGAGCGACAGGGGCACCCGTAGAGTTACCTCTCTGTGCCTGCAACGTAAGTTCTTGTTCCATCATATCCCAGTCTTCGGGCTTGATGACGACTTCCGTGAAGGCTTGCTCAAGCACACGTAATGCTACCTTCATAGAGGTAATCGGTGCCGCACTCGCGAACTGCCCAATAGCCTGAACGATCTGCACAGCTTCTTTCTTCTTGAAGATGCTGTTGGGCTTCTCGCACGTACCCGGTACAATATCCAGAGCGAACTGCGAATTGAATGTATCCAGCGACATATTCTGCCATGCGCTGCCAATTTTGGCTCCCACTAGGCCAGTCACCTCGGCCTCTGACATGTTCTGCACGCATTGCTCTAGGAGTGCCTTACACAAATCGGCCATCACGTCTTCGACTACTTCAATCTTCGCGCCGACAGACATACGCGCAGCATCTTGATAGCTCTGGACGGATGCTTCATTCGTATTAGTCTTGAATTGCGTTCCTCTAATAGCATCTGATGTGTTCGAAATACGGTTAACTGTCTCCATAGTCGGTTCTTTATTGAACAGCTCCTTAAATTGAAGGGAGGGTGGAGCAACAGCTTCAATAATATCCGAGATTTTGCCACCTTCTGGCACTTTAACGCCGACAACGCACTGCTCATCGCTGAAGCCCTTCTTCAACGCCTGCATAAGAAGCTCTGCGTCGGCCTGCGAGATTTTATGCGAGTTGTAGAAGAAGAAATTAAATATCGAATTGCGTATTCTCGCGACTTGGCGGTTAATCTGGTTAATTTCGTCTTGTTGATCCAAGTAGTACGAAACCTCACCCACGGTGGTCGTGTTCCCCGTTGACAGACCGAAACCAATAATGAAGTACGGAAAGAAACGGGACGTTTTAGTATAATTATCCCACACCCATAATGGGTACGTCCAATCATCGGCAGCGAACAAGGCAGTGCGTCTCGTCGCTTTATCCCACACAAGCCAGCACTCCGTAAAGTACAGGTCCCGATAGGTGCCGATTTCATCGTTTTCTTGATACGTCGGGTCACCGGATAGCGTCTGAAGTACAAGACCGAATGCATCGTCTTTGAGATTTCCGCTGCCTTCTGCAAACACGGCCTTGTGAGACGGTTTGAAAACGTAATACCAACAGTTTTCCTTGTCTTTGCGAGTGAATTTATACTTGAGATAAGACGTCTGGATGTAGCATCGCTCGGCCATCCAAGTCGCATCTGTTCCATCAGACATTTCCGCGATAGGGTCAACAATGAGGTTGCGTGCAAGCACGTTTTTCAGCTTTGGGCCTCCCGGCTCGAACACACTCACTATCGACTCTATCGCGGCTAGTTTACCATAGGCGTTTTCGAGCGCCTTCTGGTTTTTCGCACGAGCGATCTCCTGTGTGACTTCCCCAAGCTCACGGAGGACACTCTCCTGCGAGTCATCCTTAAGCACGTAATCGAGCTTAAGAACCCCAAAATTCGTCATAAGCGCGACGCCGACGGCTTTCTTCACCTTCGGCTTGCAATTCAGCAGATTTTTCCCCTTCAGCAGAGCATTGAGTAGCGAGTGAGCGCACTCCGCAAAATCCTCGTCCTCCTTGTCTGTCGTGTTCACCGCTATATCTGGATCCTGGCCATAGACTGCCGGAAGCATCACATTGACATTCGAATACACAATATTCTCGGTCGCGTCCCCCCTCTGAAAGACACCCTTCGAACTCTCCTGCGCTTTCACTTGATGGTTGTTGTAGTATGCGAAACATTGCTCCCACGCCTCGAAAATGAGTTCATTTGCCCGCGTAGCCGCTTCAATCTTGGTCCTCCAAAGCGAGCCAAAAGCCTTCGAGACAGGTATTCTCGAAGCAGGATACATCTGGTAGACCGGAATTTTCTGCTTTGCCTGTGACGTTGGCTTTTGGTCAAGGTAAGTATCAACATCAAAAGCGTCGCCCGATGGATCGTCGCTATCTCCGAAAACCCCACCTTCATCATAGTTATCACTGGCCATTTTGTTTGTCTCACACAAGACCCAGGATTGACTTGGCTACTTCCTCACGCGCTATGTTCTTCGTAATAAGCGACGCATGAGGGTGCGAAACTTGGTACACAAAGTCGTGGATGGCGTCCGCCAATGGAGGGGCACTTTGCGAGAGGCCCTCAAATACTGTAAAGCCCAAGCCTTTCGCATCCGCCACCGTTGTCGAAAGGGCATCCATAATCGGTTCGAACCCCTCCAACCGTGTCTTAAGCGATGCCATATTTGAGTTATAGCGTGCCACTGTTCGTACACATTCAATGATCGCCCCCAATTCGCTCACGATACTCTCCTCATTTTCCCGTTGTCGTCCTCTTCGTACCAGAACATCCATGGTTTCGGCTGTAATGCCTTCGGAAGCACGAGTTCCGAAGGCTCCGGTAGGTGACTCAGGAGATACTTGATAGCATCCATCGCATGGTCGTCACGGTCGATGGGTTTATCAATGTGCTCCCCCGCCGTAGTGCGATCCCAATAATAATTCGTAATCTCGTCTTGGATAAAGTCCAAATCATCGACAAAATACAGAAGTGGCCCCGGAGTTTTTCCAGTGAGGATGTGCTCATGGGTTGGCTGCGGTGCGAGGTAAGCCGCAACCTTCGCAACTCCTGTGACAATATCGTTCGATGCAGGTCGGCACACCATTCCCCCAGCCTCCAATAGCTGGCTAACAGGAGTGCCCGTATCGACGTGCTTCGCAATAACCTGTTG
>Ga0126369_10003831_pt1 | contig 10937 bp, 11 predicted proteins | sample PanSoiMetaPlot_1_FD_109646 | JGI IMG/M metagenome (GOLD analysis project Ga0126369, IMG submission 109646) | Tropical forest soil microbial communities from Panama - MetaG Plot_1 | ecosystem: Environmental > Terrestrial > Soil > Tropical forest > Bulk soil | place: Panama | collected 2016-02-17
CGGCTGTTCGCGGCCCTGGGCGACGGCGGGCAGGTGCAGGCGCCGCTCACGAAAACTTTCTTCTCTCCGCGGTTCGGGATGGTCGCCGACCGCTTCGGCGTCTCATGGATGGTCGTGGTCATGCCTTGACCGCCGATCCTGATAGGGAAGGGCGACTATGACTGAACGATCCACTCACCACGCCAAGTTCGTGATCGAGCGCATCTACGCCGCCCCGCCGGCGCGGGTGTTCGCCGCGTGGGCGGACCCGAAGGCGAAGGCCCGGTGGTTCGTCGGCCGCGACGACACAGCGCATTCGGATCACGAGCTCGACTTCCGGGTCGGCGGGCGCGAGCGCGTGAGCGGCGGCCCGCCGGGCGGCCAAGTCCTGCTCTTCAACGCCGTCTATCAGGACATCGTGCCGAACGAGCGCATCGTCTACACCTGCGCGATGCAGCTCGACGCGACGCGGATATCGGTCTCGCTGGCGACCGTCGAGTTCAAGCCCGAGGGCGCCGGCACGCGGCTCATCTTCACCGAGCAAGACGTCTTTCTCGACGGCATCGATTCGGCGGCCAACCGTAAGCGCGGGACGCGCGATCTGCTGGAACACCTGGACACTGCGTTGCGGCGCGAGCCTGCGGCCGCCGTGCATGACCTCGATCACGCGCGCCGCAGGCGGGCCTAGAATCCGGCGGAGGCTGGGATACCGGAAAAGGTTTGCCCATGCGCTACCGGCGGAGCGCACCCGCGTCGATTCTCGGACCAGCTTCCGCTGCGCGCCGGCGACTGATCGGAGCATTCGGGGCGAGCGCGCTGGGCGGATGGTTAGGCGGCTGCGCCGCGCCGCTGGTCTCCCCGCCGCGGCCGCTCGATCGCGCGCTTGCGCCGCGCGTGGGCGACACCTGGACCTACCAGTATTCGAGCGCCTTCCCGGGCGTGGCGCCGCGCCTGCTCGAAGTGAGGGTGGTCGACGTCGCGCAGGGAACCGTGCGGGATCGGATCGGTCTCGCTGGCGACGGCGGTGGGGACGAACACGCGTTCACGTCGGCGCTCGAGATGGTGGAGCGGCCGCTCACCAGGCAGGTGTTCTACGACTTCTCGCCGTACTTGCAGGCCTTTGGCGCGCTGCCCGTGGAGGGTGCGGTTGTGTGGCCGCCGCCCAATTGGGGCCGCCCGTTCGTGGCAAGCGCTCGGATCCATGGCAGCGAACCGATCGCGGTGCCTGCCGGAAGCTTCGCTGCGACTCGGATGGAAATCATCGCCTCGCGTGCGCCCAGTCCGGGCCTCCAGCCGAGAATCGATCCGGTACTGACCTACGCGACCGTCTGGTACTCGCCGGGCCCGAAGCGCGCGATCCAATGGCGCGTCTACACGCGCGCGGGCTTGGGGAATCCTCTCACTGAAGACCTCTATCAGCTCGCGAGCTTTCGTTCGCTGGAGAACAGCCCGCTGGTCAAGGCCGACAAGGCGGGGCCTTGAGCGCCTCCGCCGTACATGGGCTCGATCACACACCCCGGAGGCGGGCATAGAATCCTGACGGAAGCAAGGACGCTGCGAGAGGTCTGGCTATGCGCGATCGACAGAGCCCACCCGCGTCGATTCTCGGACCCGCTTCGGGGGCGCGCCGGCGATTGATCGGCGCGCTGGGGGCGAGCGCGTTTGGCGCATGGCTGGGCGGCTGCGCCGCGCCACCGGTCTTGCCGCCGCGGCCGGTCGATCGTGCGCTCGCGCCACGCTTGGGCGACACCTGGACCTACCAATATTCGAGCGCGTTCCGCGCGGTGGCGCCGCGCCTGCTCGAGGTAAGCGTGGTCGACGTCTCGCAGGAGGCCGTGCGCGATCGGATCGTCCTCGCGGGTGAGGGCGGCGGGGACGAACGCGCATTCACTTCCGCGCTCCAAATGGTGGAGCGCCCGCTCGCCGGACAGGTGTTCTACGACTTCTCGCCCTACTTGCAGGCCTTTGGGGCGCTGCCGACGGAGGGTGCGGTCGCGTGGCCGGCGCCCAATTGGGGCCCGCCGTTCGCGGCAAGCGCTCGAATCCATGGCAGCGAGCCGATTGCGGTGCCCGCCGGAAGCTTCGATGCGGTCCGGGTGGAGATCGTCGCCGCGCGCACGCCCGGCCCGAATCTGCAGCCGCGAATCGATCCGGTGCTGACCTACGCGTGGGTCTGGTACGCGCCGGGGCCGAAGCGCGCGGTTCAATGGCGCGTCAACACGCGCGCGGGCATCGGCAATCCCCTCATCGAAGACCTCTACCAGCTCGCGAGCTTCCGCGCGGCGTGAGCAACCGCCCGTGTCAGAGCGCCGCCGGCCCGGCCTGGAGCGCCCCCGCCGCGGCGAATAGCGCGGCCACGGCGCTCTCGTCGATGTTCCGGGTGATGAAGACGAGTCGCGAGCTGCGATCCTCCCCGGGCCAGTCCGCGAGCGTGACCGGTGGATGGAAGATGTGCTGCACGCCCTGCACGACGACCGGGCCGGGCTCGCCCGCGACGTTCACCAGGCCCTTCACCCGCAGCAGATCGGGTCCGCGCAATGCCGTCAGCAGCTCGACCGCCGCGCTGAAGGTCGGCCACGTGAACGGCTGCGCGAAGCGCAGCGTGAACGTTCGAATCGCCCGGTCGTGCCGCGGCGCGACCGCGCCCAGATACGCGCCACCCGCAGCCGTCGACGCCGCGCCGAGCCAGCGCCCGACCTGCGCTGCGTCGGCGCGCGCGCTCCGCAGCCCGATGCCGGTGAAGAATGCGGGATCGATCTCGCCGTGAACGACATCCGCGAGCTCGGCCTGCGGGTTGACGCCGCGCAGCCGAGCACGCAGCCCGGTCGCGGCTTCGGGGGTAGCGAGGTCGGTCTTCGTCAGGAGCAGACGATCGGCGAGCGCGGCCTGCTTCAGCGATTCGGCCTCGCGGTCGAGCTGGCCCGAGCCGTTCACCGCGTCGACGAGCGTCACGACGCCGTCGAGCCGGTATTGCGCCGCGAGCAGCGTGTCGCTGGCGAGCGTTTGGATCACCGGCGCGGGATCCGCGAGCCCGCTCGTCTCGACGAGCACGCGGTCGAAGTCGATCACCTCGCCGGCGCGTCGCCGCGCGAAGAGCTCGCGCAGCGTCTCCTGCAGGTCGGTGCGCACCACGCAGCAGATGCAGCCGCTGCCGAGCAGCGTGACATTCTCGGACGACGCCGCGACGAGCTCATGGTCGATGCCGACCTCGCCGAACTCGTTCACGATCACCGCCGCGCGGTCCATGCCCGGATGCGCGAGGAGCCGCCGGATGAGCGTCGTCTTGCCGCTGCCCAGGAAGCCGGTGACGACGGTCACCGGCAGGCGTCCCGCGAGCGGGTCGCGACCGGCGACCGGCGGACCGGCGCTCACAGGTCGAGCTCCCAGGTCTGTCCGACGAGGTCCTTGCCGAAGCTGCGGTGCGGCTTCTCGCTCACGAGGCGGAAGCCCGCGGCCTCGTAGATCCGCCGCGCGGCGTGCAGGATGCTGTTCGTCCAAAGCATGATCTTCCGGTATCCCGCGTGGCGAGCGAACCGGATGCACTCCTCCACGAGGTGCGTGCCGATGCCCAGCCCGCGCGCGCCGGGCTCGACGAGCAGCAGCCGGAGTTGCGCGACGCCGTTCGACTTGCGCACCAGGATCACCGAGCCAACGGCCTCGCCGTCCCGCTCCGCGATCCAGCAGCGCTCGCGCTTCGCATCGTAGCCGCGGATGAATTTCGCGCCGACCTCGGCGACCAAGGCCTCGAACTCCTCGTCCCAGCCGTACTCCTGCGCGTAGAGCGCGGCGTGGCGATGGACGATCCAGCCGATATCGCCCGGCCGGTGCGGGCGGAGCACGTAGGGCGCGCCGCCCGCCGGGCGGGCGCCGAACAGAGCCTCGATCGTGGCCATGGCCCCGACGAGACGGCTTTGATCGGCGTCGGAGAGGGTGCCAAGCAGGCCGCGGATGTCCTCGCTCGACCGAGCTTCCAGCGGGCCGAGCGTCCTCGCGCCCTTGTCGGTCAGGTCGAGCAGGGTCCGGCGCCCGTCGGCGTCGGACCGCGTGCGGCGCACGAGCCCCCGCCGCGCGAGGCGTCCGAGGATGCGGCTGAGGTATCCCGCGTCCAGTGCGAGATCCCGCGCGAACTCGGCCGCGGTCGCGCCGCTACGATGCGCGACCTCGTACAGCACGCGCACCTCGGCGAGGGAGAACGGGCTCTTGAGCAGGCCCTCATCGAGGGCGCCGATCCGCTGGGTGTAGAGGCGATTGAAGCGGCGGACGGACGCGACCCGGCGGTCGAGGGCGTGACTGGCGACGACCATTGCTTGACAGTGTCAAGCAAAAGATTGACTCCGTCAAGCTTCGCTAAAGCGCGAGCTCGAGGAGGTACAGCCCGCCGGCGAACCGGTCGACGGTGAACACGATCCCGCGATCATCGACGTACACGTCGTTCAACTGGATCGCGCCCGCCGGCGAGAGCTTCGGCGCACCCGGAACGAAGTAGGCGATCTCCTGCGGCTGGTGCGGATTCGAGACGTCGTACGCGCGCACCCCCGCGTTGAAGAAGGTGCCGATGACGATCGTCTCCGAGCGCCACGACGTCGGCACGGGCAGGTTCTCGTGCAAATTGTGCGCGCCGAACCGGCCGCCGCGCTTCGCAAACGCGTCGTACGGCGGCGCGGGGAAAGTCGCTAGCGGGACGAGATTCGCCTCGGCGCGCGCGTCCACCACCCAGACGAGCTTCGGCCAGTCGCGGCCGTCCTCCTGCACGCACTCGTCGCTGACGATCAGGAGATCTCGCTCGAGGAGCGGCAGCACCGTGTGGGTGAATCCGTTGAACGGCGGCGAATGGTTCCAGCGCGCGGCGAGTTTCGGCCGGGCCCGGTCGGCGATGTCGAGCACGATCGCCCCGCCGTCGATGTAGCCGATGTACGCGCGGTCGGGACGCTGCGGGAAGACGTTCGTGTTGTGCGCGCGGAAGCCGGTATCGAATTGGGCCGGCAGCCGCGCCGGCGGCGGCGCGTCGTCCCCGTCGCGGGTGCCGGGAAGCCACCACCGCCCGACTTCCTCGGGCTGCGCGGGCTTGCGCACGTCGACGATGCGGTAGAACTGGTCGTCCTTCGGGTTGCGCGGCTTGAAGTCCGGTGCCCCGCTCGCCATGTGCACGGTGCTCCCGTCGACGAACCAGAGCGCGTGCACGCCGCGCGAATGCGGCCCCGACGCGTCGAAGTGCGCGATGCGTTTCGGGGCCTCGGGCGCGGCGATGTCGAACAGATCGAAGCCGGCGGGCTTGAGGTTCACCGTGCTCGTCTGGTACGCGACCGCGAGCACGTCGCCGACCACGTCGAGCGAGTTCGAGCGCATCCGCGCGTGCGGTAGATCGGTTTGGACCACGACCTTGGGCGCGCGCGGATCGGTCACGTCGATGCCGGTGAAGTTCTTGGGCGCGGATTCGTGGGCGAGCCAGAGGATCCGGCGGCCGTCGCGCGTCGCCTGCATCGCCATGCCCTCGCCGATGCCGCCGAACCCCTGCAGCTCGTGATGCGCGAGAAGGTGCATGTTCCAGGCGAGCGTCTGATCGGCGCGCGCGCCGGGGCCGAGGTTGGCGGTGGGCTTCATGGACCGGGATCTCGTAGCCGATGTGAAGGCAGCAAAGATACCTCGCCTGGTGATCGGTTGCTAACCACCGGCGGCGACGCTAGGATTCCCCCGCGCCTGAGCGCCGCATCAGACGGAGACCGCGCCGGAACCACGACCAAAGGAGGAACACATGCTGTCCAGGTCTCTCGTCGCCCTGGCCGCGGCGCTTTCGGCTGCGGCGCTCGCGGGCAACGCGCTCGCGCAGACCTATCCGGCGAGACCGGTCAAGCTCATCGTCACCTACCCGCCGGGCGGCTCGTCCGACCTGATGGGCCGCGTGCTGGCGCAGAAGCTCGGCGAGCACTGGGGCCAGCAGGTGATCGTCGAGTCCAAGCCCGGCGCTGCGGGTTCGATCGGCATGGAGTTCGCGGCGCGCCAGCCGCCCGACGGCTACGCCTTCGTGATCGGCAACTTCGGCCCGGTGGCGATCAATCCGCTGCTGTCGAAGCTGCCGTACGACATCCAGCGGGATTTCCTCCCGGTGTCGATGGTCTGCACGGGACCGAACATCCTAGTGGTGAACTCGGTGACGCCGGCGAACAACGTCAAGGAGCTCGTCGCCCTCGCCAAGACGAACCCCGGCAAGCTGAACTTCGGCACGAGCGGCCCCGGCAGCATGTCGCATCTCGTCGGCGAGATGTTCAAGCGGGTCGCGGACATCAACATCGTGCAGGTGCCCTACAAGGGCGGCGTGCTGGCGGTGCAGGACCTGATCGGCGGGCAGGTGCAGCTCATCTTCTCCGACGCGCTCCCCGTCATGCAGCACATCCGCGCCGGCAAACTGCGGCCGCTCGCGATCACGAGCAGGGAGCGCTCGCCGCTGTCGCCCGAAATTCCGACGCTCGCCGAGCAAGGCTATGCCGAGCTCGTGGCGGTGAATTGGTGGGGCGTGCTCGTCCCGACCGGCACGCCGCGGTCGATCGTCGAGAAGCTGAACGCGGATCTCGCCAAGGTGCTGGCGGACGCCGATCTGAAGGAAAAATACGCTCAGCTCGGCGTCGAGCCCGTCTCCAGCACGCCGGAGTTCTTCGGCCAGTTCATTCAGACCGAAGCGGCGCGGTACGCGAAGGTCATCAAGGACGCCAACATCAAGGTCGAGTGACGCGCGCGGCCTTCTCCTTCTCCCACGCCTCGCAGCGCGCCATTGCGGCGGGCGTGAACTCGGCCTGGGGCTCATTGCCGCCGATCACGAACATCAGGACGTGCTCGCGGTCCGGCTCCTCGTAGGTGACATTCAGGAACCGGCGCGCAACGCCGACCGGGAGTGAGATCAGGTCGAGCGGCTCGAGGTCGACATGCTCGATCGCGGCGCCCTCGTTCCACTCGCAGCGCCACCGGCCCGTCATCGCGATGAAGGTCTCGTTCGTGTCGTGGTTGTGCATGAGCGGGCCCTGACCCGGCTTCGCGCGGCAGTAGCCGAGGTTGAAGCCCTCCGCGATCGGGATCGCCGACATGGCCGACGCGTCGTCGCCGACCGGCGAGAACGTGGCCTCGTTCTGCTTCTCCGCCGGCGGCTGGAAGCCGATCACGTTGTAGAGCGTCCGGCGGCACTCCGGGACGTCGCTGTCCGGCAGCCCGCCGTCCGAGCCCTTGAGGTCCTTGAAGCGCGCCACCCGCTTGAGCATCTCGTCGCGGGTCCAGGCCCGGATCTGTCGCCAATCACCCATAAGTCGGTCCTCCTGTCGTCGTCTCGCCGTGTGGCGGCCCACTTTGGGCCGGGCACCGGCACGGCGTCAAGGGCGGGTAGTGGGCCCGCTTCCCGCTGCGGCGCACGCATTGAGGAATCCGCCGCCGACTGCTAATCTCCCCCGCGTCTTACCATTCAAACCCCGTGCCCCGGAGTCGGCAGACGGACAAAACCGGCGCCGAGCCGGTGGCCGGTTCCCGTGGAGAAGGAGGAGGCAGCATGGAGATTTCCAGACGCAACTGGCTGTCGCGCACGGCGCTTGCCGCCGTCGCCGTCAGCCTCGGTTTCGGCTTCGCGCCCGTTGCCCAGGCGCAGCAGCCGATCAAGATCGGCATGAGCATGCCGCAGACCGGCTCGCTCGGCGCGGGCGGCAAGGCGGCCCTGCTCGCGCTGCAGATGTGGGTCGAGGACGTCAACGCGAAGGGCGGGCTGCTCGGGCGTAAGATCGATTTCATCGTCTACGACGACCAGACCAACCCGGCCCTTACGCCGGGCATTTACACGAAGCTACTCGACGTCGACAAGGTCGACCTGATCATCGCCCCCTATGGGACGGTGCCGACCGCGCCGATCATGCCGCTCGTGAAGCAGCGCGACTTGCTGCTGATGGGCAATTTCTCGTTCCAGGTGAACCGCACGGTGAAGCACGACAAGTGGTTCAACAACTCGCCGTGGACGGATGCCGCGAGCTGGTCCGACGGCTTCATCGCCGCCGGCCAGAGGCTCGGCGGGAAGACGATCGCCTTCCTCGCGGCCGACCAGGAGTTCGCCCAGAACCTCGCGAACGGCGCGCGGGAGCTGGCCAAGAAGGCGGGCCTTCAGACCGTCTACGACCAGAACTACCCGCCTACGACCGTGGACTTCTCGACGATGATCCGCGCGGTCCGCGCCGCCAAGCCCGACATCGTGTTCGTGATGTCGTACCCGAACGATTCGGTGGCGATCGTACGCGCGGTGAACGAGATCGGCGTCGGCGAGTCGGTCAAGCTGTTCGGCGGCGGCATGGTCGGCCTGCAGTTCACGCCGATCATGGAATCGCTCGGCTCGTCGCTCAACGGGATCGTCAACTACAACTCGTGGGTCCCGGGGATCAAATACCCCGGCATCGAGGAGTTTCTCGCGCGCTACTCGAAGCGCGCGGTCGAGGCCAAGGTGGACCCGCTCGGCTTCTACCTGCCGCCGTTCAACTACGCCATCGGCCAGATGCTCGAGCAGGCGATCACCGCCACGAAGAGCCTGGATCACAAGGTGCTCGCCGACTATCTCCACAAGAACGAGATGAAAACCATCGTCGGCCCGATCCGCTTCGGCCCAGACGGGGAATGGGCGACACCCCGCGTGGTGCAGGCGCAATTCCGCGGCGTGATCGACAAGAACGTGGACCAGTTCCGCCAGCCCGGCAAGCAGGTCGTGCTGTATCCGGAGCAGTTCAAGAACGGCGAAATCGTCGCGCCGTTCGAGAAGGCGCGCGGTAACGGCAAGTAGGCGTTTCCTGGACAATCGCAGGCGGCGCGGCAACCCCGCGCCTTTTTTTTGGGTAGCGTAGCGAGCCGTGTTCTCGTTCGACCTGCTGCTGGAGGCGATCCTCTTCGGGATCCTCCTCGGCTGCTTCTACGCGGCCGTGAGCATCGGGCTGTCCGTCGCGTTCGGCCTGCTCGACGTCCCGCACGTCGCGCACCCAGCGGTCATGGTGTTTGGCGCCTACTGCACGTACCTCCTCGCTAGGTACGGCTGGGACCCGATCGTCGCCGGGCTCGTGCTCATGCCGTTCTTCTTCCTGCTCGGCATGGCGATCTACCGGTTCTACTACGAGGCCTTCGAGAAGCGCGGCACCGAGGCCGGCGTGCGCGGCCTCGCGTTCTTCTTCGGGCTCGCCCTCATCATCGAGGTCGGGCTGATCCTCGGCTTTGGCGTGGACCAGCGCATGGTCGAGGCGAGGTACATCGGCAGGTCGCTCGCGCTCGGCGAGATGCGCATTCCGATGCGCATGCTGGTCGCGTTCGGCGTTGCGGTGGCGCTGACCGCGGCCCTCACGCTCTATTTCTCGCGCACGTTCACCGGGCGTGCGATCAAGGCAGTGGCTCAAGACGAGCCGGCGCTCAGGCTGCTCGGCGCAAATCCGGTGCGGATCAAGCAATGGGCGTTCGGCATCGCGACCGCCGTCACGGCGCTTTCCGGCGCGATGCTCATCATCGTCGGCCCGGTCGAACCCGGCCTCGACCGCGTCTACATCGGGCGTACCTTCGCCGTCGTCGTGCTGGCGGGCCTCGGCAGCATGACCGGGACGGTCGCCGCCGGGCTGATCCTCGGCATCTCCGAATCGATCGTACTCATGCAGTTCGGCGCCTCCTGGGCACCGGCCGTCGCGTTCGGCCTGCTGCTCGTCGTGCTCGGCTTGCGCCCGCAAGGGCTGTTCGGGCGATGAAGGCGCCCGGCAGGCCGTTCTGGATCGGCGCCGCGGTCGCAATCGGGCTGGCCGCGCTCTTGGCAGGTACGATCCGATACGAATACTTCTTCTACGCCGCGTACATCCCGCTCACGTTCGTCGTGCTCGCCACGGCGTGGAACATCCTCGGGGGCTACGCCGGCTACGTGAACTTCGGCACCGCGGCGTTCTTCGGGCTCGGCGCATACACCGCCGTGGTTCTATTCAAGTCGCTGGGAGCGCCGCTTGCCGTGCAGATTCTCGCCGCCGCGACGATGAGCGGCTTACTCGGTTTTGGCGCCGGCTTGCTGACGCTGCGGCTGCGCGGGATCTTCTTCGCGATCGCCACGGTCGCGCTGATCGTCATCATCCAAACGGTCTTCATCAACTGGCGCTACGTGGGCGGCGCCACCGGCGTCCAGCTGCTCCGGCCGGCGCCGATTGCGCCTTTCACGTCCTACATCAAGATGCTGTTCGTGCTGATGGCGTTGATGGCAGTCACGGCGGTCGCGATCGCGCGCTACATCGAGACTTCGTGGATCGGCCGCGGGCTGCGCGCCATTCGCGACAGCGAGGAGGCCGCGGAGGCGAGCGGCGTGCCGACACTGAAGCTCAAGGTGTTTGCGTGCACGGTCTCCGGCGCGTTGATGGGCGCGGCGGGCGCGCCGATGCCGATGTACCTGAGCTTCGTCGAGCCGGCGTCGACGTTCGAGCTGAACTACTCGATTGGGGCGCTCGCGGGCGCGATGATCGGCGGCACTGCCCACTGGCTCGGTCCGGTGATCGGCGCGCTGCTGCTCAGCTCGCTCCAGCAGGTCGTGACGGTGACCATCTCCAACGAGGTGAACGTGCTCGTGGTGGGCGTGCTGCTCGTCGTCTTCGTCGTCGCCGCGCCAGAAGGGATCCTCGGCCTCCTCACCAAGCTGCGCCGGCGCGCCCCCACGCGGGGGGCGCCACGATGAGCGACACGCTGCTGCGCGTCGCGCGCGTATCGAAGCACTTCGGCGGCTTCACCGCCCTCGATCAGGTGAGCGTCGAGGTCCGCCGCGGCGAGCGATTCGGACTCATCGGGCCGAATGGCTCGGGCAAGACGACGCTCATCAACTGCGTGTCGGGCTCGTTGCCGGTCGACGGCGGTCGCATCACGTTCGAAGGGCGAGACATCACCGCGATGCCGGCGCACCGGCGCACGCGGCTGGGCATCGTGCGCAGCTTTCAGATTCC
>Ga0126369_10003832_pt1 | contig 10937 bp, 8 predicted proteins | sample PanSoiMetaPlot_1_FD_109646 | JGI IMG/M metagenome (GOLD analysis project Ga0126369, IMG submission 109646) | Tropical forest soil microbial communities from Panama - MetaG Plot_1 | ecosystem: Environmental > Terrestrial > Soil > Tropical forest > Bulk soil | place: Panama | collected 2016-02-17
AAGATGTCGAGCCAGCCGGAGTTGTCCATGTCGAAGAAACCGGTGCCCCATCCGACGTACGGGTGGCTTGGTTGGGCGATCTTCGCATTCCAGCTAACGTCGGCGAAGCCGTCGGCGCCGTTGTTGTGGTAGAGCGTGTCGGATTGGTCGACGAACTCGGTCACAAAGATGTCGAGCTTGCCTTCGTGGTCGTAGTCGCCCATATCAACACCCATGGAGCCGAGTTCCTGGCCGTCGCCGCTAAGGTCGGCGCCGAGCATCAGGCCGACTTCTTCAAAAGTGCCGTCGTGCTTGTTGTGGTAGAGGTAATTTGGACCCGCATCATCGGCAACGTACAGATCGGGCCAGCCGTCGTTGTCGTAGTCGCCCCAGACGACGCCCATCCCGTAATAGTGTTTTGGATCGGATACGCCAGCCTTGCGGGAGACGTCTTCGAAGGTCCCATCGCCACGGTTGTGGAAGAGGAAATCAGTTTCTCCCTGCATTCCCCAAGGTCCGCATTGGACGAGTACGCCACGGAAGCGGCAGAACTTCTCGTCGCTGCCGAGTTCGGGCAGCTTGTCCATGTCGACGTGGACGTAGCGGGAGACGAACAGGTCGACGCGGCCGTCGCGGTCGTAGTCTCCCCAGGCAGCCCCTAGCGAAAGTCCACCCACTGCCAAGCCTGCCTTGTCAGTGACATCTTCAAATTTGCAGTTCCCCAGGTTGTGGTAGAGGGCATTGCCGTTGTAGCCGGTGACGTAAAGGTCAGGGAGTCCGTCGTTGTCGTAGTCGGCGACGGCGACGCCCATTCCCCAGCCGATGCGGGTCAAGCCGGCCTGCTTGGTGATGTCAGTGAATTTGAGATCGGAATCCTGGTGATAGAGGGTGATCAGGGGATCGCCACCATGCTGGCGGAAGCGGTCCACGTTGGAACCATTGACGGCGACGATGTCGAGTTTGCCGTCATTATCACAGTCGATGAGTCCGATGCCGCCGCTCACCGATTCGATGATGTAGCGCTTGTCGGGCGAGGAGATGTGAGAGACGGTAAGACCCGCCTGCTGACCGATGTCCTCGAAACGGGGGAGCGAGTTTGTGCTTTGGATTCCTGGAGGCTTGTTGCCGGATGAAACCGGGGCGTTTCCCTGCGCAGACGCCAATGTCGCGGATAAAACCCCCAGAAGAAGGAGACTGCGCATGAGATAGAAGTGCGGAAATTATAGCCCAGTTCGGGCCAAAGCAGGCACCCGAGAGCGAGTGGGTGCGCGTGTTTTTGCTAGTAGAAAAACGATTTTTCTGGGAGAATGAGGGCCGCTGAAGAAAAGTTTGCAGGTTTCCCGTCGCAATGCTGCCTTATTTGGAGGAGACAATGAAGCCCTTGCGTAAAGCTCGTGCGATCCTCGTGATGCTCGCGCTCTTGAGTACGTTGGCGTGGTGCGGCGATGGAATTCCGAAGGCAGCGTGGAAGCGTGCGCTCGGGCAACCACTACCCAATGCAGGAACGCGCAAGCCGAATCTTACCGATCTGATCGATGACGGCTACTGGCAAGGCGCGCCGGTGGGTGGCTTCGGCGCTGGCACTTTTTCCCGAACGTATCGGGGAGATTTCTCGCGCTGGCATCTGAAAACTGGCGTGCATAAGTACGAGACTGTCGACGTCAACCAGTTTGCGATGTATCAGAAGTCAGAAGGTGGCGAGGGAATGGCGCAGGTACTGACGTCGAGCCATCCGCAGAATCACAGCTTGAGTTCGTGGAAGTGGGACTACCCGGTGGGTGCCGGCGATTACTACGCTCTGTATCCGAAGTCCTGGTACGACTACCGGTGGGAGAAGTTCCCTGCGCACGTGATGTTGGAACAGTTCTCGCCGATTCTTCCGGAGAATTATCGCGAAACCAGCTATCCAGTTGCCGTGTATCGATGGCATGCGGAGAATCCCACGAATCGCCCTGTGACGGTCTCGGTGATGCTGTCATGGGCGAACATGCTGGGATGGTTCAACTCGTTCTCGCGCGATTTGCATGGGCGACGGAATCATGGCAACCGCGATCGCTTTGTCAGTGAGGCCGAAGGCGCGGCGGGAACGATGAAGGGTTTGGTGTTCGACCGTAATCGGTTCGGTCCGGTGCAGGACGAGTGGGACGGGCAGTTCGTGATCGCCAGCATTGAGAGCCCGGGCGTCGAGGTTTTTCACCACACAACGTTCCGTCCGGAAGAAGATGGCAAGAAGGTTTGGGATGCGTTCGCGCGCGATGGGAGCCTTTCCGGCGACGGCGACGACTGGGTGAGCAGCGGTGAGAACCTTGCGGGCGCGATCGCGGTGCGCTTCACGCTGAAGCCGGGCGAAAAGCGGACCGTGCCGATGGTGATGGCGTGGGATTTGCCGATCATCGAGTTTGGATCGGGGCGCAAGTGGTATAGGCGCTACACGGATTTCTACGGGACTACGGGAACCAAGGGCTGGGACATTGCCCGCGACGGATTGCTGAAATCGGCGCAGTGGAGCGACGCGATCGACGCCTGGCAGGCACCATATGTGAATGATGAGAGCAAGCCGGCGTGGTACCGGGGAGAACTCTTCAACGAACTTTACATCCTGGCGGATGGTGGAACGTTGTGGGGGAGACCGGTGGGGTCGGATTCGAAGACGCCGCAGAGTTTTGCCTTCATGGAATGTTTCGACTATCCCTACTACGCAACGCTTGACGTGCGGTTCTACGGATCGATGCCGCTGGTGAAGTTCTGGCCGGAGATCGACAAGCAGGTGCTGCGCGAGTTCGCCGCCACCGTGCCGCAGGACAGTCCGGATAAATACATCTGGCAATGGAAGACAGAACAGACGAACGCTCTTGCGCTCAGGACGCGGAAGGCGAAGGGATCGGTGCCGCATGATCTGGGAGTTCCCGAGGAAGATCCAATCTTTCAGCCGAATCAGTTCAGCTGGCAGAACACAACGGATTGGAAGGACCTGAACAGCAAGTTCGTGCTGATGGTGTGGCGCGATTACGTTTTTGGCGGAAAGAAGGATACGGCGTTCTTGCGAGATACCTGGCCGGCGGTTCAGGAGTCGTTGGAATACCTCCGCAAATACGATCACGATGGAGATGGGATTCCGGAGAACGACGGATTTCCGGACCAGACCTACGACGTGTGGGTGGTGCGCGGCGAGAGCGCGTATTGCGGAAGCCTGTGGCTGGCCGCGCTGCGGTCGGCGGAGGAGATGGCGCGCGTGTTGGGCGATACGGCGGGCGCCGCGAAATATAAGGAACTCTACACGCGAAGCCAGGCCAGCTTTATCAAGAAGCTGTGGAACGGAAGTTACTTCAACTACGACACCAAGAGCGAATACCGGGACAACATCCAGGCGGATCAGTTAGCGGGCCAGTGGTACGCCACGATGACGGGACTCGGAGATCTAGTCCCGCGTGAGATGCAGCGCAGCGCGCTGAAAAAAGTCTATGACAATAACGTGCTGAAGTTTGGCAAGGGCGAGATGGGGGCGGTCAACGGCATTGGCTCGAAGGGCGAGATCATCCGATCCAACGAGCAAGTGCAGGAAGTATGGATCGGGACGACGTTCAGCGTGGCCGCGTTGATGCTCGGGGATGATATGAAAGACGAGGGCTACCGTACGGCATGGGGTGTGTACCACACTGTCTATGAGACGAGGGGCTATTGGTTCCGTACTCCCGAGGCTTATGATGAAACCGGAAATTACCGGGCTTCGATGTACATGCGTCCCGCGGCGATCTGGGCGATGGAGATGACGAAGCCGCCGAAGTAGGAGAACGACACTTGAAGATTGAGATTGTTTCTTGTCCAACGTGAGTGGGGAATCGACCCAAGGCCACGAGTCTCGCGGCCATGATCAAGCAGCGATTCGGGATTGAACCCATTATTAGGGATGGGGAGACTGGAAAATTCGACATCATCGTCAATGGCGAGACGATTGTGCAGCGGGGAGGGAATTCGCTGACCCGGATCTTTGGCGCGGGCTATCCAGATCCGGAACGTGTGGTTGAGGAGATTGGAAAGCGGGTGGTGCGTTAAGAACCGAGGTGTGGTTCGTTCGTCGTCGGCAAGTTCCGATTCATATCAATAACCTTGCGTATGCCAATGGCGGGAGAGCGCACGGAGGAGTAGGATGGCCCGCATAACCAAGCGAGTGTGCTCGGCTGCCACTTCCAGAATCGCAATCTCTCACGAGGAGGCAACATGTCGAAAAAATTCTCAATAGCACTATTCCTCTTGGCTTTCGTGGCAGCGATGACGGTGCTTGCTCCGACATCGTATGCGGTGCAAACCGCGCCCGCTGCCCAGGAGCACGGAGCCATGGGCGGATCGATGATGGGGCCGATGACCCCAGAAAACCGCCTGAAGATGCTGACCGAAAAGCTGAATCTAACCGAGGATCAGCAGGCTAAGCTGAAGCCTATCCTCGAAGATCAATCAAAACAAATGAAGGCTATCCACGACGATAGTTCTCTCGCACCGGCGGATAGACAAGCCAAGATGAAGGAAATCCACGAGTCGTCCATTGAAAAAATGAACGCCATCCTGACGCCCGACCAACAGGCCAAGTGGAAGCAGATGAGGCAGGAAATGATGGAGAGGCACAAAGAGATGAAGAGTCAGGGTCAGATGGATCACCAGTAGCCTACGTTTTCCGAAACGCTTTCATGTTTCAAGGCGGCCCAGCGGGCCGCCTTTGCTTGCTTTATGGATGCTTAACCCCGCGCTCCGTGTGTCACGTCTGCCCAGGTCATTGTTGATGGTGGCTGATTGGAAAAAACTTTATCGCGCTCACGAGTGAAGTCGAGCGAGCGCTGCACCGTCCAATGGGTTGGTTAGACGGTTAGCCAGAGGGAGGATTTCTTCTGGGACACGTCCTATGGCACGGATGCAGTGAACCTTCGTGCCAGTCCGTCTCCACCTCCGTAACTTGCTGCAACCATTACCTCCCACTAGCCTTAAGGGTACGATGGCACTTCGCGCTCTTTTGTTTTCGGCGGACAGTTCGGCGACGGCGGTCCTGTGCGACATTCTGACGGATCTTCACGTCGAGGCAGAGATCTGCACCGAAGTGCTCGTCGCAACGGAACGTCTGACACGCGAGAGTTACGACGCGATCCTGGTCGATTGGGACCAGGAATCGGAGTCGGTGCAGCTCCTCAAAAGCGCACGCGAGAAAAGGGCGGGGCAGGCGTTAAACCTGGCCCTGGTGCGGGAAGATAAAGACGTTGGCCGGGCTCTGCAGCAAGGTGCAAATTCTGTCATCAAGAAGCCGGTGGATGCGCGTCAGGCGGAGGATACGCTGTCAACGGCGAGGGATCTGATACTCTCGCGGCGTGCCGACCAGAAAGAGAAACAAAACAAGCTGGCAGCAGTGATCGAGGAGGCAGCGGCGGAAGCGCACATCGAGGAGGATGCTCCCGGCAAGAAGACCGGTTTTCTTGAGCAGACAGCACCGCGGAGTGCATTCGAAGTGGCGGCGCAAGCAGCGGAGTCAGAAGCGCCCAGTGACCTTGGAACGGGATGGCAGGCGGCGCGAAGTCCAGATGAAAGACACGCCGAGCGCGAGGCCATACAAGAAGTTCGTCCACCAGAGAAGAAGAGATGGGACGACCACAAGGTCGTTCCAGTCAAGGTTGAGGACCCCAAAAAAGAGCCGATGATGAGTGCGGCACCGGCCCAGGATTCGACTGGAGTTGTTTCATCCTTAGCGGAGGAAATTGAAGAAACAGTCGCGGAAGAACAAGACCCGCCGCAGCCAAAATCTCATTCCCAGCTGGTCGGGTTTGTACTGATTGCATGCGTTCTGATCGCGGGTGTGCTGTATGTGTGGGCACCCGGAGACTCGTATGGCGATCGGTTGACATCGATTTGGCACCTCCTTCCGTTTGAGAACGCCACGAAAACAGCGCAAGCGGTTCCTCCGGCAAAGGCTCCTGAGAAGGGCGCACTGGAGACGCACCAGACGAAAACGGAGGAACCCGCACCAGATTCTCCCATACCGACAACGGATGTAGATCCGAGCAAGATTCAGATCATCGAGACCAAGCAAGTTCCAAAGACCGGTGCGCAAGTTCCACCTTCCGACATGCCTGCAACCGGGTCCGATCAAGCCCAAGCCCCGGCACAGACTCAGAGGGACACTACAGGTGCGAACGTCCCGCAAACGAATGAACAAGTGCCACTCGCGTCCCCATTGCAGGGAGCACCTGCAACGGATGTGCCCCCGGAGGAGCCAAAACCGGCGGTTTTGCCCGTGGCCCAGCAGCGGCCATCGGTTCCGCTTACGGTGGCTGAGAACCAGCCATCGATCAGCGAAGGAAGAACCGGGGTCATCATTCCCGACAGCCTGAAAAATTCGCCGTCGCAAACCGCGCCCAATTCGTACCAAACGACGGTTCCGGAGGAGATTTCCCGGGGATTGATTACCTACCGGGTGGATCCGGAGTATCCGGTGCCGGCTCAGCAGCAGCACCTGGAAGGCCCGGTGGTTCTGCAGGTGTGGGTTGGTAAGGATGGCTCGGTGCAGGACTTGAAGCTGATGAAGGGCTACATGTTGCTGGGGCGATCGGCTGTGCAGGCGGTCCGGCAATGGCGATTCAAGCCGTATGGGCCGAATGGGAAGCCAGTGGACTTCCAGACCTCGGTGACCGTGAATTTCAAGCTCCCAGGATAGCTGTTGGTCCTCACGAGAAAGTCTCACGTGGTGAATAAGTTACAAACCGGCTCAAGCACGCAGGTAGGAAGCTGTCATTTTTGCGACCACAATGCGGCACTGTTGAGCTAAATCAGGGTGCCAAATCGTTACCAGCGATTGATTTGTGGCAGCCTGGCGATTGGAACGAACATCAATAGGGATATAATGCAAACATCTCTGTGGAAGTGACGGTCCCTTCCTTTCTGGATGATCAAAAAACGATGTCGATGAAAACCAAAGCGGCAATTCTCGTTACGTCTTTTGCAATTCTGTTGTTCATGGTCGTGGGTGGACTGGGAGGCGTGCGCGCCTCGTCCAACGACGGCGCTTACCGTCAACTGCAGGTGTATAGCGAAGTACTTTCGCGCGTGAACAGCGAGTACGTCGAGGAACCCAACATCCCGAAGGTCACCGATGGTGCACTGCACGGGCTGCTTGAAGCGCTAGACCCGAATTCGAGCTATCTGAGCCCAAAGGAATATCAGGATTACAAGGCGAAGAAGACGGACGCGAAGGCGGACATCGGTGCGGCGGTCTCGAAACGCTTCGGCTACGCCGCTGTGATCTCAGTGATCCCAGGCGGGCCGGCGGAAAAGGCGGGCATCGAAGGGTCCGACATTTTTGAAGCGATCGAAGGCCACAGCACGCGGGAGATGTCGCTGGCAGAGATTCGAGCGCTGTTGGCAGGACAGCCGGGATCGACAGTGACGGTGTCGGTCGTGCGTGCGCGACGGGCGGAGCCACAGAAGGTTGTTATCACCCGCGATACGGTGAGTGTTCCGCCGGTGACCGACAAGATGGTGGAAGATAGTGTTGGCTACATCAAGGTAGAGACTTTCACCAAAGGAAAGGCGCAAGAGATCGCCAGCCAGATTAAAGCTCTGCAGAAGAACGGCGCGAAGAAGCTGATTCTTGATCTGCGGAACAACGGCGAAGGTGACGAGTCGGAAGGCATCGCGACGGCGAACCTGTTTTTGAATCACGGCACCATTACGTATCTACAGGGCCAGAAGTATCCGCGGGAGGCATTCGCAGCCGATCCCTCGAAAGCGATCACGAATCTTCCGGTAGTTGTGCTGGTGAATCGCGGCACGGCCGGAGCGGCGGAGGTTGTTGCGGCGGCAATCCTGGAGAACGCGCGCGGGGATGTGGTGGGCGACAAGACCTTCGGCGATGGATCGGTGCAGAAAGTGATCGATCTGCCCGACGGTTCGGCGCTGATTCTATCGGTAGCGAAATATTACTCGCCCAGCGGCAAGGCCATTCAGGACACGGCGGTAACGCCGAACGTGCTGGTCGCTGACACAGACGATGACGCAGTAACGCCCGAGGAAGATCAGGACAACACGGCGCAGCCAGAGGAGAACAAGCCCAAGCCGCAGCAGGATGAGCAACTGCGCAAAGCGATTGAAGTGTTGAAGAATCGCGAAGCGAAGGTCAGTTAGGTTTACCGGTTCGATTGTCTCAAGGCCGCGTACCTTCGGGTACGCGGTTTTTGTTTTTGGGAAATTCTTCAGCGCGCCGACATGAACGTGAGCGTAAAGTCCGGAGCCAATTTGCCGATGTGTCATTTGGCTGCAATCTGCGGGAATCAACGTGCCGTGAGGCTCGATTCCGGCGGACAGCCTAGCTCGGGTCAAAGGCATATGGACAAAATACGCGCGCTTATCGTCGACGACTCTTCCGTAATGCGGAAGATTGTGGAACGTTCGATCCGGCAGGCGGGGATCGACCTGGTACAGGTAATGGAGGCCGGGAACGATGCGGAAGCTCTTGGAATCGTGAAGGATTGTGCGGTGGACTTGATTCTTTGCGATATCAACATGCCGGTGATGGATGGACTGGAGTTCGTGAAGCAACTGCAGGCGATGGAGGTTGCGAAACGCTCTCCTGTTGTGATGATTACGACGGAGGAAAGCGAATCGCACGTGGTGCAGGCGCTTTCATTCGGCGCCAAGGGTTACATCCGCAAGCCGTTTACACCCGACCAAGTGAAGGAACATGTGATTCCAGTTCTGGAGCGACACACTCATGAAACCAGCAACGGACGTTTCCATTGCCGGACAGGGCCACGAGACGTGGCTACCTTTGCTGCAACTGGCGGCCGAGGAAGTATTCGAGATCATGCTTGGCGCGAAGCCGGAGCCTTTGACAGGCGCCGAGTCGGTGCCGGCATCGGAAATCACCGCGATGGTGGGAGGGGCGGGTCAACTCTGCGGTGTGATGACACTGCGGTGCACCATCGACACGGCGAAAGTGATTGCCGCCAAGATGTTTGGGATAGCTCCGGATCAGGCCAATCAGCAGGTTTGGGACGCGATCGGAGAGATCTGTAACATGGTGGCGGGCAATTTCAAAAATAAGCTGACGGGCTTAAGCGACAAGTACATGTTGTCCGTTCCCACCGTGATTACGGGAGGGGATTACACGGTGCATTCACTCGCGGATGCAGGAACGATGGAAATCGTTATGACCTTCGAGAACAGTCCAGTTCTGATTGCCCTCGAGGTACACAGCTAGCAAGGCGTCGAAGAGCACGCTGGACGATGACTTGGTGGCTGCTGTAGCATCGGCGGGATGAAGAGGACAACGTCTCGCCCGGCCGCGAAGAAAGGTCCAGCTGCCAAGAAAAGGCCCGCACCCAATATTGAGACGGTCGAGCAATATATTGCGCGCGTGCCGAAAGCGGCACGGGGCACGTTCGACCAGCTTCGCCAGGCCGTACGCTCGTCGGTTCCAGCCGAAGCAAACGAGGTCATCAGCTATCGCATTCCGGCATTCAAAGACAAACGAGTGCTGGTATGGTTTGCGGCGTTTGCGAACCACTGCAGCTTGTTCCCGACAAACGCGATGATCGAACAGTTTCGGGACGAGCTGAAAGACTATTCGATGTCCAAAGGGACCATCCAGTTTCCGCTGGACAAGCCGTTGCCAACGGTGCTGATCAAGCGGCTTGTGCAGGCGAGAGTGGCGCAGGCGAAGGGGTAGTTCCCGTTCACCTGTCTTCAGTGGCTCCTATCCGCAAGGTACAAATATCTCAGCAGGCGACGTTCTCCGGTCAAACGATGCACGCAGGAGAGGAAGGCTTGAAGTCCTTCGAAATTGGAGGTTCCTTCCAACGCGATCAGTTCGTTCTTTCGAACCTCGCGAGCTTGCTGCCATTTCTGTGCGATCCGCGAGGCATTTTCAGTCGTGTCGGTCGCATGGATGCTCTGGAACCCGGCTAGCTGCAGCAGTCGTTCGTTTTCACCCGGTGGACTGTACACGTAATAGCCGATCGAACTGCGCGTGGCGATCTCCTCGTGCGAAATCATTCCGCCAACTACCAGCGCATCGCTGAAGAGCATTCGTCCGCCCGGCTTCAAGACACGAAACATCTCGCGTAGGACGTTTGGCCTTCCGGGGATGTGGCACAACACGTCGTTTGAGACGACGGCGTCAAAGCTCCGATCGTCGAAATGCAGGCTTTTCGAGGCATCACATAACTCGAAGCGGGCGCGGGCTGCGAGGCCTGCGGTTGCCGCCAGTTGGTTGGCGTTGTCAACGCCGGGGGAGTTCACGTCCAGACCGGTGACGTTACAGCCCACGGTGCTCGCGAGGTGCAGAGCATATCCGCCGGATCCGCATCCGACTTCAAGCACTGAAGAATCAGGCTTCAAGTGAAGCCTCACTGGGATTGCAGCGGACTCTTCGGTCGTGACCCAACTTGTCTGCCCGAAGTCCTGCCCATAGGTCTCGATGCGCACCTGGCGGTAAAGCTCAGAGCCGTAGTTTGAGTATGCGCTATTATAAAGGTCGACCGGTGCCGACATGGAAGAGTGCCTCGGGGATGATTTTAGTCCGCGCGGTGAGGAGGCGGGGCGGAAGATGATTCGTCACGAAGAGAGCCTGTGACCGCTGCCGACCTCGATTGATGGTGACTGTTCGAGAGTGGTGGAAAGCTTCGCTGGTGGTAAAATTCTTGAGTTAACCCCGTCCGTGGCGGACCGCGCCACGGATTCTTGCCGTCGGGACGTGGCTCAGCCTGGTAGAGCACTCGCTTGGGGTGCGAGGGGTCGGCAGTTCAAATCTGCCCGTCCCGACCAACTCTTGGGCCCTCCCCGCTCAGTCGCTTAGGAGCAGACCCATACCTCACTTTTGAATCCCAAATCAACATTTTGTGATAAGGCTTTCATCCCCAGCCCGAAGTTAACAAATCGAACTCCTGACTGCATTCGTTCGTATCTTCGGATACATTCGTTGACCC
>Ga0126369_10003833_pt1 | contig 10936 bp, 11 predicted proteins | sample PanSoiMetaPlot_1_FD_109646 | JGI IMG/M metagenome (GOLD analysis project Ga0126369, IMG submission 109646) | Tropical forest soil microbial communities from Panama - MetaG Plot_1 | ecosystem: Environmental > Terrestrial > Soil > Tropical forest > Bulk soil | place: Panama | collected 2016-02-17
CAGCTCGATGAGCCAATCGAGATAAGTGCGCACCATGCCGTATTCGCCGGCGGCTTCGGGCATGCGTTGCAGCCGGCGCAATTCCTTGCGCGCCTGATCCTCGACCTCTTTAGGCATACCGGCACTGGTGATCGCCTTGTCGAGTTCGGCCATTTCGGCAGCCTTGCCCTCCTCGCCCTCGCCGAGCTGGCGCTGGATCGCGGCCATCTGTTCGCGCAACAGTACTTCGCGCTGGCGCTCGTCAAGCGCCGCTTTGGTCTGCCGGCCGATTTCCTGCGACAGCCGCAACACCTCGATGCGATGCGCGAGCAGGCGCGAGACCTTGTCCATCCGCGCCGTAATGTCGACGGTCTCGAGGATTTCTTGTTTCTCTTCCGGCTTGATGTCCATGTAGGCGGCGGCCAGGTCGGCAAGCGGCGGTGCCGCCTCGATCGACTGGATCGCGGCCACAAGGTCGGCCGGCGCTTGCGGCAAGAGCTGAACGGCCTCCACCGCTTGCGCCTTTAAGTTGACGAAGCGCGCCTCGATTTCCGGCGTGCGGGTCTCCGGCTCCGTGATCCGCAGCACGCGCGCGACCATAAACGGCCAGCCCGAGAGATATTCGACGATCTGGAAGCGCTGCTCGCCCTGGCAGACAAGATGATGGCTGCCGTCGGGCGTGGTGATGTAACGCACGACATTGGCGAGCGTGCCCATGCGATGCATGTCGATCGCGGTCGGATCCTCGACCTCGGCGGCACGCTGCAAGAGAATGCCGACTTGGCGCTGATCGCGCACCGCCTGCTGCGCGGCCGCGATCGATTTCGGGCGGCCGAGCGTGATCGGCAAGACCAAGCCGGGAAACAGCACAGTGTTGCGCACCGGCACGACGATCAGCGCGTCGGGCGGCAGGGGCGGCAGCGAAACGCCACCGGCGGCGGCGCTCTCTTTTGCGCTCATTTGTTGCTCAGCCACGATCGGGTCCCGCTTTCTGCAGCGTAACGATCAAACAACCGGCGGCGGTGGCGCGGCGCACGCCGGCATAGCGGCCGGCCGGCAAGCGCAGGCGCCGGTAGAAACGTCCTTGCGGAAGTTCGAGCCGATGGATCGTCGCGGTGCGCAACTGCCCCGGCACGACACGGGTGCCGGCGATCACGAGATCGCCGTCCTCGATCACGGCCTGTGCGTCATCCGGTTCGACGCCGGGCAGAGCCACGAGCACTAAAACCTCGAATTCGGTTTCCAGAATATCGACCGGCGGCTCCCAGGCGGGCAATTGCGCTTGCGGGGTCGACGGCCGAAACAGCTCACGATGCATGCGTTCGGCGCGCGCCAGCATCTCGCACGCTTCCGACCACATCCAATCGCGGGGCACATCGCGGGCCATGACAACCCCTCCAGTATGATCGCCTTATGTGTGGCGAGGAGGAGTGAAATTCAACAGCTCTACGCCTTGGCGGTGACTCTTGCCGCCCGCACGCCCTCGGCGAGCGTCTGCACGAGATCGGTCACGGCCGTGACTGTCGCGGCGCTCGGCTTGCCGTCGGGCGTGAGACTTTGGCGCACCGCTTCCACCAACGCCGAGCCGACCACAACGCCATCGGCGCCGTCGGCAATGGCGCGCGCATGAGCTGCGGTCCGCACGCCGAAACCAACGCAGACCGGCAGTTTCGTATGCCGTTTGATCCGCGCCACCGCGGCGGTGACTTTACCGGCGTCGGGCGCGGCGGCGCCGGTGATGCCGGTGATCGACACGTAATAGACAAAGCCCGACGTATTGGTCAGCACGGCCGGCAGGCGTTTTTCGTCCGTCGTCGGCGTGGCCAAGCGGATGAAATTAAGCCCCGCTTTCATCGCCGGCAGGCATAATTCGGAATCTTCCTCGGGCGGCAGATCGACAACGATCAAGCCATCGACGCCGGCGGTCTTGGCGTCGCCGAGAAAGCGTTCGACGCCGTAAATATAGATCGGATTGTAATAGCCCATCAGCACGATCGGCGTCGCATCGTCGCCGGCACGGAAGTCGTGCACCGCGGCGAGCGTCTTTTTCATGTCCTGTCCGGCATGAAGCGCGCGCAGTCCAGCGGCCTGAATTGCCGGCCCATCGGCCATCGGATCGGTGAACGGCATGCCGAGCTCGATCACATCGGCGCCCGCCTTCGGCAACGCTTTGAGAATCGCGACTGAAGTGGCGCAATCCGGATCGCCGGCCATGGTGAAAGTGACGAGCGCGGCGCGGCCTTCCTTGCGCAGCGCCGCAAAGCGCCGATCGATGCGGCCAGTCTCGACCCGGCCATTCATCGCGCTTTGTTTCCCAGGTGGCGTGAAACCGTGTCGAGGTCCTTGTCGCCGCGGCCCGACAAATTGACCACCATGAGGTGATCCTTGGGCTTCTTCGGCGCGAGCTCCAACACTTTGGCAATCGCATGCGCCGGTTCGAGCGCCGGGATGATCCCTTCAAGCTTGGATAGAATCTGGAAGGCGTTGAGTGCCTCGTCGTCGGTCGCCGACAAGAAGGTGACGCGGCCGACATCGTGCAGCCAGGAATGCTCCGGACCGATTCCCGGATAATCGAGACCAGCCGAAATCGAATGCGCCTCGTTGATCTGGCCGTCCTCGCTCATGAGCAGATAAGTGCGATTGCCGTGCAGCACCCCCGGACGGCCGCCGGCAATCGAGGCAGCGTGCATGCCGCTGTCGAGCCCATGACCCGCCGCCTCGACACCGTAGATTTCGATCTCTTTGTCATCGAGGAACGGATGAAACAGCCCCATTGCGTTCGAGCCGCCACCGATGCAGGCGATCAGTGAATCCGGCAGGCGTCCCTCCGCCGCCTGCATTTGCTCGCGCGTCTCGTGGCCGATGATCGATTGAAAATCACGCACCATCATCGGGTAAGGGTGCGGGCCGGCGATGGTGCCGATGCAATAGAATGTCGATTCGACGTTGGTGACCCAGTCGCGCAGCGCCTCGTTCATCGCGTCCTTGAGGGTCTTGGCGCCCGACTGCACCGGCGCCACTTTGGCGCCGAGCATGTTCATGCGGAACACATTCGGTTTTTGCCGCTCGACGTCGACCGCGCCCATATAGACGATGCATTCGAGCCCGAAGCGCGCGCACAGCGTCGCGGTGGCGACGCCGTGCATGCCGGCGCCGGTCTCGGCAATGATGCGATTTTTGCCCATGCGCCGCGCCAACAGGATCTGGCCAAGCACATTATTCACTTTATGCGCGCCGGTGTGATTGAGCTCTTCGCGTTTGAGATAGATCTTGGCGCCGCCGCAATGTTGCGTCAGCCGTTCGGCGAAATAGAGCGGCGACGGCCGGCCCACATAGTGGGTCAGATAACCGTCCATCTCCCGTTTGAACGCAGGATCCGACCTGGCCGCGGCGTAAGCTTTTTCCAGCTCAAGCACGAGCGGCATCAGCGTCTCAGCGACAAAGCGCCCGCCGTAGATCCCGAAATGGCCGTGCTCGTCCGGGCCGGTGCGGAACGAGTTGAGTTGCTGCACTGCCATCGCGCAAATTCCTACACCGCCTGATGAACGTGTTCGGCGGCCGCGCCGCGCGCCGCGCGCACAAAAGCAATGATCTTATCGATGTCTTTGACCCCAGGAGCGCGCTCGACTCCGGATGAAACGTCGATGCCGGTTGCACGGGTGATGCGGAGCGCCTCGCCGACATTGTCGTCATCAAGTCCGCCGGAGAGCATGAATGGCACGCCAGGCTGAACGCCCTTGAGCAGACGCCAATCGAAAGTGTTGCCGAGACCGCCGGGACGGGTGGCCTCGCGCGGCGCGCGCGCATCGAACAGCAGCCGATCGACCGCCCCAACATAGGTGGTGATGCGTTCGAGATCGTCCTTAACGGCGATCGGGACAGCCTTCATCACCGGCAAGCCAAATCTGCGCCGGATCGTCGCGATTTGCGCCACCGATTCCGCGCCGTGCAACTGCAACATGTCGGGACGCAAGGCCTCGACAACCGCGGCGATAAACTCTTCGTCGGCGTCCACCGTCAACGCCACTTTCTGCGCGCGGCCGCGCACGCGCTGGCCGAGCCCGCGCGCAACATCGAATTGCAGATGCCGCGGCGACGGCGGAAAGAACACGAAACCGACCATGTCGGCGCCCGCATTAAGCGCCGCGTCGAGTGTCTCCGGCGTCGACAGGCCGCAAATTTTGACGATGAGCGACATATTCCTTGTATCCGGTTCGACCGCCACTCGAAGCCGATTTTACGGCCTCGAACGCTGCCCGTTCTACATCGCGACGGCGGCTTTGTCTTGCAAGCCCATTGCCGGCGACTTGCCAGCCGATTTGACCGGGATGGCCTAGCGCGCCGGCGGCCGCAATTGCAGGCGCTCGGGCGGCGCGGCGGGAGCTTCAACGCCGGCGCCGGGCATGCCGGCGGTCCGCTTGATCGCCTCGATTTCAAGGTGCAAGCCCGCCATCTCGCGCTCCAGCCGACGGGCCGTGCGCCGCCATTTCGATTGCCGCAGCCAGGCCGCGATCCCGCCGATCAAGACGCCAAGAACGAGAAGGACGATGACCAGTGCGAAAAGCGGCAAGGTCACAGAAGCGGCCGGATGTTCGGCGCTAAACGGATCAAGTGACACGACGACGATCTGCCGATTGGCGACGGCAAACGCGATAATGACGACGGCCAGCGGCACAAGAATGATGGCCGCGATGAGTCGGCGGATGACGGTGCCGGCGGATCGGGCGCCCTGCGTCAACCTTCGCCCGGCCGATTGAGGCGCTCGCGCATTTCCTTGCCGGTCTTGAAGAACGGCACGCATTTCTGGTCGACGGCGACATGCGCGCCGGTTCGGGGATTTCGGCCGGTGCGCGCCGGACGCTGCTTGACCGAAAACGCGCCGAAGCCGCGCAATTCGACCCGGTCGCCCCGTGACATTGCGGCAATGATCTCGCCGAGAATGGCGTTGACGATGTTCTCGACGTCACGCTGGTATAGATGTGGATTTTGTCCGGAGATCCGTTGGACCAATTCCGACTTGATCATGGTTCGCCCCGCGAACGCTGCCTCGCCTGCCTATTGGTACGCCGGCGCAAAAGCTCAGTTGGAGTCTGCAGGGTGCCAAAGGGCCAAAAGACCGTCAAGATTGAAACCCCCCATCGCGCCGGCCGTACTCCATTCGAGGCGTTCGGCCAGCGCGTGCAGTCCCACCGCATTCAAAAGCGCTAGCGTCGCGGCGTGCAGGAAGGTCAGGTCGCTCAGCCGGCTGTGCAGGTCGTAGTCGCGCACCGGCAGGTTGGTATCGACCTTTTTTTCCTTGCCAAGCCAGGCCAGCGCGGTGCGCTCATCGCCAAGCTCGTCGATCAACTTTAAATCGATTGCCTGATGTCCGGTGAATACCCGCCCGTCGGCGGCGGTTTGAATTTGCGAGTCGTCAAGATGGCGCCGATCCCGCACGATGGTTTTGAACCAGGAGTAGGAATCCTGAATGATCGAATTCAGCGCCGCGCGCGCCTCCGGGCTGGTCGGCTCGAAGCCGTCCGGCGCTGCTTTGAGCGGTGTCGATTTTACCGACTCCACTTTCACGCCGAGTTTCTCGAGGAGATCGGCAACATTGGGGTACTGGAACAGCACGCCGATCGAGCCCACGAGTGAGGTCTGCTGCGCGACGATATGATCGCCGGCAAGCGCAGTGATATAGCCCCCGGAGGCCGCCAGACTGTCGACGACGACGACCAGCGGCTTCTTCTCGCGCACCCGCCCCAATGCGTTGAATAGTTGCTCCGAACCGGCGGTGGTGCCGCCGGGACTGTCGACGTGCACGATGACCGCGCGCGCCGCGGTGGACCGCGCCAGCCGATCAAGCTGCTCGGTGCGGTTCTGGTCGCCTCGGATCAGGCCCGAGATGGTCAGGCGTGCGATGTAAGGACGGGCGCCGAGACCATAGTTGCGGTTGCCGGACAGCGCCGCTGCGCCGGCAATGCCGAGCACGATCAGCGCGATCGTCGCGACCCGCCAGAAGCTGAGCTTCCGCCGCATCCGGCGGCGATCGACGATGAGATCGGCATCAAGCGACATGGCTCTTTATCCCTTATTCGCGCTTCTACTCGCCCCTGTCCCGCAGTGCCGGGTCCACTCCGCTCTGGCCTCTATTCGGCTTCCTCCTTGTCGCCGTTTTCGCTCTCTTCGCCTTTGCGCTTGAGGGCCGTTCCGAGAATATCGCCCAAGGTCGCCCCGGAATCCGACGATCCGTATTGGGCGATCGCTTCCTTCTCTTCGGCGACTTCCAGCGCCTTGATCGAGACCGACACGCGGCGCGACCGACGGTCGAACTGGGTAACGCGCGCATCGACCTTCTCGCCGACGGCAAAGCGATCGGGACGCTGCTCGGAACGGTCGCGGGCGAGCTCCGAGCGTTTGATGAAGGCAGCATAGTCGGTGCCGACGATCTTGACCTCGATGCCGCCTTCCTTGACCTCGAGCACTTCGCAGGTGACGACGGCGCCCTTCTTGAGATCGCCGGCGGTCGAATCGGCGGGGGCCTCGCCTTCGGCAAGCTGCTTGATGCCGAGCGAAATGCGCTCCTTCTCGACGTCCACGTCGAGGACCTGCGCCTTTACCTTGTCGCCCTTCTTATATTCCTCGATCACCTGCTCGCCTGGACGTTTCCAGTCGAGATCGGACAGGTGAACCATGCCGTCGACGTCGCCGTCGAGGCCGAGGAACAGGCCGAACTCGGTCTTGTTCTTGACTTCACCTTCGACCACCGAGCCGGCGGGATATTTCTCGACAAAGACTTCCCACGGATTGCGCATCGTCTGCTTGAGCCCGAGCGAGATGCGGCGCTTGACCGGATCGACTTCGAGCACCTGCACCTCGACCTCCTGCGACGTCGAAACGATCTTGCCGGGGTGGACGTTTTTCTTGGTCCACGACATTTCCGAAACGTGGATCAAGCCCTCGATACCGGGTTCGAGTTCGACGAAGGCGCCATAGTCGGTGATGTTGGTGACGCGGCCTTTGAAACGCGCGCCAACCGGATATTTTGCCTCGATCCCTTGCCATGGATCGTCGAGCAGCTGCTTCATGCCGAGCGAGATGCGGTGCGTCTCGTGATTGATCTTGATGATTTTGACCTTCACCTGCTGGCCGATATTGAGCACCTCGGACGGATGATTGACGCGCCGCCAGGCGATATCGGTGACGTGTAGCAACCCATCGATGCCGCCGAGATCGACAAAGGCGCCGTAGTCGGTGATGTTCTTGACCACGCCATCGATGACCTGACCCTCTTCGAGATTCTGCACCAGTTCCTGCCGCTGTTCGGCGCGGGTCTCTTCCAAAACCGTGCGGCGCGATACGACGATGTTGCCGCGCCGGCGATCCATTTTGAGAATTTGAAACGGCTGCTGATTGTTCATCAAAGGCGACACGTCGCGGATCGGCCGGATGTCAACCTGCGAGCGCGGCAAGAACGCGACCGCGCCGTCGAGATCGACGGTGAAGCCGCCCTTGACTTGATTGAAGATGACGCCGTGGACCTTTTCGTTGTTCTGAAAGGCCTTCTCGAGTTTGCCCCAGCTTTCCTCGCGCCGCGCCTTGTCGCGCGAGAGCACGGCTTCGCCGAGCGCGTTTTCGATCCGTTCGAGATAGACCTCGACGGTGTCGCCGACCTTGATCTCGGTCGAGCGGCCCGGACCGGCGAATTCCCGCAACGCGACGCGGCCTTCGGTCTTCAATCCGACATCGATGACCGCAACATCGCGTTCGATGGCGACGACCGTGCCCTTGACGACCGAACCTTCCTGCAAATGGCCGTCACTGAACGATTCATCGACCAATTTGGCGAAATCTTCGCGCGACGGCGCGGCGGCGGACTGAGCCGAAACTTGAGCCATAAACTACTCCCGACCCCAAAGTTGAGACGCGCCCGAACGGATGGCCACCACCGGCGCGCCCGATGGTTTGGGGTCAATGCCATGCAATCGGACGGATTGCGTTCCGGACGCAGTTTTGGCGCCGTCAGCGATTTCGCAGCGAAACGCGGTCGAAACGGTGAGCGGGCTTTACCTCCGATGACGAAGACACCGTTAACGGCGCCTTCGGCCCGTTCGAACAGCCTCGATGATATCGACAGCGGCCCGGAACGCGGCGTCTATACCCAAATGCGTGGTATCGAGCAAGTGCGCGTCCGGCGCCGCTTTCAGCGGGGCCGCGCTGCGTCGCGAATCCCGCTCATCGCGGCGTAACAGGTCGGCCAGGACCTCGTGCTCCTCGGCGGTCTCGCCGCGCGCCCGCAATTCAATAAGGCGGCGGGCGGCGCGTATTTCCGGTGAAGCGACCACGAAGAGTTTTACGTCAGCGCCGGGGGCAATGACGGTGCCGATATCGCGGCCGTCGAGCACGGCGCCGGGCGGGCGCATCGCGAATTCGCGCTGGTAGTTGATCAAGGCTTCGCGAACCTGCGGGATCGCAGCGACGACCGACGCGGCTTCGGTAATCGGCTGCAGTTTCAGCGCATTTTCTTCATATTTGCCCGGATCGAGCCTGATCGCGATCTCGGTCGCGTGCTTGGCGTCCTCGGGCGGATGGCCGGCGTCGAGCATGGCTTTGGCCACGGCCCGGTACAGAAGCCCGGTGTCGAGATGGTGCAGACCATAGACCGACGCAAGCTGCCGCGCGATCGTGCCTTTGCCCGACGCCGCTGGACCATCGATTGCAATGATCATCGCCGGCTGCCTTTCGCCACCGCATTTATAATGAGTAGGCGGCCGATACCAATGATGAGCTGTGCGCCGTTCACGACAAATCGGCGCCCAGCGCGCTCATCAATTCGACGAAGCCGGGAAAGCTCGTGGCGATGAAACTGCCGTCATCGATGCGCACCGGTCGTTCGCTGGCGAGCCCGAGAACGAGCGCCGCCATGGCGATCCGATGATCCATGTGCGTGGCCACCAGGCCGCCGCCGGCGGGACGGCCGCGGCCTTCGACGGTCAGGTCGTCGCCCTCGATCTCGACCGTCGCGCCGTTTGCGCGCAAAAGCGAAGCGGTCGCCGCCAAGCGATCGGATTCCTTGACCCGCAATTCCTTGAGCCCGCGCATCACGGTGACGCCTTCGGCAAACGAAGCCGCCACCGCCAGGATCGGATATTCGTCGATCATCGACGGCGCCCGCGCGGCCGGCACCTCGACGGCGCGCAATGCCCCGGCGCGAACGCGCAAATCGGCAACTTCTTCGCCGCCCTCGGTCCGCGGCTCGAGCGCCTCGATGGAAGCGCCCATCTCGGAAAGCGTCGTGAGAAGACCGGTGCGCAGCGGGTTCATCATCACGCTTTTGAGAATGACGTCGGAGCCGGGAACGAGCAGCGCCGCAACCAGCGGGAATGCCGACGATGAAGGATCGGCCGGCACCGTGATCGGTTGCGGCGCCAATTCCGGCTGGCCGGCAAGCCGGATGCATCGCCCATTGCCTTCGAACGGCTCCACGCGCAGATCGGCGCCGAAATGCCTGAGCATTTTCTCGGTATGGTCGCGAGTCGCTTCGGCTTCGATCACAACGGTTTCGCCCGGCGCCGAAAGCCCGGCCAGGAGCGTCGCCGATTTCAGCTGCGCCGAAGGAACCGGCGGCCGAAACACGATCGGGATCGGATCGCGGGCGCCGGCGAGCGTCAGCGGCAGCCGGCCATCCGCCGCAGCGAGCGTGCGCGCGCCGATCCGCTCCAAGGGTTCGAGCACCCGGCGCATCGGTCGGCTGCGCAGCGAAGCGTCGCCGTCGAAGGTCGCGGTGATCGGGCTGCCGGCGACGGCGCCCAGCGCCAATCGGCAGCCGGTGCCGGAATTGCCGAAATCGAGCGGGTTTTTGGGTTCGGCAAAGCCGCCCACACCCACGCCACGAACCCGCCACTGCCGCTCGCCGGCGCGTACAAGCTGCGCGCCAAGCGCCTGCATCGCTTTGGCGGTATTGAGCGCGTCTTCGCCCTCGAGCATTCCGGTGATGCGAGTCTCGCCGACCGCGAGTGCCCCCAGAATAAGCGCCCGAATCGAAATGGATTTGTCGCCCGGCGCCTGAGCGTGCCCGGTCAAGGGGCCGCCGCGGCGGGCGGTAAGCGGAATTGGCTTGGAATGCATCGCGGGTGCCGGACATACCCTGCGGCGCGCCCCTGCGGCGGGCCGCAAGAGCGCCGTCTATCACGGGGCGTAGCGAGCCGTCATCCGGTTGTTTTCGGCCTCCAATCGCAACGGGATCGACTATTGACAGCCGCCCTGTGACTAGCCAAGTGAAGCACCCAAATTGCGGGAAGGACCAGACGTGGCGAAACCCGAACTGGGTACTAAAAGGCTCTGCGCCAGTTGCGGCGCTAAATTCTACGATTTGAACAAAGATCCGATCCACTGCCCGAAATGCGGGGCGGTGTATGAGGTTGTGGTGGCGACCCGGCCGACGCGACCGGAGCCGGCTGCCGCGGCGCCGGCTCCCCGAGCGCCTGCGCCGGAGGAGGTCGCCGCCGCACCGGAGCCGCAGGAGGTCGAGACCGTGTCCCTCGAAGAGGCCGACGCCGAGGCTCAGGGCGCGACGGCAAAGAAGCCCGCGCCATCAGAGGCGGAGGCCGAGACCGAGGAGGAAGAGGTCGAGATGGACGAGTCGCTCGACGACGACACGTTTATCGAGGAACAGGACGAAGAGGACGCCGATGTCACCGACATTATCGGCGGCGACCGCGAAAACGAGGAAGAAGGATGATCAGCAACCAGGGTTCAGTAATCGGTAATCAGACCTTTTTCGCGTTTTGATTACTGATTACTGTTTCCTGATACCTGACGGGGGCCATAGCTCAGTTGGGAGAGCGCTTGAATGGCATTCAAGAGGTCGGGGGTTCGACTCCCCCTGGCTCCACCACTTAAATCATTGAAATATATGCATTTTCTAAAACCAATTTCTAGTCTAAAATTTTCCGCCGCTACGGGGAAGCACCGGGGA
>Ga0126369_10003834_pt1 | contig 10932 bp, 6 predicted proteins | sample PanSoiMetaPlot_1_FD_109646 | JGI IMG/M metagenome (GOLD analysis project Ga0126369, IMG submission 109646) | Tropical forest soil microbial communities from Panama - MetaG Plot_1 | ecosystem: Environmental > Terrestrial > Soil > Tropical forest > Bulk soil | place: Panama | collected 2016-02-17
GCCCATGCATCGGTCGGCTGCCTGCACGTGCGCCCGGTTCTCAACCTGCGGCTCGACAAGGACAAGCAGGCGATGCGGGCGATCGCCGAGGAGGCTTTTGCTTTCGTGCGCGAATACAAAGGCTCCCATTCGGGTGAGCACGGCGACGGGCTGGTTCGATCGGAATTCCACGAACCGATGTTCGGCATGCGCCTGGTGCGCGCCTTCGAGCAGGTGAAGGACCGCTTCGATCCGCGCCATCTGTTCAATCCAGGCAAGATCGTGCGAGCGCCCAAGTTCGACGATCGTGCCAATTTCCGCTTCGGCCCCGGTTATCATGGCGTGCCGATGACGGCCGCGCTCGACTGGTCGGCCTATTCGGGCGTGGGCGGCGGTTTCCAGGGCGCCGTCGAGATGTGCAACAACAACGGCGCGTGTCGGGCACTGACCGGCGGCGTCATGTGTCCGTCCTACCGGGTGACCCGCGACGAGAAGGATGTCACCCGAGGCCGCGCCAATACGTTGCGGCTTGCCATCACAGGTCAGCTCGGCCCCGTTGCCTTTACGTCCGACGAGATGGCGGAGACAATGAAGCTTTGCGTTTCCTGCAAGGCATGCCGGCGCGAGTGTCCGACGGGCGTCGACATGGCGCGCATGAAGATAGAGGTTCAGGCGGCACGGGCGACAAAACACGGCCTGTCACTGCACAGCCGGCTGGTCGGCTACTTGCCGCGTTATGCGCCGGTGGCTGCGCGACTCGCGTGGCTTCTCAATCTGCGCGACGTGCTGCCCGGCGCCGCAGGGCTGTCGGAACGTATCGCCGGTTTTTCGGCGCGCCGCAGCCTGCCGCGCTGGAGACGCGATTGGTTTCGGGATCCTGCAAACCCTCCCCTGAAGGGGGAGGGTCGGACCACCGAAGGTGGTCCGGGGTGGGGTGACAGCAGCGCAGCAATTGTTGAACCGCTGTCACCCCCTCCCGGCGCGCAACAGCGCGCCGACCTCCCCCCTGCAGAGGGAGGTGAAGGTGGCCGCGACGTCGTTCTCTTGGCCGATACCTTCAACCGTTATTTCGAGCCGGAAAATCTCCACGCGGCCGTGAAGGTCCTGCGCGCCGGCGGCTACCGCGTGCAGGTAGCGGCGCCGTCGGACAGTGCAGCGCGTCCGCTGTGTTGCGGCCGCACCTTTCTTGCGGTCGGCCGGGTTGACGAGGCGCGCCGGGAGGCTGAACGAACGATTGCAGCGCTTGAACCTTTGGTAGCACGTGGGTTGCCGATCGTGGGACTAGAGCCAAGCTGCATTTTTTCATTCCGTGACGAGATCCCCGCCATGGTGAATGACGAACGGGCCGGGCGCATTGCGGATCATGTGATTTTGTTCGAAGAGTTTTTGGTCCGTGAGGCTGGCGCTGGTCGGCTTGAGCTCCCGCTGATGCCTTTGGCGGGCCGAGTCCTGCTGCATGGCCACTGCCACCAAAAAGCGTTTGGCGCAATGGGAGTTGTCGAGGCGGCGTTGAAGCTCGTTCCCGACCTCAACGTCGAGCCCATCGAGTCGAGTTGCTGCGGCATGGCCGGCAGCTTCGGCTACCACGTGGAGACCATTGACGTTTCGCTTGCGATGGGCGAGCTGTCACTGTTGCCGGCGGTGCGCAAGGCCGAGAGCGGCGTCTTCATAGTCGCCGACGGCACGTCCTGCCGCCACCAGATCAAGGACGGTACAGGCCGCGAAGCCATGCATGTTGCGCGCGTCTTGGCCGCGAGTATTGCTGCGGCGCAGTAACCTGCCCATTTGGTCGCAACATCACCGTCAGCAATTCGACTTGCAGTGCCGACACAAACCGCCAAAATGGCTCCGGGCAGCCGCGCCCTTGCGCAATCGAAACGAAAATCGCGCCGGAGAGGAAACACCATGTCCGAAGCCCAACAAGCACGACCCAGCTTTGGCCGATGGTACATCTTGGGGGTGATATGCCTCATGTACCTCATCACCTATCTCGATCGCGTCAACATCTCGACGGCGGCGCCGGAGATCCGCAAGGAGTTTGGTTTTGACGCCGTCACCATGGGGTGGATTTTCAGTGCGTTTGGCTGGTCCTACGCGCTGTTCCAGGTACCAGGCGGCTGGCTGAGCGACCGGTTTGGCGCCCGGTCGGTTTTGGCGGGCATCGTCACCTATTGGTCGGCAATGACGGCGGCGACAGCGGCCGCGACCGGCGCAGTCTCCTTCTTCTTCATGCGCTTTCTTTTCGGCATCGGCGAAGCCGGGGCATTTCCGGGCGCAACCCGCGCCATGCAGCTCTGGTATACGCGCGAGGAGCGTGGCTTTGTGCAAGGCATTACCCACAGCGCGAGCCGGTTGGGAGCCGCCATTGCGCCGCCCCTTGTAGTGTTGATCATGACGACCCTCGGCTGGCGTTCGGTATTCTATATCTGCGGCGCAATTGGTCTCGTCTGGGCGGTCTGGTGGTACGTAAGCTACCGCAATCTCCCGGAGGAACACAGGATGGTGAATCGCGCCGAGCTGGCCCATATTCGCGGCCTCAGCGCGACGGGCGAAATCAACCAGCCGGTCATCGAAAGAGAAGCCGCAAGCGTGCCGTGGGGGACGTTGCTGCGATCTCCCAACATGTGGGCGATCATGTGCGCTTATTTCACCTACGTTTATTGCCTCTATATTTTCCTGACCTGGTTGCCGTCCTATCTGGTGGAGGCCAGAGGCTTTACCTTGCTCAAGGTCGGCTTCTTGGCGTCACTGCCGCTTTTTGCCATGGTCATCGGGGACACGGTGGGCGGCTTGGCAACCGACTGGCTCTTGAAAAAAACCGGAAACGCCAAGCTCGCCCGGCGCGTGGTTGCCATCGTCGGCATGTTGGGCTGCGTGGTGTTCATCGTTCCGGCCGCACTGGCGGAAGACGCCTACACGGCCGTCTATTGCCTGACCGGGGCGGGATTCTTTCTGGAGTGCACCATCGGGCCTTCCTGGGCCGTGCCGATGGATACGGGCGGAAAATATGCCGGTACGGTGTCCGGGATGATGAACATGGCCGGTAATATTGGCGGCGCACTGTCCCCCCTAGTATTCGGCTACCTGGCCCAGTACGCCAGTTGGGAAGCGCCGTTCATCGTGGCAGCCGCCTTGCTCGTCATCGGCTCTGCCATATGGGCGTTCTGGCTCGATCCCGACCGCTCGGTGGTCGAGCAACACGACGCGCCGGTCGCAATTCCGGCGGCAGCCGAATAACATTGCCCGATGTAGGGGCGACCCTTGTGATCGCCCGGGTTTGCCCACCGAGTCCGCCGGCAACAGGGCGACCATAAAGGTCGCCCTACATCAACCCAGATCGGAACGAATCCAGTCATCGCTTTTCACGGTTGTTCGATCCCTTCAGATTGGGTGAAGCGAGCGACCGGGTTGCACGCAAACCGACTCGAACCTTTCCACCGCCGTCGCCAGCACCTCATCGCCCGGTCGACCCCACCAATGGTCCGAAAAAATCTCGACCTCCTGGATACCGTGGTAACCCGCCGCCTCGATCATCCTTCGGATCGCCAGGAAATCGATGACGCCATCGCCCATCATGCCGCGGTCCGTCAACATATGCTTCGTCGGCACAAGCCAGTCGCAAATATGGTGAGCGATGATGCGCTTGCCGGCACGGGCGAGCTGCATGTTGAGTTGGGGGTCCCACCACACGTGATAGGTGTCGATCGCGATGCCTAATCCGTCATTGCCCAGCGCATCGGCGATGTCGAGCATTTCCCGAAGCGTGGTGACACAGCCGCGATCGGCCGCGTACATCGGATGCATCGGTTCAAGCGCAAGCGGTACGCGGCAGGCGCGCGCATGGGGCAGCACGGCGGCCAATCCTTCGACGAACATCGCGCGGGCGCCCGGTAGATCGCGTGAACCCGGCGCGAGACCGCCGCCGATGACCACGATGCATTCTGCACCGATCGCTGCGGCCTCATCGATCATCCGCTTGTTATCGTCGATGGCGTCCTGGAATTTTTCGCGGCCCGCTGCACCGAACAGGCCGCCGCGGCAATAGCCGGTCACGCGCAGGCCATGGGCGCGAAAGATACGGTCGGATTCCGCAACACCGGTTTCCTGCACCATCTCGCGCCACGGCGCGACGCCCGAAAAACCATGACGCGCGGCCGCCGCTACGGCCTGCGGCAGTTTCCACTGCATGCGGACGGTCGCAAGATTAAGCGCGAGGTCAAGCGGCATCGCCGACCGCTACCCGCCCAAGAAATCGAAATCGCAGCCCTTGTCGGCCTGGGTCACCCGCTCGGCATAGAGTCGCGCATAGCCGCGCGCTGGCTTTTTGGGCGGCTTCCAGGCGGCGCGACGCTTCGCCAGTTCGGCCTCGTCCACCGCAAGATCGATGCGTCGCTTGCCGGCATCGAGCGCGATGATGTCGCCGTCGCGTACCAGCGCCAGCGGGCCACCGGCAGAAGCTTCGGGCGCCACATGCAGCACCACGGTACCGAACGCGGTGCCGCTCATGCGGGCGTCGGAAATCCGCACCATGTCGGTGACGCCCTTTTGGCCGAGCTTCTTGGGGATCGGCAGCGCACCCGCCTCTGGCATTCCGGGCGCTCCGATCGGCCCGGCGTTTCGCAGCACCATGATGTGGTCCGGCGTCACCGGCAGGTCGGGATCGTCGATGCGCTCGGCGAGTTCCTGCAGGGATTCGAACACCAGGGCCGGTCCTTGGTGAGTGCACAGTTTTGGCGTCGCGGCGGCGAGCTTGATGGCGGCGCCATCGGGCGCCAGATTGCCGGTGAGAATAGCGATCGCTTCGCTCGGGCAGATCGCGCGATCGAGCGGACGCACCACCTCACTGTCCGTCCAGGCCGGCCAGCGCGCCACGATATCGCCGATGGTTTCACCATTTACCGTCGGGGCGGAGAGGTCGAGGCGATCCCTCAGCCGTCGCCACAGTGCCGGCAGGCTGCCACCCGCGTGGAAATCCTCCATGAAGAAATTGCCCGCCGGTTTCAAATTGAGCAGCACCGGCGTGTCGCGGCCGACCGCATCGAGCTCCGCAAGGTCGTAGGGAAGGCCGGCGCGGCCTGCAATCGCCGCAAGATGCACGATGGCGTTGGTGGAACCGCTGGTCGCCTGCAGAATCACGGACGCATTGCGCAGCCCCGCAGGGCTGATGATCTGGCGCGGCGTCGGTCCGCCCGATACCGCCATCTCGGCGGCACGCTTGCCGGTCGCTTCCGCGATGCGGATGCGGTCGGACGAGACCGCAGGCGGAGTTGCCGCGCCCGGGAGCGTAAATCCAAGGGTCTCGGCCAGGCACGCCATGGTGGAAGCCGTGCCCATCACCATGCAGGTGCCGGAGGTCGGCATCAGTTGGTCATGAGCGCGATCGAGATCGGCCCCCGCGAGCTTGCCGGCCCGGAACGCAGCCCATAGCCGCCGGCAATCCGTGCAGGCGCCGAGCCGGGTGCCTTCATGGCGACCCGCCAACATCGACCCGACCGGCAACACGATCGCCGGCATGTCGGCGCTGATGGCGCCCATCAGCTCGGCCGGGATGGTCTTGTCGCAGCCACCGATCAGTACCACGGAGTCGAGGGGCAGCGCGCGCACCATTTCCTCGACATCCATGGCCATCAGATTGCGCAGCAACATGGAGGTTGGAAACGAGAAGGCCTCGTGCAGCGATACGGTTGGGAATACGAAAGGCAGCGCGCCGGCAAGCCGCACGCCCCGCGCTGTCGCGTCGGCTAGCCGGCCGGCGGTAGCATGACAGGGATTGAAATCCGACGCGGTCGACAGAATGCCGACGATGGGACGGTCGAGCGCTTCGTCGGTGAAACCTGCTCCCTTGAGGAACCCGCGGCGCAAGAACAGGGCAAATTCCTCGTCACCGTATTGGGCGAGCCGCGACCGCAACCCTTTTTTCATCATCAAACTCCGACCAAAGCCATAAGGCTCGCAATTGCCACAGTGCATCCATGCAAGCCAGAAAAGCGGCGTTACACTGCGCGATCGGGCCGGTCTACTCAACCATGATTCGTCATACCCGCGTCGCCGGCATCCACGCCTTTGACGTCTTAGGCTTTACGTTGGTCGAAAAGTGTGGATGGACAGCCATAATCAAGCGGCAGGCAAAAATGTGCCCGCCCGAGCAGGGGATGCTCGGGCGGGCCTATCAGATCGATGCAGGGTGGATGGGGGGCGCAGCATCGACCGGATATGGTGAACTCCTTTGTGTGTCGGGTTTGGGAATGTTTGCCTCGACATGCATTGGTGTTGAGAGGGTGCCGCCAGGTTCAAAGTTTTTTTGAAAATGTTGACCCGCTGCCTGGCATGGCGCATTTTCCTGCGAGACTCGAAGCGGTTAGCCGCACAAAAAATTTCGCCGACGCAGCCCGCCGGGATCGCGCCGGCGGAATTCCTGCCATCCGGATGCAACCGGAAATTCGTCCAAGGGAAAAACTCACCATGGCGACATCCAGCAAGGTCATCATCACCTGCGCCGTCACCGGCGCGATTCACACCCCGACAATGTCGCCCTACCTGCCAATCACCCCGCAGGAGATCGCCGAAGCCGCCGTCGGCGCCGCGGAGGCCGGCGCCGCGATCGTGCACCTGCATGCCCGCGATCCGCAGACCGGGAAGCCGGACCAGCGGCCGGAAGCATTCGCGCCGTTTCTGCCCATCATCAAGCAGCGCTGTAACGCGGTCATCAATCTGACTTCGGGCGGCTCGCCCACCATGCGCGTCGAGGAGCGGGTAAAACCTGCCGAGGTGTTCAAGCCAGAGGTTGCGAGCCTCAACATGGGCTCGATGAATTTCGCTCTGTTCCCAATGCTCAGCCGCTACAAGACGTTCAAGTTCGACTGGGAGCAGCCTTATCTCGAAGGAACCCGCGACCTGATCTTCCGCAACACCTTCCGCGACATCGAATTCGTCCTGAAGACCTGCCAGAACAACGACACCAGGTTCGAATTCGAATGCTACGACATCAGTCACCTCTACAACCTGGCACATTTTCTCGAGCGCGGCCTCGTCAAGCCGCCTTTGTTTGTACAGTCGGTGTTCGGCATCCTGGGCGGGATCGGGACCCATCCGGAAGATGTGATGCACATGCGCCGCACCGCCGATCGATTGCTCGGGCGCGAGAACTACCGATGGTCTGTGCTCGGTGCAGGACGCAACCAGATGCCGATTGCCGCCATGGCGGCTGCAATGGGCGGCAATGTGCGGGTGGGCCTGGAGGATTCGCTGTGGATCGGCCCCGGCAAGCTTGCCGAATCCAACGCCCAGCAGGTCCACAAGGCGCGCCAGATTATCGAAGGGCTGGGGCTGCAAATTGCAAGCCCCGACGAGGCACGGGATATCCTTTCGCTGAAAGGCGGCGACAAGGTCGCGTTCTAAACGCAATCGCTTTATGCCGCAAAGCTCGCTGCCCGCCTCCGAAAGCCGGAGCACCCTGACATGCATGAAGTCTCAAAAGCTACCCGCCTTAAGTCCCCAGCCGCTGTCATAAGGTTGAGATATGAACTGGGCAATCTCGGACCCCGCGATTCGATGATCGGAACGCTGGTTTGGGTCACAGAAGGACGCGATGCGGGTTTTAATTGCGACGGATGCTTGGCATCCGCGAGTCAACGGTGTGGCCAGAATTCTGACGTCGCTGGCGAAGAGCGCCAGGAGCTTCGGGGTCAACATCGATTTCCTGTCGCCGGACGGCTTTCAAACCACTGCCGACCTATCCGGAATTGCGACTGGCGTTACCGGGGCAGCGGCAGATTGCCCAGCGTATCGAGCACCAAGCAATTTATCAGCCATCAACGGAACTTGGTAGCTGAGCGAGAGGGACGAGACTGCCAACCTACACCGGATTCCGATCGTTTCGAATCACATCCCGCTGGCGTCGCCGGGCTTGTCCCGGCGACGCCGAGCGTTAGAGCACGGAGCGAGCGCATCGTGGCCGGGACAAGCCCGGCCACGACCTGGGAGAAATGGCGGGTAGTTCATATGACCGGGAACCGCTGTAGTAGGGGAGTTGGCGCGGAAGGAGCGATTCATGACCCAATCGGTGCGTCCGAACATCGACAAAGAAACTGTTACACGGGCCTATGCCCGATGGGCACCGGTTTACGATCTGGTGTTCGGAGCGGTATTTGAGCGGGGTCGCCAGGCGGCGACCGACGCCGCCGAACGGATCGGAGGTCGCATTCTTGAGGTCGGCGTCGGCACTGGAATATCGTTGCCATACTATTCCAACGCCAATCGTGTTTGTGGCGTCGATATTTCTGAGCCGATGCTGCTAAAGGCTCGGGAGCGCGTAACGGCACTCAATTTGACCCAGGTCGAAGGTCTCTGGGTCATGGATGCCGAGCATCTCGCCTTTCCTGACCAATCGTTCGATGTGGTCGTCGCACAATACGTCATCACAACCGTGCCAAATCCGGAGGCAACCCTCGACGAATTCGCGCGCGTGCTCAAACCCGGGGGCGAAATCGTTCTGGTCAGCCGCGTCGGGGCGGAGGCCGGAGTGCGGCGCGCGCTGGAGAAATGGTTTGCCCCGGCAGCGCGGCAGCTCGGCTGGCGTACTGAGTTTTCATGGCAGCGTTATGCGAGCTGGGCCGACCGCACTGATCGCATGCAGTTGGCCGAGCGGCGCGCCATGCCACCGTTCGGACACTTCGCGCTCATCCGGTTTGCCAAGCGCGACAAATCATCGGCAAAGCGGGCGGACCAGCCGTTCATTCGCGCCGCCGTCTAGTTCAATGCACTTTGCCAACAGCCTCGAATGCCGCGGCTCCGCGGCGGCTTCTTTTTTTGTTATAGCGGTTGCGTTTGTCATATCGCTTTAATCGAATCGCCATAGTCATGTCAGGTTTTACGCAGGATGGGAAGACAACATGAACGACTTCCTCGAAGCTCTGAAGGTGCAGCGTTGGGACGATCACCGGTACTATCACCACAGCCGGATCAATCAATCTCTCCACCTCGTCAGCGCGCTCAGCTTCTTGTCTGCCTACATGATGGTATTCAAAGACCCGGCCATGGCGGCCCTTATCGGTTGGCTCTTAGCGATGACCAGCCGGCAGATCGGACACTTTTTCTTCGAGCCGAGAGACTACGACGTCGTCAATCAGGCCAGCCACGAATACAAGGAAAAGATCAAGGTCGGCTACAATCTGCGCCGCAAGGTCGTGCTGATGGCAGTCTGGGCGGTATCACCGCTTCCGCTTTTTTTCGATGCGACTTATTTCGGCATATTCTCGCCCCACACCGGCTATGCCGAGTTCGTGCGGCACGTCGCGCAAATCTGGCTCACGGTGGGCGTCGGTGGATTGCTGTTCCGCACGGTGCAGCTTTGCTTCGTCAGGGACTTTCAGACCGGGCTGGTCTGGGCGACCAAAATCCTGACGGATCCGTTCCACGACATTAAGCTCTACCATCGGGCGCCGCTCTTCCTGCTCCGCGGCGAGTTGATCGATCACGGGGTGGGTATTGAGGCATACGAGGAGGATGCCGAAGAGGCTCCGAGGGCATGTTAGTTTCCAGGCGTCAGCCTGGAATAGCCCCGCAATTTGGAGAGACGATGCGCGATCATCTCTTTGATGATCGCGCGCTTGATCGACCAATCCGTGGTCGAAGGATTATACCACCACCACCCGTCCTGCTCCATTGCCCGAGCGGCGGTGGCGAACCGGTCCGCGACCGCCTCGAAGTCGCTTTCAGAGTAGTTGAGGCTGAAGATCAGGCGGCCGGTGCCAATCCAGCTCAGCGCCAGACCTTCGGCACGCAGGTAGTACTGCAACATCCAATTGTAACGAGACGGCCTCGTGTAACAGACGGTCCAAATCGAGGACATGTTGGCCACCTGCACAGGAAGACCTTCGTCCCGCAGGCCCTTGTTCAACCGATCCGCCCGCTCGTTCCATCGTCCGTCAAGATCGTGGTAAAGTTCGCGGACCTCAGAGGTATCGAGAAGTTGCAGGAACTCGTTCATCGCGCCCATTACGATGGGATGCGAATTGAATGTTCCACGGGCGAAGCAGATGTCGGCCGGCCGGTCGTCGCGAAACCGCCTCATCAAGTCCTTGCGGCCGCAGAGGACCCCAATCGGAAACCCTCCACCGACAGTTTTTCCATAGGTAACGAGGTCGGCCCGGACACCGAAATATTCCTGCGCCCCGCCAGGAGCGAGGCGAAAGCCGACAAATACCTCGTCGAAGATCAAGACGATGTTTCGCTCGGTGCAGACTTCCCGCAGTCGCTTGAGCCAGTCAGCATAGGTCTTTTTGTCGAATCGGGCCTGTGTTCTGCTGCCTATCAGAGACGAGTCGGCCGGCGCGGCTCCATTCGGATGCAGTGCTTGCAGCGGATTGACAAGGACGCAGGCAATATTGCGACGCCTGCGGAGCAGTCGGAGCGAGTCCTCCGAAACGTCCTTAAGCGTGAAGGTTTCCCGCGCCGGCAGCGGATTTCCGATGCCCGGTTGCACATCGCCCCACCAGCCGTGATAAGCCCCGCAGAAGCGTACCAGGTGCGAGCACCGGGTGTGATAGCGTGCGAGTCGCACCGCCTGCATCACGGCCTCGGTGCCGGACATGTGGAACGAAACTTCATCAAGCCCGGAGATTCGGGTCAGGCGCTTGACGTTGTCCGCGATCACCGGGTGATACGGGCCGAGTACCGGGCCGAGTTTGCGACCGCGTGCGAGACCACGCTCCATCGTGCCCTTGTAGCAGTCGTTGCCCAGGAGATTGACGCCGTAGGACCCGGTGAGATCGTAGAACCGATTTCCGTCAAGATCTGTGACCATCACGCCGTCGGAAGACTCGACGAAGGCTCCGACATTGAGATGCTGGCGCACCAAGCCGCTGTAGGGGAAAGGCACCTGATAGTTTCGCGTGAACTGAAGGTCGGAGATAGCGTTGACCACCTCCGCCGTATGCCGATTAGTTTCGCGAA
>Ga0126369_10003835_pt1 | contig 10932 bp, 7 predicted proteins | sample PanSoiMetaPlot_1_FD_109646 | JGI IMG/M metagenome (GOLD analysis project Ga0126369, IMG submission 109646) | Tropical forest soil microbial communities from Panama - MetaG Plot_1 | ecosystem: Environmental > Terrestrial > Soil > Tropical forest > Bulk soil | place: Panama | collected 2016-02-17
ATCGCCTCCCTGCACCGCGGCAAAGCGCGCGACGTGCTCGCCGACCTCCACGATCATGCGCTCGAACACCTCGCGGCTGACGCTCACGCCGCCGTGCCGCTCGGCGAGCGTGACGACGCCAACCGGGAGCGAGGTCCAGCCGCGGATCACGGGTGTCGGCGGGCCAAAGCGGTTGACCTTGGATTGCGCCAGCCGCACCAGCTCGGACGACCCGCCACCGATATCAAACAAGATGACGCCCTCGGCCTCGGGCGCGATCAGGGGCGTACATCCAATCGCTGCCAATTCCGCCTCGGTTTCGCGATCGACGATCTCGAGGGAAAGCCCAACCTGGTCGCGCACGCGCGCGCGAAACTCGGCGCCGTTCGCGGCGGCCCGGCAGGCTTCGGTCGCAATCAGTCGCGCCCGGGTGACGCCTCGATTTTTCATCTTGTCGCGGCAAATCGCGAGCGCCTCGGTCGCGCGGCCAATCGCGGCATCGCTGATCCGACCTGAGGCCGAAAGTCCTTCTCCGAGCCGGATGATTCGTGAGAACGCGTCGATGACGTGGAATCCGTCGCGGGTCGGGCGCGCCACGAGCAGGCGGCAATTGTTGGTTCCTAGATCGAGCGCCGCATAGGTCGCCCCGCCGCGGTCCCCGCCGGAGACGGAGTCTCGGCGCAGATGACGATAGGATGATCGACCTCGACGAGCTCCGTGCCGCCGCGACTGCTCGCGCACGGGCTCGAGGCCGGTCACCCGGGCCTCATCGTCCATCGAATGCCTTCCTGCCGCCCCGAAACCGGCGTCCGGCTCGACAGCCGCGGCGGTCTGTTAATTCACATCGCCGTGAGTGTAACAGGGCTCCAAGGGCGCGCAACCAAAGCGATTGCAATGTGTCCGCATGGTGAAAAATGGGGGACAACCTTGTCGAAGCCGGCGCGCTCGACTATTTCAAGGCAGCCGTTTGTCTCCCTAAGCCCCCGGACATTGCATGGATATCCGCCAAGATATGCGTCACCACCCATGGCAGGACGCCGACGCGATGGCGCTCGCGAAATTCGGCATCGGCCAATCGGTCCTGAGGACGGAAGATCCCAAACTCGTCCGCGGCGAAGGGCGCTACACCGACGACGTGAACCTGGCGGGGCAGGCCTACGCCGCGATCGTGCGCAGCACACACGCCCACGGCGTGATCCGCAACATCGACACCACAGCCGCGCGCGCGATGGAGGGCGTGCTCGCGGTCTATACCGGCGCTGATCTCGCCGGCTACGGCACGCTCAAGTGCATCGTTCCACTGAAAAATCGTGACGGAAGCCCGATGAAGAAGCCGGCGCGGCCGGCGCTTCCCACTGACAAGGTCCGTTATGTCGGCGACCCCGTTGCCTGCGTCGTCGCGACCAGCCCGCAACAGGCCAAGGATGCGGCCGAGGCGGTCGTCGTCGACATCGATCCGCTGCCGGCGGTCACCAGGGCAAGCCAGGCCGCGCAACACGGCGCAACGCAGATCTACGACGACGTGCCGGGCAATATCGCGGTCGACTATCAGTTCGGGGATAGCGCGAAGGTCGCGGCGGCCTTCGCATCGGCCGCACATGTCAGCCGCCTCACGCTTCACAACAATCGGCTGGTCGTGAGCGCCATGGAGCCGCGCTCGGCGGTCGCCGCTCACGATGCCGCGAGCGGCCGCTTCACGTTCCACGTCGGCTGCCAGGGTGCGTTCGGAATGAAAGGACAATTGGTCGACATTCTTGGCGTGCCGCCGGACAAGATTCATGTCCTCGTCGGCAATGTCGGCGGATCATTCGGGATGAAGGCACCGGTCTATCCCGAATACGTGTGTCTGTTGCATGCGGCGCGGGCGCTCGGGCGCCCGGTGAAATGGACCGACGAGCGTTCGACGAGCTTCGTTTCCGACAGCCATGGCCGCGATCACGAACGAACCGCCGAGCTCGCTCTCGACGCCGATGGGCGTTTCCTCGCGTTGCGTGTCACCGGCTATGGAAACATGGGCGCCTATTTGAGCCCCGTGGCGCCGCTGCCTCCGACCGTCAACGCGGTCAAGAACACGATCAGTGTCTATCGCACCCCGCTGATGGAGGTTTCGACCCAAGCCGTGTTCACCAACACCTCCCCCGTTTCCGCGTATCGCGGCGCCGGTCGGCCGGAGGGCAATTATTTCATGGAGCGATTGATCGACACGGCGGCGCGCGAAATGGGGATTGACCGGCTCGAGCTGCGGCGACGCAACTACGTCGGCCCGAAGGAGATGCCGTACAAGGCCGCCTCCGAGATGATCTATGACAGCGGCGATTTTCCCGCCGTGCTCAAGCACGCGCTCGACGTCGCGGACTGGAGCGGCTTTTCCAAGCGCAAACGCGAGAGCGGCAAGCGTGGAAAGCTGCGCGGTATCGGCGTCGGCAGCTATCTCGAGGTGACGGCGCCGCCGAACAAGGAAATGGGCGGCATCCGGTTCGAGGCCGACGGCACCGTCACGATCATCACCGGGACGCTCGATTACGGACAAGGCCACGCGACGTCGTTCGCGCAGGTGCTGTCTACGCGGCTTGGAGTTCCCTTCGAGCGCATCCGACTGCTGCAAGGCGACAGCGACGAACTGATCGCCGGCGGCGGCACCGGCGGCTCGCGCTCGATCACGGCGAGCGGCGCGGCGATCGTGGAGGCCGCAGCAAAGGTCATTGAACAAGGCAAACAGATTGCGTCATTCGTGCTGGAGGCGTCCGCGGGCGACATCGAGTTCGACCAAGGACGTTTCATCATTGCCGGGACCGATCGCTCGGTCGGATTGCTGGAACTCGCCGAGAAGCTGCGCGCCGGGCTCGCGCTGCCCGACGATCTTCCGAAATCGCTCGATGTGAAGCACGCGACCGATCCAATCCCTTCAGCTTTTCCCAACGGCTGTCACGTGGCCGAGGTGGAGATCGACCCGCAAACGGGTGTCGTCGAGGTCGTAAAATATTCCTCGGTCAACGATTTCGGCACCGTCATCAATCCCCTGCTGGTGGAAGGGCAAATCCACGGCGGGCTGGTTCAGGGCATTGGCCAGGCGCTGATGGAGCACACCGTCTACGACGAGAACGGACAGCTCCTGAGCGGCTCGTACATGGACTACGCGATGCCGCGGGCCAACGACGCTCCCGACTTTGTGGCGGTGAGCCACCCGGTGCCGGCCAAGAGCAATCCGCTGGGAACCAAGGGTTGCGGGGAGGCCGGTTGCGCCGGCGCGCTCGTCTGCGTCGTCAATGCCATTGTCGACGCCCTATCCGAATACGGGATCACCCATATCGACATGCCGGCCACGCCCGAGAGCGTGTGGTCGGAGATCCAAAAGGCCGGGCCGGTCGCCCCTAAATCTCAGCGCCTTTTTGGAATCATCCCTCGCTAATAGGCATGCGGTTTGGTAACGCGTCGGTTGCGCCTTCGGCGCTACCCTTCCGTGGCGCAGCCGTGCAATCAGTATCCAGGAATCCCTTGCGCGTGGCCGGAAGAAAACGACAGCGATGACCGCCCCCCTCCTGACATTGCCGAGCGCGCGCACGGGCGACTTCAAAATCATCTCCAGCGTCAGCGCAGCGCATTTCGTCAGCCACTACTATATTCTGCTGCTGCCGCCGCTGTTCGATGTCATCCGCAGCGACTATGGCCTGAGCTTCACCGAGCTCAGCCTGGCACTCACTGCCTTCAACATCGTCTCTGCTGCGTTTCAGACCCCCGCCGGCTTTCTGGTCGACCGCCTGGGGGCGCGCACCATTCTCGTCGGCGGCCTGCTGCTCGGCGCGTGCGGGTTTGCGGTTGCGGCGGCCGTGCATTCATATTGGCTGCTGGTGGCGATGTTCGGGATCGCGGGGCTCGGCAACACCGCGTATCACCCCGCCGACTACGCCATGCTCTCGGACCACGTCAGTCCCGAGCGCATGGGTCGCGCGTTTTCGATCCACACCTTCGCCGGGATGCTCGGTTCGGCGGTGGCGCCCGCAAGCCTCCTGATCCTGCAGCAACTTGTGGGTTGGCGGGGCGCGTTCTTCGCTGCGGCGGCGCTCGGTTTGGCCGTGGCCGCGCTCCTCGTGTTCACGCGCGACGACGCCGAGACCCAGCGGCCGGCGCGAGCCAAACCGCAGGCCGCGGACCGTGATGGGGGATGGTCATTGCTGCTCTCACCGGCGATCATGCGCAATCTTGCATTTTTTGTGCTGCTCGCGATCGTCAGCGGTGGGGTGCAGAACTATTCCGTCGTTGCCCTCGCCTCGCTCTACGAAACACCGCTGACGCTCGGGAATGGCGCGCTCACGGCCTATCTTTTGCTCAGCACCATCGGCATCCTCGCCGGCGGGATGCTGGTCGGGCGTGTGTCGAGCGTGCTGGTGGCAACGGTCGGCACCTTGGCAACCGGGCTCGCCGTGCTGCTCGTCGGTGCGACGGAGCTTGGCCCGATATTATTGATCCTGACCATGAGTATCGGCGGCTTTGCAACCGGCATCGTCATGCCCTCGCGCGATATGATCGTACGCGAGGTCACGCCGCCCGGATCGTTCGGCAAGGTGTTCGGCTTCGTGACCACCGGCTTCAACATCGGCGGCATCGTCTCGCCTCTGATCTACGGCGCGCTGATGGATCACGGCAACCCACGGGCGGTCTTCCTGCTGATTGCCGCGAGTTGCGTGGTGTCCATCATGACCATCATCCCCGGCTGGCGGCTGCACCGGCCCTGAGCGGGTCCGAGTGAGGCAGGCATCGTGTGCGCAGCGATACCCAAAGCCCGGAAAAATGCCTAGGCTGGCGTCGTCAGGCTTCGGAGGGCATGTGATGCGGGGGTTCGCAACGCTGTTGATCGCTTCGGTTCTGGCTTCGTCGGTGGCCGCGCGCGCCGAGGACTTTCCGACACGGCCGATTCATATCCTGGTTCCCTACGCGCCCGGCGGGGTCTCCGACATTGCCGCACGGCTTGTCGGACAGAAGCTCAGTGACGCCCTGAGCCAATCGGTGATCGTGGAAAATCGCCCGGGCGGCAACGGATTCATCGCCGTCACCGCACTGCTGCGTGCCCCGGCAGACGGCTACACGTTCGTTGTCGGCACGGTGGGCGAATTCACCATCAATCCGGCCCTCTACAAGGACATTCCTTACGACGTCGCGCGCGATCTCGCGCCAGTCGCAATGCTGAGCGACACGCCGCTGGTGCTCGTGGCGCACGGCGAATCCCCCTATCATTCGGTCAAGGAGGTCATTGCCGCGGCGAAAGCGCAACCGGACGCGCTCGCCACCTCATCGCCGGGCACCGGCACCTTCAACCACGTCACCATCGCGCAGGTGGATCTTCGTGCCGGCATCAAGCTCTTGCACGTCCCCTACAAGGGCGGCGCCCCGGCGGCGACAGCGGTCGCCGCCGGCGACGTTCCGCTCGGCGTGCTCGCCATCTCCTCGGTCGTGCCGTTCCTCCAATCCGGCCGCATCCGCGTGCTCGCCGTCACCACGGCCAAACGGTCGAGCTTCAATCCGGATTGGAAGACCCTGCAGGACGAGGGCGTCCCCGACGTCGACGCTTCGAATTGGGTCGGCATGTTCGCGGCCAAGGACGTGCCGAGGCCGATCGTCGAAAAGCTGCATGACGAGATCCAGAAGATTCTGGCGATGCCGGACATCAAAGCCAATTTCGGCAAGGGCGGCGCAGAGACGACGCCGATGAGCATCGCCGATTTCGATGCACGCATCAAAGCAGACACCGCACGGTTCAAGACGATCGTGACCGAAGCCGGCCTCCACGTCGACTAGGTTGTGTGCCATAAATCGGAACCGCTCGGATTAGATGCGTATTCCGTCCGGCGGGTTTTCCTCGATACGGCTGAAAGGCTGGCTTGTCGGGCAAATCTTAATATCTGAACGTCTTCCCGCCCTCATGCCGGCAACCCGGCCAGCTTCAGACCCTCCGCAAGCCGGTTCCAGATTTCCTCGTGCATGAACCCCAAGCGAGCTTGCAGCGCCGAAAGCGAGGCCTGCGGATCGATCTCGAGGAATCGCTGTAACACCACGGCAGCTTTGTCTCGTTGACCCAGCAGGGCAAGGCTTGCCGCCAAAACGCGGAGCGACGCGGCATATCGCGGATTATGCAGCAATGCGCGGCTATTAAACGATACTGCCTCCTCGTATCGCCCATCGGCAAAATGCGCGAGAGCCACTGTCGCGGACATCAACCACGCTCTCGGATCGCGGGGATTGAGCCGCTGCGCTCGCTGCAAGAGCTCAAGTGCCTTGCTGGAATTGCGCGAAATCGCCTCGATGATCCCCGCGACCGACACCGCGATCGCGGAGTTCGGGTTCAGCTCCAGTGATTTGTAGGCAAGTTCAAGCGCACGCTTTCGATCATGAACGAGGCGCATCGTGGTGTGGGCCGTCATCCAGAGCACGTTGCCATCGTCCTGCCCAAGCTCCAGGGCGCGTGCAGTCAGGTGCGCTCCCTCAGCTGCTTCCACCGCGGGATTGCTTGCCCATCCTTGAACGATGCGCTCTCCATAGCAGTACGCGGCCAGCGCTAACGCAGGCGCGTAATTGGGATCGATCGCGAGCGCTTGCTCCGTGCAGCGAATCGCGGCGGCCAGACTGTCCGCGGTGAATTCGTATTCGAGTTGCTGCGCGCGCAGCAACAGGTCATACGCATCGACACTGGTCGCCGGCTTTTGCCTAAGCCGCTCGATTTCCGCGAACTGAAGCTTCGGCTCGATCGCGGCCACGACGCTTTCGGTGAATCGGTCCTGCAGATCGAACACATCGGTCAGTTCGCCGTCGAAGCGATCGGCCCAGATGTGCGCACCGGAGGTTGCATCAACGAGCTGCCCCATGAATCGGAGACGGTTGCCGCCGCGCCTGACGCTTCCCTCAAGCACGTAACGCACGCCAAGTTCGCGGCCAACCTGGCGGACATCGACGGCCTTGCCTTTGTAGGTGAATGAGGAATTCCGGGCGATGACGAAGAGCCAGTTGCAGCGCGAGAGTGCTGTGATGATTTCTTCGGCCATGCCGTCGGCAAAGTATTCGTACTCGGGGTCGCCGCTCATGTTAGCGAACGGCAGGACAGCAATCGAAGGGCGATCCGGCAGCGGGAGATTGCTTTGCGGCTCGGACGAAACGCGCGAGGGCGGCACGTCAGGTTTGTTGTCTTCGCGCACCACACCGACAAATCGCATACCCTTACGTAGCAGGGTCTTGATGAGGCGCTGCGCATCGCCATTGTCGCCAATCGCATTGCGGGCTGCATTGACACGGGTGGTCAACGCCGATTCCGAAACGATCCTCCCGCCCCAAACTGCGGCCATGATGTCGTCCTTGCTGACGACGCGGTCGCGGTTGCGGATCAGGTAGGTCAGCAGGTCGAAGACTTGTGGCTCGACGTCGACCAAGCCGGCCGGTCCGCGAAGCTCGCGCCGGTCGGGGTCGAGAACATATCCATCGAATAAGTACTGCAACTTACAGCCCATGGGACGGCTCGCGGGTACTGAGGCTACCACATCCCAATCCTTGGAAAAATGAAGCTCGCCTTAAGGGCAAATGAAGTCCTCCTGAAAGCGCATCCAAGATGGCCCTGACATCCTTGCAATGTTCCGCCCAAGCCGACCATGGCGATCGCACGAGGGGCGGCCACGCTGGAGATTCCAAGGAGCAGAACAATGTCGACCTTCCTCTATACTGCCACGCGTTCCGATGAGATCCTGACTGAACGAAATCGGATCGGCGTGTCTCGACCGTCAACCGTCCGTTTTTTCGGGCCTGCCGTGGCCGGGCTGCGGTTCTATTGTGATGCACTGTGCGAAGGCCTTGCGGCGCATCGTCGGTACGAGCATCTGAGGTCGTGGCGCGTTCCTCACGACACGGCGCTCAGACACGCGCTGCTGCAATCAGTCTCAACGGCCGGTCAGGAAGATGGCGGTCAAGTATGAGTTGTCGGCTGTTCGGCCCGCCCGCACTGCTCGCCGCTTCCCGGCCTGATCAACATCTCGCTCCAGGGCGACACTTTCCGGTAGGAGCCGTAGTGCGGGGTGGGCGGCCATCGTAGCAACACGCGCTACGGCCGGAGCTTGTGGAGGATGCGGCTGAGATCATCGATGTCGTCGCGATCGAGCCGGGCCGAGAAATTCTTTGCGATCGCACGGCCGTAGACGGACCACATGCGCGAGCGCATCGCGCGCCCCGCCGTCGTGATTTGGATGTACGCACCGCGCGCATCGTCATCGATGGGCTCGCGCGACACCAGCTTCGCCGCGCTCATGCGATCGACGAGGCGCGAGAGATTGTACTTGGCCAACAGCATGCGGGCGTAAAGGTCGCGATGACGCAGGCGACCGTCCGGCTCGCGCGCGAGCTCGAACAGCACGTCATACCAGACGAGCGGCGGCAGTTTCGCCGCCTTCAGCGCCGCTTCCACCGCGTCCAGTAGTACCTGCTCCACGCGAATGAGCCGCGCCCAGACGCGCACGCTGTCATCGGTCAATGTCCTGGCCATGAATGACTCATAGCACAATTGTTGCAATTGCACCAAACATGCGATATTGATGCAATTGCAACAATATTGAGCGGCAAGGTGGCGCGCATGGACAAGCTCACTCTCATCAGTCACGACCTGTGCCCCTATGTGCAGCGGGCGGCGATCGCGCTCAGCGAAAAGAACATCGCTCATGACAGGATCTACGTTGACCTCGCAAACAAGCCGGATTGGTTCAAGGCGATGTCACCGTTGGGCAAGACACCGGTTCTAACGGTCGGCGACACCCCCATCTTCGAGTCGACGGTCATCCTTGAGTATTTGGAGGATACCGGTCCCAATCCGCTGCACCCGCAAGATCCGTTGCTGCGCGCCGAGCATCGCGGCTGGATCGAATTCGGATCATCGATCCTCAACGACATCTGGGCGTTCTACAGCGCCGCCGACACCGCGAGCTTCGCGGCCAGGCGCAAGGCGCTCGCCGACAAGTTCGACCGTGTCGAACGTCGCTTGCGCCACCTCCCCTATTTCGAGGGCCATCGATTCAGCCTGGTCGACGCCGCCTACGGTCCGATCTTTCGCTATTTCGATGTTTTCGACGCCATCGACGACTTCGGCATTCTCGCTGCGCGACCCAGGACCCGCGCGTGGCGGGCTGATCTATCGCGCCGCCGCAGCGTCGTGGACGCGGTCAAACCAGACTACCCCGAGCGACTCCGTCATTTTCTGCGGACGCGCAATTCGCATCTTTCGACGCTGATGTAGGCGTTCGCACCCGCAGCCTAAATGGAAATCGCCCGGCGTTGCGAGGGCAGCGCCGGGCGATGGATCGTGTGAGATGCGCCGTCGTCAGTGCGCCAGCGGATCCGGGCGCACCTGCACCTTGTAGACCTTCGGCAGGTTCGCCGTGCCGCCTTCATTGTGGAACGGCGTGCGCGTACCCAATGTCGTCCACAGCCCCCGGCCCTTCCAGCCGGCTTTCTCATCATCGATGCGGCCGTCCACGTTCTTGGTGAAGAAGCCCAAGGGATACGGCACGCGGATATCGACGAACTTGCCGTCGACGAGGGCCAGCAATGACTCCGCGCCATTGGTCTCTGCGATGGGTATGTCCTTGCCGAGCCCGAGCGTGTTGAAGCGATCGACCCAGATGTAATAGGCGTGGTTGGCGCTCCCCGGGTCCTTCACGCTTTTGAATTGCGGGCCGGGCATCGTGTAGAACGTCCAGCCCTCCGGGCACAGCTTGCCGGTCGCCGCTTCCGGACCGCTGAGCGGCCCCTTGCATTTGCGCCGATCGAAGCTGCCCATGTGCCCGCTCGAAAATGCCGACCACACGACGCCGTCGCTGGTGACATCGATGCCGCGCGGGCCATACACGCCGGAATCCTCCGGCGGCAGAAAAAGCTCAGTGAGCGCCGTATGGATCGGATCGGAGCCGGGGATAACGTGAACGAAATAGCCGGGCTGCTCGAGACGTGAGAAACCGACGTCCATCGACTGGCCCCAGACCGAATCGTCCACCGGGCTCGGTTGCACACCATAGAGGCCTGCCACCACCCGCTTGTCCTTGGCGGGATCGACGGGTTGATTGGGCTCGACGTAATCGTCGCGCTTGCCGTTGCCGTTGGTGTCGACCACCATCGGCGTCCATCCCTGCGATTTCTGATCGTCGCCGGTTTCGTCATACATGACGGTGTTGAGCCAACCCACGTAGGCAAACCCGGGCGCGGCCACGCTGGTCCACAGCGTATTGTTGGCATCGTGTCCGAAGTAGAGATGGTGCGTGTTGAAACACGTGTTGATCAGCGACCATTTCTCCGTCTTCGGATCGTACATCGACAGGTGACGCGGTGCCTCTTTGATGGGGAAGACTTTCGCGGAGGGATTATCCGAACCCTGCTGGCAGAAGCTCGGGTTGGCCGCTGGCCTGATCCGCGCCGTGAACCACACCCGCCCCTTCTCGTCCATGATCGGATTGTGAATGCTGGCGTGCCCGTCCCAGATCGGCTCGTCGCCCCAATAGGCTGACGTGCCCTTCGGCAGATCGAGCGAGGACGGCGTCTTTGGATCGAGATACGGATGCTTGATGGTCCACGCCTTGTTGTGGACGGGATCGAGCACCGGCACCAGGTCCGTGCTCTCTTCCGGCGAGCCGTAGATATAGCCGTTGGCATTGACCGTCGGCTTGCGCTTGTCGGTGGAAATCGCGTCGTGGAGATAGATTTTGGGGGTTGCCCAATCCCACTCGGTGATGACCACATTGCGCTCGACGCCCTTCGGCCGCTCCGGCTTGTCGAACGGCAGTTCGCCGGCGGCGATGCGATCGGTCCAGTCGCCGAACATGTGATAGGCCTTGTCAGGCCCGATCCGACCAAGCGTCAGCGCCATGTTGGACATGGCCTGGCCGGCTTGCGTGCGCCGCGCCCACGCCTCGGCGGAATCCTTGGCGTCCTTCTTGA
>Ga0126369_10003838_pt1 | contig 10926 bp, 10 predicted proteins | sample PanSoiMetaPlot_1_FD_109646 | JGI IMG/M metagenome (GOLD analysis project Ga0126369, IMG submission 109646) | Tropical forest soil microbial communities from Panama - MetaG Plot_1 | ecosystem: Environmental > Terrestrial > Soil > Tropical forest > Bulk soil | place: Panama | collected 2016-02-17
CGCGGCCGCGCGGTCGTGTTCGAGGACATCGCGGACTTCCACAAGCGCATCGACGACGAGAGCCTCGACATCGACGAGACCTGCGTGATGGTGCTGAAGAACTGCGGTCCGAAGGGCTACCCCGGGATGGCCGAGGCCGGCAACATGCCGCTGCCGCCAAAAGTCCTGCGCAAGGGCATCACCGACATGGTGCGCGTCTCCGACGCGCGGATGAGCGGCACCGCGTACGGCACGGTGGTCCTGCACACCGCACCCGAAGCGGCGGCCGGCGGGCCGCTGGCGTTCGTGCGAAATGGCGACATCATCGAACTCGACGTCGCGAAGCGCCGCCTACATCTCGAGGTCACCGATGCCGAGCTCGCTCGGCGGAAAGCTGACTGGAAGGGCCCGCCACAGCACCTCGCCCGGGGCTACTACAAGCTGTACGTCGACCACGTCACGCAGGCGAACCGCGGCGCCGACCTCGATTTCCTCGTGGGGAAGAGCGGCGCCGCCGTGCCCAAGGACAACCACTAGCGCGGCCCGGCGTCCGCGCCACAACGTTCCGTTCGCGCACCGGCCGAACGGTGGTCGAAACCGCGCGTCCAAGCAAGTCGAGTCCTCTGCGACTCACTTCGTCGTCGATGGAATGTGAACTGAGATGTTCATCTGGTTAGCGCGCTTCATCGAGCGCCACCCCGATCTCCACAGGTTGTCGCTGCTCGTCTGGCGGCTGTTTCCCCCACGGCTGGCCGGTTTCCTGAAAGGAGTGCTCGCGCGCAAGTGGCTGGTGGGTGCCGTCGCGGTCATGATCGATGAGAGCACCTCGCCAGCGGAAGTGCTCTTGGTCGAGCACAGCTATCGGCCGAGAGGCGCATGGGGACTTCCCGGAGGGTCGCTCGAGTCGACGGCCGCAAATCCTGCGAGACAACGCAGCGACACTTTGCACGGCGACGTCATTGAATCCGCGTTGCGTCGGGAAGTATTGGAGGAACTCGATCTAGAGATTACGGTGATCAGACTGCTGAGAATCGATGCCATTCCCTATGTTGCCGAGGAACCCGGGCCTTACCGCCTCGACTTTTACTTTCGCTGTGCGCCCCGTGACGGATTTGCAGCATTGCGGCACGGCCTGAACTCCGGCCTAGTCAAGCCCGGTTCGCCGGAGATCACGCGGATCCGCCTCGTGCCTCTGACCGATCTCGCCAAATACGATCTATTTTCGACGGATGTCAGGTTCTTGACCGAAGACCTGCCGCGGCTTGAACCCACTCTCGCCAGACCCAAGGATCGTTGAGCCGGTCGATTTCCAGCGACCGCGGGCCAGGCGACCGCTGTTACCATCCGCCCGTGGCCGAATACACCCTCTACTGCTTCGCGCAATCGGGAAACGCCTACAAGGCGGCGCTCATGCTGAACCTCTGCGGCGCCGAGTGGCAGCCGCGCTGGGTCGATTTCTTCAACGGCGAGACGCGCACGCCCGAGTACCGCGAAAAGGTGAACGAGATGGGCGAGGTGCCGGTTCTCGAGCACCGCGGGCGGAAGCTCACCCAATCGGGCGTGATTCTCGACTACCTCGCGGCCGCGTTCGAGAAGTTCGGCTGGACGAGCGACGACGAGCGGCGCGAGATCCTGCGGTGGATCCTGTGGGACAACCACAAGCTCACGAGCTACATCGCGACGCTGCGCTACCTCATCCAGTTCGCCAAGACCGGCGAGACGCCGGTGACCGAGTTCCTACGCGGCCGCGTGAAAAGCGGGCTCGGGATCCTCGACAAGCATCTCGCCGCGCAAGCCTTCGCTGCGTGCGGGCGGCTCACGATCGCCGACTTCTCGCTGTGCGGCTATCTCTACTGGCCCGACGAATTCGGCGTGTCGTGGGCGGACTACCCCGCGATCCCGCCATGGCTCGAGCGCATCCAGTCGCAGCACGGCTGGGCGCACCCCTACGAGGTCATGCCGGGCCATCCGCTGCCGGCGAAGACAGGATGAAACGCGCGCTCGGGATCGCGGCCGCGTTCCTCGCCGCGTGCGGGGCGCCGACGGCGCCCGCGCCCGAGGCTCCGGCCGCCGCGCCGCAAGGGACGCCGTCCGCACCGGTGACCGCGCCGCAGACCGCTCCCGCGCTCACGCCGCTCGATCGCTACAAGCGCGACGTCGCGCGCGAAATCTTGAAAGCGAATGCGCCGAGAACGTTCAATGGCGTCCCGCCGCACTTCCTGCGGGCGGTGGTCGTCCTCCAGGTCACGGTCGACGGCAAGGGCGCGGTGACCGACATCAGGACGGTCCGTACCCGGGACGCCGGCCTCGCGGCCGTCGCGACGAAGAGCGTGCGCGCCGCCGCGCCGCTACCCGCCCCGCCACCCGAGCTGCTGCGCCGCGGGCGCGTCGAGCTCGCCGAAACGTGGCTCTTCCGCGACGACGGCAGGTTCCAGGTCCGCTCGCTCGCCGAGGCCCAGGCGCGGCCGTGAGTCGGCCGCGCATCGCGATCACGATGGGCGACGCCGCCGGCGTCGGCCCCGAGGTGATCATGAAGGCGCTCGCAGATCCGGAGGTCTACGCGCTCTGCCGCCCGCTCGTCGTCGGCGATGCCCGGCGGCTCGCTCGCGCGGGTGAGATCGTCGATACGCGGCTCACCGTGCGAGCGATCGCCACGCCCCGCGACGCGCGGTTCGAGCCAGGGATAGTCGACTGCATGGACCTCGCGCTCGTGCCGGAGGACGCGCCGTTCGGCAAGCTGTCGGCCGCGTGCGGTGAGGCCGCGTACCGCTTCATCGAGCGCGGGGTCGCACTCGCGCTCGCCGGCGAGGTCGACGCGCTCTGCACCGCGCCGATCAACAAGGAAGCGTTGAACGCGGCGGGCCACCGCTTCCCCGGGCACACCGAGCTCCTCGCGCAGCTCACTGGGACACCGGAGGTGTCACTGATGCTGATGGCGCCGGGGCTTCGGGTCATCCACGTCACGACGCACATCGGCCTGCTCGACGCCGTCGAGCGGATCGACGCGGGCCTGGTGGAACGCACCATCGCGCGCGGGCGAGACCTGCTGCGCCGCGCCGGGACGCGCGAGCCGCGCATCGCCGTCTGCGGCATCAATCCGCACGCCGGCGAAGGCGGGCTCTTCGGCCGCGGCGAGGAGGAAGCGAAGATCGCGCCGGCGATCCGCGCGTGCCGCGCGCGCGGCTGGCAGATCGACGGTCCGCTGCCAGCGGACACCCTGTTCTATCGCGCGCGCAAGGGCGATTTCGATCTCGTCGTCGCGATGTACCACGACCAGGGCCACGGGCCGGTGAAGGCGGTCGCCTTCGACACCGGGGTGAACATCACCGCTGGCCTCCCCGTCCTGCGCACTTCGGTCGACCACGGCACCGCGTTCGATATCGCGGGCACGGGCCGAGCCGACGAGCGAAGCATGCTCGCCGCGCTGCGCCAGGCGGCGGAGCTTGCGCCGCGCTGAACCCCGTCTGAGGGAAAAGTCTGTGCAACCCAATCCGGTGAAAACAAAGCTCGCCGCGGGGCAACCCGCGTTCGGCACGATGGCGTTCGAGTTCTTCACGCCGAGCCTCGCGCAGATCGTGAAGGCCGCCGGCGCCGAGTTCCTGCTCTACGATATGGAGCACAGCGGTGCGGGCGTCGAGACGATGAAGGCGCAGTTCGCCTCCTGCCGCGGCATCGGCCTCGTGCCGATGGTGCGGGTCCCCGCGACGCAGTACCACTTCATCGCGCGCGTGCTCGACGCCGGCGCGATGGGCATCATGGTTCCCATGGTCGAGACCCGAGAGCAGGCGGAGTTGATCGTCTCCTGTACGCGGTATCCGCCGGCCGGCCGGCGCGGCGCGGCGTTCGGCGTCGCGCCGCACGATGACTACCTGCCGGGCAGCGTGACCGAGAAGATCGCCGCCGCGCACGAGCGGACGCTCGTGATCTGTCTGGTCGAGACCGCGATCGGGATCGACAACGTCGATGCGATCGCGGCAGTGCCGGGCGTGGACGTCGTGTGGCTCGGCCACTTCGACCTCACCAACTTCCTCGGCATTCCGGGCGAGTTCGCGCACCCCAGGTACTTGAAGGCGGTGGACGCGCTGCTCGCCGCGTGCCAGCGCCATGGCAAGACGCCGGGGTTCATGGCCGCCGACGACGTCTGGGCGAGGGACTACCGCGCGAAGGGTTTTCGCCTTCTCGCCTACGGGATCGACGTGGCACTCATGCAGACCGCGCTCGCGCGAGGGCTCGCGACGCTGCGGGAGAGCGAGGCGCGGAAGGGCTAGAATCGCGCGGTCCCATCGCGAGAGGCCGCCATGCTCCAAGCCGCCGATATCGCTATCCGCCTGAACGCCGCCGACGACGTGGTGATCGCGCGCGTCGACATCCCCGAAGGGACAATGCTGCTGCGCGAGAACGTCCGCACTGCCGTCAAGGTGCTCGCCGGCCACAAGATCGCGGTGAAGGACATCGCCGCGGGCGCGCCGGTGCGCCGCTACGACCAGATCATCGGCTTCGCGACGCGGGCGATCAAAGCCGGCGATCACGTGCACGTGCACAACATCGCGATGGGCAACTTCGAGCGCGACTACGCGTTCTGCGCGGACGTGAAGCCGACGCAGTACGTGAGCCCGGCGGCGACCTTCCGCGGCATCGTCCGGCCGGACGGGCGCGTGGCCACCCGTAACTACATCGGCATCATCACGAGCGTCAACTGCTCGGCGACCGTGGCGAAGCTGATCGCGCGGCAATTCGAGAATCGCCTCGATGAGTTTCCGAACGTCGACGGCGTCGTCGCCCTCACCCACAAGACCGGCTGCGGAATGGCCTCGGAAGGCGAAGCGATCGACATCCTGCGCCGGACGACCGCCGGCTACATCCGGCACGCGAACTTCCACTCGGTGCTGCTGGTCGGGCTCGGCTGCGAGGCGAACCAGATCAATCACCTCCTGGCCGCACAGGGGCTGAAGCGCACCGATCACCTTCACGCCTACACGATTCAGGACAAGGGCGGCACGCGGAAGGCGGTCGAAGAAGGCGTGGCGCGGATCAAGGAGCTGCTGCCGGAGGCGAACAGAGTCGGCCGCGAGACGGTCCCGGCTAGCCACCTGACGCTTGGGCTGCAGTGCGGCGGGTCGGACGGCTACTCGGGCATCAGCGCGAACCCGGCGCTCGGCGCAGCGGTCGATCTGCTCGTGCGCCATGGCGGGACCGCGATCCTGTCGGAGACGCCAGAGATCTACGGCGCCGAGCACCTTCTCACCCGCCGCGCGGTCTCGCGCGAGGTCGGCGAGAAGCTCATTGGTCGGATCCGCTGGTGGGAGGACTACACGCGGCGCAACGGCAACGAGATGAACAACAACCCGTCTCCCGGCAACAAGGCAGGGGGGTTGACCACGATCCTCGAGAAATCGCTCGGCGCCGTAGCGAAGGGCGGGACGACGAACCTGGTCGACGTCTGCGAGTACGCCGAGCCCGTCACTGCCAAGGGCTTCGTCTTCATGGATACGCCGGGCTACGACCCGGTGTCGGCGACCGGCCAGGTCGCAGGCGGCGCGAACATGATCTGCTTCACGACCGGCCGCGGCTCGGCTTATGGCTGCAAGCCCGCGCCTTCGCTGAAGCTCGCCACCAACACGCCGCTGTTCGTCCGGCAAGAGGACGACATGGACATCAACTGCGGCACGATCGTCGAGGGGAAGGAGACGATCGCCGAGGTCGGCGCACGCTTCTTCGACCTCGTCCTGAAGACCGCCTCGGGCGAGAAATCCAAGAGCGAGCTGTGGGGCTACGGCGACGACGAGTTCGCGCCGTGGACGCTCGGCGCGACGATGTGAGCGAATCGCGAGCCACGCTCGCGACCCCCCGCTCACCCCCGGAAATCGACCGTCCGTCGGACACCGCCGTCGGCGCACCGACACCCGCGACCGACTTCACCCGCGATGAGCAATCCGCCGCGGCGCGGCCGTGACGTAGGTCACGCGCGCTCATGACGTCAGCATAGCGGTGTGGCATAGTCGAGCCGTCAAAAATAACAACACAAGCAGCACCGGTCCGGCGGTCCGCGTCTCCCGCTGGTGCCCCCGGATGAAGACGCTCGAACAGGAACTGCTCTTCGCAGTCGAACGCCGCGCCCGATGGGCGCGGGTGCGCTCCGGCGCGACGCGACCGACGCGAGGTGCGGTTTCCGCAGGGGTTTGGGTATGCAAACGCCCACGCGGCCCGCCGGCGCGGCCGCTAACACCGGCTCCCGTTCCGCGACGGAGAGCAAGGCGCTGATCAGCCAGTGCCGCGAGCTCGCGCGCTCCAAGCTGAGCGGCATCGTCGCCGACGCGCTCGACAAGGTCGAGAACGACCTCTTCGCCGCCGCCGACGCCTCCACCTCGCGCGCCGAGCAGCAGATCCTCTTCGAGGCGATGTCGCAGGTCAGAAGGCATCGCGCGGAGATCAAGGCCGCGTTCGACCGCCATTTCGTCGAGGTCTTCGAGCGGCGGGTCGCCGAGCGCTACTCGGCCCATGGCGCGAAGAACGAGGTCAAGCTCGAGGAGCTCGCGCTCGTCGACGACGCGGCGATGGAGCAGGACCTGGTGGTCCACGACCTTGCCCGCAAGACGACGAACAACATCCCCCCGGACCAGCTGCTCGGCATCCGCGCCCGCTTCGGCCACCTGCTCGCCCACGAGACCGTCGAGGACGACACCGCCAACCCGCTCTCGACCGAGGCGGTGTTCGAGGCGCTGCACCGCGCCTGCGCCAAGATCCCCGGCGACTTCGCCGTCAAACGCTCGCTCCTGAACGCGTTCCAGCCGTACATGGCTGCGGGGATCACGCACGTTTACGCCGACGTGAACCAGAACCTGATCGCCCACCATGTCCTGCCGCGCATCAAGCACCAGGTGAAGCGCGCGGCGGATATCGGCGTGGCCAGCGCGCAGAGCCTCGCCGCCAGCCAGGCGCTGAACCTCGCCCAGCTGATGGGCAGCGCGCAAGGGGCCGCCGCTGCGGCGATGAACGCGAGCCAGCCGATCGACCTCGCCGCCCTGCTCAACCACGTGGCGAACGGCCCGCCGACCGCGCGCGCGAAGGTCACGCGGATGCTCGTCGACCCGGCGCGGTATGCGATGGAGAGCGCGCTCACGCTCCCGGCAAGCCCGGCGCTCTTGACGTCGCTCTCGGCGCTGCAGGCGGCGAAGCTGCCGTCGGAGGGCGGCGCGTTCGACTTCATGGGCGCGCTCGGCGACCAGGTCCGCGCGCAGAGCCATCCGCTCGACCAGCTCACGATCGAGCTGGTCAACATGGTCTTCGACTACATCCTGGACGACAAGCAAGTCCCGGTGACCGTCAAGCGCGAGATCTCGCGCCTCCAGATCGTGGCGGTGAAGGCGGCGATCCTGGATCGCACGTTCTTCGCGCGCCGCAACCACCCGATGCGGCAGCTTCTCGACCGCGTCGCCGAGGTGGCGACCGACCCCGAGATCGCGACCGACGAGACCGCCAAGTTCCTCATCGGCCTGCGCGGTACTGTCGACTACCTCGTTCACAAGTTCACCGACGATCTCGCGATCTTCGTCGCCGCGCGCGAGACGCTCGACAAGATTGCCGAGGAGGAGCGGGCGTCGCGGCAGCAGGAGCTCGCGCCGACGACCGCCGAACTCGAGTGCAAGGAAGAAGCCGAGATCGCGCACGCGACCGCGCTCGCCGAGATCAAGCGCCGGCTCACGAGGAAGTCGCCCGGATTCGTCCGCGACTTCCTCTACCAGTGGTGGACGAAGACGCTCGTCGACGCCTACTTGAAGGAGCGCGAGGGCGACGACTCGTGGACCCACCGCCTGGGCGTCGTCGACGCGCTGGTCTGGAGCGTCTCGTCGCTGCGGACGGCCGAGATCCAGCAGCTCGCGTCGATGCTGCCGACGCTGATGCGCACGCTGCTGCGCGGGATGAATGCGATCGACATGCCGGCCGACGCGCGCCACAGCTTCTTCAACCAGCTGATGCAGGCGCACACCTCCGCGATCAACACCGCGAAGGCGCACGCGAAGCCCGCGCCGGGCGCCCCCGCGGCGACGGACGCTCCGCCGAGCGAGCCGGCGGTGACCGAGCCGGGAGACCCGGCGGAACCGCCAGTGACTGCGCCGCCCACCGATGACTTCTTCGTCCACACCGCGCTCGCGCTCGAGCGCGGCGCGGTGGTCGAGTTCCTGGACGGGCAGTCCACGGTGCGCGCGAAGCTCTCGTGGGTGAGCCCGAAGCAGACGATCCTGCTTTTCACGTCGACCGCCGCGGGCGCGCGGAAGCTCGCGCCGAAGGCGTTCGCGGAGTTGCTGCGCGATGGTAAGGCGCGCGTCATCGCGGTCTCCGAGGCGCTCATGGATCGCGTGGTGCACGCGATGATGGGGCCCGAGTCGCTGCCCGCCGCAGCGTAACCACGGAGCGAGTCCACGTCGCCGACAGGTTCTCTCCCGCGACCCCGCAATCCGGTGGGCTGCCACCTCGCCGCCAAGCTGGGCAGCCGATACCTAGGGGTCGCGTTTTTTCTTCCCGGGTCCGCGCGCTTAGTCGCGCGGACCCCGTTCCACGAACGCCGCTATCGCGGCGTTCACCCGCTCGGGCGCCTCGAGCATCGTGAAGTGCCCGACGCCCGGCGCGAGTTCGACCTCGGCGCGCGGCGCGAGCCTTCGGACCATGTCCAGCCATGGCGAGCTCTGACCAGGCGCGAGCGGCAAGCGCTTTCTCTCGGGCGTGAGATAGGTGCTTTGAATCACGAGTAGCGGTACCTTGATGTCCTCCAGCGCGGCGGTCATTCGCCGCGCGTCCCAGCCCGCCATGCTCGGCCAAAGCGCCGCTCCGATCGCCTCCGGCAGCGCCAATGCGCGCTCGCGGATGCGGTCGGCTTCGGCGCTCGCGACGAAGAACATCTGTTCGAACAGCGGCCCGACGAACGCACCGTATCCCGCCGCGGCCACGGTCGCGCGCGCGGCGTCTTCCGCATGCGCGCCCGCGGCGCCCTGAAAGCTGCCGTCGACGAGCACCAGCGCCGCGACCCGCTCGGGCGCGTCGCGATACGCCTGCAGCACCACGCGAGTGCCCATGCTGTGGCCGACGAGCACCGCCCCGGAAAGGCCGAGCGCGCCGAGGAGCGCCGCGACGTCGGCGCCGAAGGTCTCGATGTCGCTGCTGGCGGGATCGCCTGGGGAGGCGCCGTGCCCGCGCAGATCGCAGGCGACCACGCAGTGCCGGCCGGCGAATGCCGCAACCTGGTGCCGCCAGTCCTCGTGGGCGCACGCGAACCCGTGCACGAACACGAGCGGCGGTGAGCCCGCGCCGGCGCGCTGGTAGTGCAGCCGCGCCCCGTTGACAGCCGCCTCAGGCATCGACGCCCCAGCGGCGCACGAGCGCTACGCGCGCTTCCACTTGATCGAGCAGCCGATCGCCGCGGTCTGCTCCGCGGGACCCTTGCCCTCCCGCGCGACCTGCATCATCGCGTCGAACAGCTCGCGCCGCGCGTCCGGAATCGCGGCGGTCTTCGAGGCGTCAAGCCGGCCGTGGTATTGCAACGCGAGGTCGCCGTTGAAGCCGAAGAACTCTGGCGTGCACACGGCGCTATATGCCTTCGCGACCGCCTGACTCTCGTCGAAGACGTAAGGGAACGGAAAGCCAAATTCCTGCGCGACCCGCTTCATGTTTGGAAAGGAGTCCTCGGCGTACTCGGCCGGGTCGTTCGACATGATCGCGATCGAGCCGATGCCGTGGCGCTGCAGTTCCTTGCAGTCGCGGACGATCCGTTCGCGGATTGCTTTCACGTAAGGACAGTGGTTGCAGATGAACATCACCAGCAAGCCGTTCGGGCCGCGCGCCGTCGCGAGCGAGTGCCGCGCGCCGTCGACGCCCGGCAGGTCGAAGTCGACCGCTTGCCAGCCGAAATCGCAGACCTGTGATTGCGCTGCCATAGGGAGAATCGCCGCAGAGAGGGGCTAGAATCTTAGCATGCAGGTGAGCGCTTCCCGCGCGCCTCGCTTCTACTGCGAGGCCTCGCTCTCGCCCGGCGCGACGCTCGAATTGCCCGAGCGGGCGGCGCGGCACGTCGCGGCGCTGCGCCTCGCTCCCGGCGACGCGGTGGTGCTCTTCAACGGCGATGGGGACGAGTGGGCGGCGACACTCGGGCGGATCGAAAAGCGCGGCGTCATGGCGTCGGTGCGCGAGCGGCGCGCGGTCGACCGCGAGTCGCCGTTCGAGGTCCACCTCGCGCAGGGCGTGTGCGCCGGCGACCGCATGGACCTCGTCCTGCAGAAGGCGACCGAGCTCGGGGTCACGTCGATCCAGCCGCTGGTCACCGCGCGCTCGATCGTGCGGCTCGCAGCGGAGCGCCGCGGGCGGCGCGAGGCCCATTGGCAAAACGTGGCGATCGCGGCCTGCGAGCAATGCGGCCGGAACCGCGTCCCAGTCGTCAAGGCAGGTATGCCGCTCGCGGATTTCCTGGCGGGCGCGACCGGCGCTGGCACCCGGTTGCTGCTCGCGCCCGAAGGCGAAACGACGATTCGCGCGCTCGGGGCGCGGCCTCCGGTGACGGTGTTGATCGGACCCGAAGGCGGGCTCGCCCCCGAGGAGCGCGAGCTTGCGCTCGCGACCGGCTTCGTCGCGGTGCGCTTCGGTCCGCGGATCCTGCGCACGGAAACCGCGCCGCTCGCGGCGCTCGCGGCGCTGCAGGCGCTCTACGGCGACTGCTAGGGCCTATGGTCTCGCGGCGGCGCCGGACACGATCGCGATCATCTCCGGGTTGCCGCCTCGCTGGGCGAGATCGAGCGCGGAGTTGCCGCGCGCGTCGGTGGCGCGAACGTCGACCCCGCGCCCGGCGAGGAAGAGCCTCACCGCGAGGATGTCGCCGCGCCGCACTGCGTCGAGGAACTGCGTCGGGTCGTAGTAGGTGAGCCCCATGCGGGCGAGGTCCTGCCGCGCGCGGATCGCCCG
>Ga0126369_10003841_pt1 | contig 10925 bp, 8 predicted proteins | sample PanSoiMetaPlot_1_FD_109646 | JGI IMG/M metagenome (GOLD analysis project Ga0126369, IMG submission 109646) | Tropical forest soil microbial communities from Panama - MetaG Plot_1 | ecosystem: Environmental > Terrestrial > Soil > Tropical forest > Bulk soil | place: Panama | collected 2016-02-17
AGGAACAGCCAGCTGGACCAACGTCCCAGCAGGGACAACAGCCAGCGGCACCGTGGCCGCGGCCAGGTCAGCCATCGCCGTCCCCATCGCAGCGGACGGCACGGCAGCGCCCGCCCCGCGCGTCGCGGAACCGCCCGACCAGGCCACCGCAACCAGAGCTGAGGCATCGTGCCGTGGCTGCACTGGTGTTCGGGCTGCTCGCTCTGGTGGCGATGTTCGGTCTTGGTGCGGCGGCCGGCGACCTGCACCGAGGTGTCTACCTACTGCTCTTCAGCTTGATCGTGGGCATCGCCGCGTGCGTGATCGGGGTCACGGCGCTCGTCAAGGCGCGCAGGACCGAGACCTACAGGCCGCGCGGCGCGATCGGCGGCATCGTCCTCGGCGGGCTCGCCGGGCTGCTGTCCTCCTCGTTCCTCGTGATGTACCTGATCTATCCCAGCCAGCTCAGCACCTACTTCCGCTGCCTCAGCCAGGCGCAGACGTCACAGGCCCAGCAGGCGTGCGCGAGGCAGTTCTATAAGTCGACCGGGCTTGGGGTGTAGGGGACCGGCACAGGAACCCCAGTTGGGGACCCCAACTGGTGCCAGAACCCCGGTTGTGGCCCCCAACTGGGGTTGCTCGGTGGCACGCCGCGACGTCGCCCCGCCGCACCCGCGCCAGCGACAGCGCTCGATCACGGCAGCGCACTAGGCCCCGCCGGGCGCGGTCGGCCACGACCATCGGACGCGCCGCCGTCGGTGTCCGCAGCCCATTTGTCCATGTAGATAACGTGGCCATCGGTCTGCTCGGCCGTCATGTCCGCATCGAAGGGCGGGCCGAGTCGCGCGGGCCGCGCGGGCCGCGCGGGCCAGCTGAACCTGCCAGGGCCGCTCTGAGCCGGTGAACCGGATCCCTCGGGCACGTCCGGTCGGCCAGCTGCCCCATCGGGTTCGCCCGGCCGGGCTCCGCCGGCCCGGCGATCGGGCCATCGGGCGCGGGCATATCGCCAGTTGGCCAGCCATGCGCTGATGGCCGCCGAGATCCCGACTTCCAGCGTCGCAACAACGGCGACCTGCCATGGCGAGGGGCCGACCGCCGACAACCGGCCATCGCCCAGTGGACCACCGGCGAAAGCAGCGAGAACGCCAAGCGCCATCCCAGTCACCGCGCCGCTGAGGAATCCCCGGATCGGGGCCGCCTCGACCGCCACTGATGGCGCCAGCCGAACGACAAGCAGCCCGCCCACGACGCCGGCCAGGTAAGGGACGGCGAGGATCAGCGCGGTCAGCCATGGCTGCTCGGTGCCGTGCCCACCCAAAGGCAAGGCGGAAAGCAGGGGGAACGCCGGCAGCCCGCCGGTCACCGAGCCGGTGGGCGCCACGATGGTGCCCGTTCCGACCGCGAAGCCCGGCCCCAGCATGTACGCGATGGACCAGATGACCGCGTTCGGCAAGTAGACGAGCTGGGCCAGGAGCAGCAGACCCGACCCGACCAGCCCAGGCCCGAGCATCCGGTAGGCGGCGGTGAACTGGTGCAGGTGGCTTGCCAGCGTCATCGCCGTCGCGAGCGATCCCGCGGCCGCGAATACCGCCAGCGAGCCGACGGATCCGGCAATGACCGACCGCGTTCTCGGCGGGGTCCGAGCTCCGTGCTGCGACCAAGGGCCGAAAGCTCGCGCAGCTCCTAGTCCGGCGGCGACCGCGGCCACGGCGAAAGCGCCGATCACGGCCTGCCACGCCGACGCGGAGGCAAGCGCGGACCGGCTCGCGATGGCGAGCACCCCCGCGAGCAGCGCGTAAGGCACGGCCACGGCGAGCGACACACCGATCGCGTGGCCTGGGCCGGCAACGCGGGCGCCTGCCGTGGTGCGAGCGGCCAGTTGCGCGCGGGCGACCGAACGCCCCGCGCGCCACAACAGCAGGCCGGGCAGGGCGACAAGCCCGAGCGGTAGCATGCCGATCCGGCCTGCGCCGCGAACCTGCACGGTCACGTGATGCCCGACGAGCCAGATCACGGTCGCGGTGCGCATGACGCCAGTGAGGCCGAACCCGAGCCGCGGCGCAGTGATCCAGCCCACTACCGCCAAGGTCGTCACCACGGCCAGGCCGGCTCCGGCCGCGCTGCCCGCAGCCCGGACGCCCGCAAGAACCAGTGAAGCCGGGACTCGTCCGGGCCCGTCGCCTCGGCCGCCCTCACCGTCGGCATTAGCGGCATCTGGGCGACTACGACCGCCGGACCGTGCCCCAAGGGCGGAAGTCGTCACAAACCAACCCTGGCAAGATCGGCAGCCGCTTCGGTGGAGGCGCGCCGGACACCGCGTTAGCGGCCCCGCATGATCCCTCTGACCAGTCGGGCGGTTTCGCTCGGCGTCCGGCCCACCTTGACACCGGCCTTTTCCAGCGCTTCCTTCTTTGCCTGCGCGGTGCCGGCCGTGCCGGAGATGATCGCCCCGGCGTGCCCCATCGTCTTGCCCTCGGGGGCGGTGAAGCCGGCGACATAGCCGATTACCGGCTTGGTCATGTTCGCCTCGACGAACGCGGCTGCCCGCTCCTCGGCATCTCCCCCGATCTCGCCGATGAGCACGATCGCGTCGGTCTCGTCGTCGTCCTGGAATGCAGCCAGGCAATCGATGTGCGTGGTCCCGATTATCGGGTCGCCGCCGATCCCGACTGCCGTCGAGAAGCCGATGTCCCGCAGCTCATACATCATCTGGTAGGTCAGCGTGCCGGACTTCGAGACCAGGCCGATCCGCCCTTGGCTGGTGATGTCAGCCGGAATGATTCCGGCGTTCGAATGGCCGGGCGACGCCACGCCCGGGCAGTTCGGCCCGACGATGCGCGTCCTGCCGCCGGCCGCACCCGCATACGCCCAGAACTCGGCTGTGTCGTGTACCGGAATGCCCTCGGTGATGACGATCACCAGCGGCATGTCGGCGTCGACGGCCTCGATCACCGCGTCCTTGGTTCCAGCGGGCGGTACGAAGACAACGGAGACGTCGGCTCCCGTGGCTGCCATCGCGTCGGCCACCGTCCCGAAGACAGGAACGTCCGTCCCGGCTAGCTCGACCGTCTGGCCAGCCTTGCGCGGGTTGGTGCCACCGACCACGTTCGTGCCCGCCCTGAGCATCCGCGCGCCGTGCCGCCGACCCTCAGAGCCGGTAATGCCCTGCACGATGATCCGGCTCTCACGCGTCAGGAAGATCGCCATCTCATGCTCCCGTCGAGGCAGCGCGCGCGCTGGCCAGTTCGGCGACCCGCCGCGCGGCATCGTCCATGGTCGCTACCTGCTCCACTGCGGCGATCCCGGCTTCCTCGAGGATCCGCCGGCCCTCGGCGGCGTTGTTGCCATCTAGCCGCACGACGATGGGATGCCGCACTTCCTCGCCACGCTCGGCGAGCATGCCAATCGCGCTGACGATTCCATTGGCCACTGCGTCGCAGGAGGTGATGCCGCCAAAGACGTTGACGAGCACCGCCCGGACGTCCGGGTCGGATAGCACAATGTCCAGGCCGTTCGCCATGACCTCGGCGGACGCCCCGCCGCCAATATCGAGGAAGTTGGCTGGGCGGACGCCTCCGAACTCCTCGCCCGCATAAGCGACCACGTCGAGCGTGGACATCACCAGGCCAGCGCCGTTGCCGATGATCCCGACCTGGCCGTCCAGCTTGACGTAGTTCAAGTGCTTCGCCTTTGCCCGCGCCTCGAGCGGATCGGCTGACTCGGAATCGGCGAAGGCGCTGCGTTCTTGCCTGAATGCCGCGTTGTCATCGAGGGTCACCTTGCCGTCGAGCGCGACCACCCGGCCGTCCGTCGTCAGGATCATCGGGTTGACCTCGACCAGCGTGGCGTCCTCGTCCGTAAAGACCGCCCAGAGCCGCTCCGCGAGCTCGGCCGCGCCGCCGACCGCCTGCTCAGGAAGCCGACCCGCCTGGATGATCTCGGTAGCCTTGACCCGGTCCACCCCAGCGAGCGGGTCGATAGCGATCCGGGCGACGGCGTCCGGGTCGGTGTGGGCGACCTCCTCGATCTCCATGCCGCCCTGGACCGAGCAGATCGACATGAACTGCCGTCCGGCCCTATCGACGAGGAACGACAAGTAAAACTCGGCCGCGATCTCGCTGGCCTCCTCGACCAGGACCTTGTGCACGGTGTGGCCCTTGATGTCCATGCCGAGGATCTGGCTGGCCTTCTCCTGCGCGTCGGCCGGCCCTTCGGCCACCTTGACGCCGCCGGCCTTGCCCCGGCCGCCGGTCTTGACCTGGGCCTTGACCACGACCCGAGGCATGCCAGCGGCAGCGAAATCGGCCGCGATCGCCTCAGCCTCGGTCGCGGTGTGCGCCACCCGGCCTGCCGGGACGGGCACGCCGTACTCGGCGAACAATTCCTTGGCTTGATGTTCGAACAGGTCCACGTCCGCGTCCGTCCTCGGTTGGGCGATCGGTCCGCCAGGCAGCCTAGCGGGCACCCGGACCGACATTTGCTAGCTGGCCCGCGTTGCTGCTTTCGGGCCGAGCGCCGTTCGCACCCAGTCGACGATGTCCTGCGTCGGGGCACCCGGCGTAAAGATCTTGGCGACGCCCATGGCATAGAGCTCGGCAATGTCGGCATCGGGGATGATCCCGCCACCGAACACAGTGATGTCGGCGGCGCCCTGTTCCCGCAGCAACTCCAGCACCCTGCCGAATTGCGTCATGTGCGCGCCAGACAGGATCGAAAGCCCGATCGCGTCGGCATCCTCCTGCAGCGCGGCGGCCACGATCTGCTCGGGCGTCTGGTGTAGTCCCGTGTAGATGACCTCGACCCCGGCGTCGCGCAGTGCCCGCGCCACCACCTTCGCGCCGCGGTCGTGGCCGTCCAGGCCCGGCTTGGCGACGATGACCCTGATCTTGCTGCTGCCCTGTTCCACTACCTGTTGCTCCTGCCGGTGCGTCCGTGCTCACCCGCAGGGTATCTACATCTTCTCCACCGGCGCGTAGCGCAGCAGCAGGTGCTTGATGCCGTAGTCCTCGCCGAAGTCCACCTTCGCCTCCGGGTCGTCACCCCTGCCCTCGACGGACAGCACGCGCCCGAGCCCGTAGCTGTCGTGATTAACCAGGTCGCCTGGCTTGAGCGAGGGAACGGGCCGGTTCCCGACCGCGCGTACTCCGGGCCGCTGGGCCAGCCGCTCGGAGGCCGGTCCGAGCGAGGCGGCCGCGGCCGTGGCGTCCCTGCGCCAGTCGATGAGCTCCGCCGGTATCTCCGACAGGAACCTGGACTGCTTGTGGTACGACGGGCGTCCCCACCAGGCCCGCCCGGCCGCGCGGGTCACGTACAGCCGCTGCCTGGCCCTGGTGATGCCGACATAGGCCAGCCTGCGCTCCTCCTCGAGCTCGCGCTCGTCGCTGATGGAGCGCTCGTGGGGGAACACGTGCTCCTCCATGCCGGTCAGGAAGACCACCGGAAACTCCAGCCCCTTGGCGGTATGCAACGTCATCAGCGTGACCAGCCCGCCGTGATCATCGCCCTCGGGGATCTCGTCGGCGTCCGCCACCAGCGACACCTGCTCGAGGAAGTCCGCGAGCCCGGCGCCGCCCGCTCCGCCCGTCCCGCCCAGCTCGGCGGCGCGCCGGTCGAATTCCCGCGCCACCGACACGAGCTCGGTCAGGTTCTCCGCCCTCCCGACATCCTGAAGATCGCTCGACGCCTCGAGTTCGGCGATGTACCCGGTGCGGTCGAGCACCGCCTCGACCAGGTCACCGACCGGCGTGCCCGCCTCGGCCGCCTGCCTGAGCTCGGCGATCAGCTCATTGAAGGCCATGATCGCCGCCATGGAACGGGACGGAAGCCCGGCCACCGCGTCCGGCGCCGCCAGCGCCGCGGCGAAGCTGACCTTGTCCCGCGCCGCCTGCGCTGCCACGTACTCGAGCGCACGGTCGCCGATGCCGCGCCGCGGGGTGTTGATCACCCGGCGCAGCGACACCTCGTCGGCGGGATTGGCGATCAGCCGCAGGTACGCGAGCAGGTCACGCACTTCTCGGCGCTCGTAGAACCGGACCCCGCCGACCACCTTGTATGGCAGGCCCGCCCTGATGAACACCTCCTCGAAGACCCTGGACTGAGCATTGGTGCGGTAGAACACTGCGACCTCGCCAGGCGTGGCCGCCCCCGAGTCGGCAAGCGCGTCCACCTCCTCGGTGACGAACGCGGCCTCGTCGTGCTCGCTGTCGGCGACATATCCGGTGATCAGCGGGCCGTCGCCGGCGTCGGACCACAGGTTTTTCGGCACCCGGCCCGTGTTGCGCGATACCACCGCGTTCGCAGCGGCCAGGATGTTCTGGGTGGACCGGTAGTTCTGTTCCAGCAAGATGACCGTGGCGCCGGGAAAGTCGCGCTCGAACTCGGTGATGTTGCGGATCGTCGCGCCGCGGAACGCGTAAATCGACTGGTCCGCGTCGCCCACTACGCACAGCTCAGGAGGCGGCAGGAAGTCGTCCCCGCTCAGCTGGACCGGCTGGCCCCCGCCCACCAGCTCCCTGATGAGGACGTACTGCGCGTGATTGGTGTCCTGGTACTCGTCCACGAGCACGTGCCGGAACCGTCGCCGGTACGTCGCCGCCACGTCAGGGAATGCCTGGAAGAGGTGCACGGTCACCATGATCAGGTCGTCGAAATCCATCGCCCCGGCGGCGACGAGCCGCCGCTGGTACTCCCCGTATGCCTCGGCCAGTGCCTTGTCCCGGTACCCGCTGGCCCGCGCCGCCAGGGTCTCGTAGTCCACGAGCTCGTTCTTCAGCGCCGAGACCCGCCCAGCCATCGCCTTGGGCGGGTGGTATTTCGGGTCCAGGTCGAGCTCCCGGCAGACCATAGCCATCAGCCGCTCGGAGTCGGCCTGGTCGTAGATGGTGAACGACGACGGGTAGCCGAATCTGGTCGCCTCCCTGCGCAGGATCCGCACGCAGGCCGAGTGGAAGGTGAGCAGCCACATTCCGCGTGCCCGCGCCCCGGTCAGCGCATAGGCGCGGGAGGCCATCTCCCCCGCCGCCTTGTTGGTGAACGTGATCGCCAGTATCTGCTGTGGCTCGACACCCCGCTCGGCGACCAGGTACGCGATCCGGTGGGTCAGCACGCGCGTCTTGCCCGATCCCGCCCCGGCGACGATCAGCAGCGGGCCGCCCTCGTGCAGCACGGCCGCGCGCTGCGGCGGGTTCAGCCCGCCGAGGAGGGCGTCCAGGCTGGTGCCGCGGTGAGAATCAGCCGCTGTCACGGTCACCTGCCCACCATAGGCGCTAGGACCGACGCTCGGCATGGGCTCCGCGCCTGGTGTCGGCCCGACAGCGACATCGATGTGACACCGGTGCTGCCAGAACGACACCGATGCCACATCGATGCGGCGCGGATAGCGTCAGCAGGCCCGTGAGGCCTACGCGTCCGGGTCGGGCACCAGCGTCGGCGTGGCCCGGGTCAGCGTCCTGCCCTTGAAGAACGCCGGCGAGGCGAAGCGCATGTAGATGAAGACAAGAACGCCCAGCAGCGCGGCTGTCGCGGCGATCACGAAGGCACCGCCGATCTGCCAGTGGATGAACGGCACCGTCCACATCGTGTAGTCGTTCGCCGTCGCGACGTCGTAATCCAGCCAGACGCTCCAGCCGCCCAGGAAGTACAGGATCAGGCCGCCCGTCACCGGCAGGATGCCCTGCATCCACAGGTCCCGCGCGTTCCTGGTGAGCGTCTTGCGGTAATACCAGGCGCAGGCGAAACCCGTGAGGCCGTAGTAGAAGGCGATGTACAGGCCGATCGCGATCACCGCGTCGCCAATGACGCCGCTCGGGTTGTTGCTGTAGTTCATCGGTATATACACGGCGATGGAGACCAGGCCCATCACGATCGTCGAGACGGTCGGGGTGAGGAACCGCGGACTGACCTTGGCGAATGACGAGGGCAGCGCCTTGTAGGCGGCCATGGACAGGGTGGTCCGGGCCGTCGGCAGGATCGTCGTCTGCGTCGAGGCGGCGGCCGACGACAAGATCATCAGGAACAACAGCCGGGTGAGGAACGTCCCCCATCCGGACGATCCGAATATCGCGCTGCCCTGGATCGAGAACGCGTCGCCCGCATTGTTGGCGTTGCCCAGGCCATGGCCCTTGGCGCCGATGCCCGCGAAGGCCTGCATCGCGGTGACGGTGATGGTGTAGGTGACCAGCAAGATGATCGTGGACAAGATGGCAGCCCGGCCAGGTGTCCGGTTCTTGTCCTTGGTCTCCTCATTCACCGCGACCGCGGTGTCCCAGCCCCAGTAGATGAAGACCATCAAGATGATGCCCGAGGCGAACGCGCTGAATGAGGACACGTGGAGCGGGTTGAACCAGGACAGGTGCGGTGTGAGGTGGCCGGGCGGCGCGTGCCCGGTCCCCACCTTGACCAATGCGGTCACCGACAGCACCAGCAGCATGAAGATCTCGACGCCCAGCAGCGTCAACTGGAAGTTGGCCGAAACCTCGATGCCGATGTAGCAGATCGCGGTCATCAGGATGATCCAGATCACCCCGGCCAGCAGCACCCAGCTACTGGACGGGTTCGCCCCGATGGAACTGCTCGGACCCTGCACGAGGAAGTACACGTACTGGCCGGCGACCTGCGCCAGGCTGCCCATGACCAGCACGTCGGCGGCGACGATCGCCCAGCCGCCGGCCCAGCCGGTCTTCGGGTTGAACGCCCGCGTCGCCCAGGTGAACGTGGTGCCGCAGTCCGGGTCGGCCTTGTTGAGCTCGCTGTAGCCGATCGAGGTCAGCAGCATCGGGATGAACGCCAGCCAGGTCACGGCTGGCGCCTGCAGGCCGACTGCCAGGACGACGAACACGATCGTGGCAGACAGGCTGTAGGCGGGTGCCACCGACGCTGTCGCGATGACCGTGGTCCTGATCAGCCCGAGCGCGCCTGACTTCAGGCCCTTGTCGATCGGCTGCTCGGCCGGCTGCAACAGTCGCTCGGTAGTCGCCATGAATTACCTCCTGATGATGGCGGGCCCAGGTTGCGACGTTTCTAGCACCGTGTGCCTCGTGTGGCAACGGTTTCCGTCGTATTGTCTCCATATCGCAACTGGTACCGTAGGCGCCCGGTCGGGATGACTCGGGCGGGGAAGGCTAGGATCGGCCGCATGCGGGTACTGCTCGTCGGCGCCGGCGGCGTGGGCACCGCGTTCGCCCGGATCGCCGCCCGCCGCGGCTTCGCGGACCTCGTGATCGCCGACTATGACCTGGCCAGGGCCCAGCAGGCAGCGCAGAGCTCGAGCGACAGCTACCAGGCCGTGCGCCTGGATGCGCGCGACGAGAATGCGGTCGCTGGCCTGCTCGCTTCGCACCGGTGTGATGCGCTCATGAACGCCACGGATCCCAGGTTCGTCATGCCGCTGTTCCGCGCCTCGCTGCGCGGCGGCGTCACATACCTGGACATGGCCATGTCGCTGTCCCATCCTCACCAGGATGCTCCATACCGTCAGACCGGTGTCAAGCTGGGTGACGAGCAGTTCGAGTTCGCCGACCAATGGGCCGATCGCGGCGCGCTCGCGCTGGTGGGCATCGGCGTCGAGCCGGGCCTGTCGGACGTGTTCGCCCGCCATGCCGCCGACACGCTTTTCACCGCGATCGACCAGGTCGGCGTGCGCGACGGCGCGAACCTGGTGGTCGAGGGCTATGACTTCGCGCCGACCTTCTCGATCTGGACCACGATCGAGGAGTGCCTGAACCCGCCGGTCATCTGGGAGGCGGAACGGGGCTGGTTCACCACTGACCCGTTCAGCGAGCCCGAGCTCTTCACCTTCCCGGCCGGCATCGGCCCTGTGGAATGCGTGAATGTCGAGCACGAGGAAGTGCTGCTGATCCCGCGCTGGGTGAAGGCGAACCGGGTGACCTTCAAGTACGGGCTCGGCGAGGAATTCATCGGGGTGCTACGCACGCTGCACAAGCTCGGCCTGGACTCGACCGCCCCGGTGACGGTCGCCGGCACGCAGGTCTCACCGCGCGACGTGGTGGCGGCCTGCCTGCCTGACCCGGCCGGTCTCGGTGACCGCATGAGCGGCCTGACCTGCGCGGGCACATGGGTCACCGGAACCGGCACCGACGGCGGGCCGCGCGAGGTGTACCTGTACCACGTCGTGGACAACGCCTGGTCGATGGCCGAGTACGGATCGCAAGCCGTGGTATGGCAGACCGCGGTCAACCCGGTCGTCGCACTCGAGCTGATCAATTCGGGCGCGTGGGCGGGCTCCGGGGTGCTCGGTCCCGAGGCGCTGCCGCCCGGGCCGTTCCTCGACCTGCTCACCGACTACGGCTCGCCCTGGGCACTGGACGAACGCAGCCTGGCGGCCAGCTAAGCCAAGAAAATATAAAGAGAGCGGAGGCCTCGCGGTGGATCAGCTACAGAACTTTGTCGGCGGCCAGTGGACCGACCTGTCCTACGACAAGCGCTCCGATGTCGTCGACCCGAGCACGGGCGAGGCGTACGCGACCGCCCCGGTATCGGGCAAGCAAGAGGTCGACGCAGCGTTCGCCTCGGCGGCCGACGCCTTCGAGACGTGGCGGGACGCCACGCCGTCCGAGCGCAGCCTGGCGTTGCTGCGGATCGCCGACGCGATCGAGTCCAGGGCGGACGAGCTCGTCGCCGCCGAGGCGCGCAACACCGGCAAGCCGATCGCGCTGACCTTGTCCGAGGAAATCCCGCCGATGGTGGACCAGATCCGCTTCTTCGCCGGGGCGGCACGGATGCTGGAAGGCCGTTCGGCAGGGGAGTACATGTCCGGGTTCACCTCGATGATCCGGCGCGAGCCGGTCGGCGTGTGCGCGGCGGTGACGCCGTGGAACTACCCGATGATGATGGCGGTGTGGAAGTTCGCCCCTGCAATCGCGGCGGGCAACACGATGGTGCTCAAGCCCTCCGACACCACGCCGGTGACAACTCTGCTGATGGCCGAG
>Ga0126369_10003842_pt1 | contig 10924 bp, 9 predicted proteins | sample PanSoiMetaPlot_1_FD_109646 | JGI IMG/M metagenome (GOLD analysis project Ga0126369, IMG submission 109646) | Tropical forest soil microbial communities from Panama - MetaG Plot_1 | ecosystem: Environmental > Terrestrial > Soil > Tropical forest > Bulk soil | place: Panama | collected 2016-02-17
ATGAAGGCACTTGCGCTCGCGCCCAATGAAGCCAAGGCGCACGCATCATTGGCGCTCGTCTACATGTGGACCAACCGCGTTTCGCAAGCGATTTCCGAATATGAGCGCGCGCTTGCTCTCGACCGGAACCTTGCCTTTGCCCACGCGAATATCGGCATTGCAAAGTACCTCGCGGGTCGGCCGCAAGAGACCGAGGATCATATCGCCCGGGCCGTTCGCTTGAGCCCGCGTGACACATGGCTGAACGCTTGGTGTGTGGCCGCCGGCGTCGCCAAGCTGTCGCTTCGTCATGACGAGGAGGCGGTTACTTGGTTGCGTCGAGCGATTGAGGCCAACCGCACTCTGCCGCTCGCACACTTTTTTCTGGCATCCGCCCTGGCGTGGCAGGGTAAGACCTCCGAAGCATTGGAGGCGACGAAGGCGGGACTCGCTTTGGACCCTAGCTTCACGATCCGCCGATACCGTGATAATCCATTATCAAACGACCTGACATATTTGACGCAACGAAAACGCATCTATGAAGGAATGTTTGCCGCGGGCGTGCCTGAAAATTGATGACAGGTGTTGAAAGAGACTGCACATATCGGTGTGCTGGTCTCGGCACTGCCAAAAAGAAGCCTATAGCGACGGAGAGCAGCGGGCTGATCACCATGAGGTATGAGCTGTATTATTGGCCTACAATACAGGGACGCGGAGAGTTCGTCCGCCTGGCGCTCGAAGAACTTGGCGAATCCTATATTGATGTCGCGCGCAAGCCGAACAGAAACGGCGGCGTGCCCGCGATGATGACGATGCTTAATGGCAAGCGCATCAAGCACCCTCCATTCGCTCCGCCGTTCCTCAAGAGCGGCGAACTCATCATTGGCCAGACGGCGAACATTCTTCTGTTCCTTGGCATGCGTCATGGGCTTGCGCCGCGCAACGATGCAGGGCGATTGTGGGCGCATCAGTTGCAACTCACGATCGCCGACCTCGTGGTCGAGGCCCATGACACCCATCACCCGATCGCGAGCGGGCTCTATTACGAGGACCAGCGTCGCGAAGCGAAACGGCGCACAGCCGATTTCCTGCAGAACAGGGCGCCGAAGTTCATGCGTTACTTCGAGCACGTGCTCAAGTGCAGCGGTGCCACCTATCTGCTCGGCCGCAGGATCACGTATGCCGACCTGTCGCTTTTCCAGGTCATCGAGGGCCTTCGCTATGCGTTTCCGAAGGCGATGACGCGTCTGGAGAAGAAGATCCCTCGCGTCGTTGCGCTGCACGACAGCGTGGCTGGACGCCCGCGCATCGCCGCCTATCTCACCTCAGAGCGGCGGATCGCTTTTAATGAGCAGGGGATATTCCGGCACTACAAGGAGCTGGATGGCTAGTCGAGCGCTTCAGCCAATCTGAACGGATTGGAGCACCAAGTCATAACGGCGGAGGGTCCGCACAAATGGCGTCTGCCGAGATCGACTGCTGTGGGGCGACCCTTGTGGTCGCCCCATTCGTCGCATCCGGCAACGGGGCGACCACAAGGGGCCGATATTGGCGTGCCGGTGTCGGACGGCAAACAAGAGCCTTTGAGAACACCGGTAGATGGACCGACGGTCACCAATCGCGGAAGTGTCATGGGCCCGCCCTTGAGCGCGTGAAGAAATAGAAGCAGGTTCAAGGTGCGATTCCAGGTTTGAATACATTGCGATTTCGATCCGTACCGGTTTCCGAGTAGATTTTTATTGACAGGGCCGCATGTGAGCGATCCAGTGAGCCCAGCGCTTGATTTTCCAAGCTCTCGGCCATCTTCAGGTCCGCCCTCAGGAATGCGACAACAAACGCGAAAGCGGCGCGGATTACAATGTATGTTTCAGGCAAGCCCCGGGCAGGCCGTAGGTGATCTCAAGGAGTGCCGCTGGCCAACGCTTCAAGATGAAGATTGTGCTATTTATTTCTAAAAACCTGTAGCCTGAGTAATTGTGTATGGGACCGGATACGCATTCCGCAGGTTCTCGTCATCGGCTCGCATCGGTACTTGCGGCGGATGTGGTGGGCTATACTCGGCTGATGGAATTGGATGAGGAAAACACCCATTCTCGTCTAATGAATTTAAGGTTTTCTATCATGGAGCCCATAATTACGGGCCGTCAGGGGAAGATCGTTAAGAACACCGGCGACGGCTTCCTCGCAATGTTCGAAAGCACCCACGCCGCTATGCTATCTGCGATCGATATGCAGCGTGCGGTGACCAAGCTGGAATCTGAGGAGCCGCCCGATCGTCGCATTGCGTTTCGTATGGGCGTGAACATTGCAGACGTAATCGTCGAGGACCACGATATCTACGGTGACGGCGTGAATATCGCGGCCCGTTTGCAGAGCTACGCGGAGCCGGGCGGTATCGTGATTTCTGGAGCGGTCCGCGAGCAGGTGGGCGGGACGCTCGGGATGGATTCCGTAGACATAGGCCTCCTGCGCTTACGCAATCTATCGCGCCCGGTTCACGTGATTAGCCTTAGGCTTCCCGAAGCACCGACCGCGACTGTCGGAGAACTCCCCGGCGGCTATGAGGGTCGTGCGTCGATCGCGGTATTGCCGTTCCACAATCTCGCAAGCCCCGATGAAGCATACTTTGCTTACGGCATGGTCGACAACATCATTCACGCCCTGGCCACCTTAAAAGAGCTTTTCGTCATCTCGCGCGGCTCCGCGCTCAGTTTCAAGAGCCCGATGATCGACATACGCGCGATCGGAGAGCAACTCGGGGTTCGCTACGTGCTCTATGGCAGCGTGCTGCGATCGGGCGAACGCCTCAGGATCAACACAGAAATCACTGACGCGGCCACTGCCGAGATCATTCGTGCCGACCACTACGAGGGGAACCTCCGCGACCTGTTCGACCTACAGGATCGCATCGCGCTGGAGGTGGTCAAAACCATCGCACCGAATGTACGGGAGCGCGAACTGAAGAAATCGTTGCGAAAGCATCCGCAGAACATGACCGCCTTTGATCTGGTCTTACAGGCGTTAGTGCCACTCTATCAACTCGATTACGAGACTTTTTCTCGCGCGCGCGGGTTGCTGCAGCGTGCCATGGCGCTTGATCCCGGCTATGCACCGGCCTTTTCGTATGCTGCCTATTGGCACATGTTTCGAGTGGGGCAGGAATGGTCGCCGGGCATTGCGGCGGATCTTGCGGAAGCGGAGCGTCTGGCAGCCGCCGCGATCGCTAATGACGGCAACGATGCCACCGCGTTGACCATTTTCGGTCACGTTCAATCGAACCTGAAGAAGGACTACGACGTGGCGATCGACTTTTTTGATCGCGCCATAGCAATCAGTCAAAACTCAGCAATGGCTTGGACATTCAAAGGTCTAACTTTGTGCTTTCTCGGCGACGGCCCAGGAGCTGTTCGATATGCGGAGACCGGCGTACGCCTTTCACCACTAGACAACCACGTTTTCTTCGCAGAGCACGTCCTCGCACAAGCCCACTACGCTAATGGCAATTTCAATATGGCGGTTACTTGGGCGCGGCGGGCAAACAAGCGCAACCCACAGCTTACCTCTAATCTCCGCACGCTAATTTCAAGCTTGGTTGCAATCGACAAGCTAGATGAGGCGCGGGAGGTAGCTGCACGCCACGCTAGAATCGTACCATCTTTCAGCGTGTCGGCATGGGCAGCTCGAACGCCCATGTCGGGAGACATTCGAAAACACCGAATCGCGAGACTTTTGGCGGCCGGCATGCCGAAATAAAGGATTGAAATAATGTGAGCTACCTCACACGATGAGCGGATATTTTGAGGGATACTGAGATTGTTTCAGCGCTGCAATCGCGCACGCGCAGCAGGGGAGGAGACCGTCATGACTGGCGATACGGGGGACACGGGCGATACTGGCGACACCGGGGATACGGGCGATGTCGGCGGTTCAGGAGGTGCCGGGGTTGGTTGGAGGTTTCCCGACCGGGTCGACCTGCCGTTTCTCACCGAGAAGGATGTTGCGCACCAATTCATAGATCAGCACAAGTTTGGTGAGCGCAACTGGGCCGCAAGCTGGTATGCTTGGCTTGTCCTTGCCGATTTCGGTACCACCAAATGGCGGGAGATTGTCGTCAAGCCGCCCCCCGATCTTGCTTGCAGCAGGAAAGAAATCGAGTGCACGCTCCAGCCAATGGCCCTGGACGAACGGGCCGACGCCCTCGGCGAGATTATTGCCCAGGCCAGCGGCTTCACGAGCTACATTACGGCGGTTCTGGGTGCTACTCCGCGCAAGTATCCAGCGACATTTCTTGTCTTGAGCATCGCAAACTTGGTCGCTGCGATGGTCGTGATGCACTTCAAGGGCAAGTTCGACCGGCCTCGTCCCACGCAGCTTTGCCCGGCGTTGCTGCCGCCGATACCTGTGCCCGGACACGCATCGTATCCCAGCGGTCACTCAACGCAGGCTCATCTTTTCGCGCTGTGTGCAACCTACATGTTGCCAAAGTCGCGCCAAGAGTCGATGGGGTTGGTGCTGCGAAGGCTCGCCGACCGGATTGCGCGCAATCGAGAGATTGCCGGCTTTCACTATCCGAGCGACAGCTGCGCCGGAGTCGAACTTGCCAAGGCGATCTTCGACATCTTGAACGATGACCAGGCAATGTCGTGTAGCGGGGAGCCGTCCAAATTTGCCGCCGCGATGAAAAGCGCGCAGAAAGAGTGGGAGCAGGGTGGGTATGGGCATGGAGGCGACCATGCCGGTTGAAACGTCTGCCTTTCGATATTCGCCATATGTTGCGGAAATCCAACAAAGAGTGCGCACGTTTGAGCCGCCGCCCGCCGACTTCGATCCGCTGACAGCGACCAACTCGCAGCTTGCCCAATACGGCCTACCGGCGCGGCCCAATCCGCGTACCGAGCCTGAGTTCTTCCAGTTCTGGGGACTGATGCTGGGTTCACCTCTTCATGTCGAGATCCCGGAGTTTCCTGAAAAAGTTCCTGGAACAGACGATCCCCCTGAGGATTTCCTCTTGCATCAGTTGTACCAGCTTGGCGCGGGGCAGCGGAGGGATATCCGTACTCGTCACAGCGAGAACAGTCGGAACTGGTCCGGCGCCTACATTACGCCGCACCGGCCGAACAGATTTGTTCATATAGCTGGAGGCTGGCAGGTGCCCGAACCGTCACTGCCGGCTGTAGTTCCTGAGGACGTTCAGGATGAATACCGCTCATCGACCTGGATCGGCATCGGTGGCCAAAGGGCCTATCCGGGTTCATCGCTCCCGCAGATTGGGACGAGCCAATTCCTCACGATAGGCAGTAGTGAGCCGACCATCGGCGTGTTTTGGGAGTGGTGGGTGAAAGGCAGCGTCCACCCCTACCCGCCGGTCCCAATTTTAAATTTTACCAAATCAGCTAAAAGAAAAATTAAAGCAGACGATGAGATTCTCGCCAGCCTCACGGTTCAGGACGGATGGAACGTACTGTTTCACATCAAGAACCAAACAACGGGGCTGTTCGTAACTTTTCTAGTATCTCCGCCGTCCGATCCAATTGTCGCGCTCGGCTCGACGGCCGAGTGGATTATGGAACGGCCAACCTATTTCAAGAAGAGAGATTTGTATCCGCTGCCGCGTTACACCGACATCATGTTCCGCTATTGCTTGGCAAGATCCGCACCGCCAAGTGGCGGAGCGGTTACGAATCATAAGCTCGACAATGCTCGACTGATTCGGATGTACGAAATGTTCGCGGCTCCACATCGTCTAGCCTTTGTCTCGCAAGCGGAGAAAACGAGCGATGCAGCCCTCCGCGTGTTCTACCGCGAACCAGGTGCGCAGCATTCGTTCGCAGCGTCCCGACAAACGATGCTGCAGAGTCATGAGTCATCCCTCTCCGACTGAGGAATGACAGGTATCCCTGTTGGCAGGGAAGGCCCCAGAACGAAACCGCAGATTACCCCGAGCGATGCACTCTTCTCCGGCGGTCGGCCCGATAGCCTCACTTCACTTCGGCGGCTCGAAGCCGTTGGCGCGCCAGCGCTCGGCCATTGCGGGCGAGGTGAGTGCCGCGATGAAAGCACGGGCCGCGGCGGGGTCCCTGCTACTCGACGGGATCGCGGTCGCGTAGGCCGAATAATCCTGAAGCGCCGGGGGCAGCGGGCCTGCGAGCTTCACGCCCTTTACCGCCATGGCCTCGCTGATGAAAACGATGGCAAGCTCGGCGTGGCCCTCGGCAACCTCGATCGCGGCCTCACGACCGCCGCGCGTGAGCTTAGCCTTTGCCTTGATGGCATCGCCGATACCCAGACGCTCCGCCAGGCCGGTGAAGTAGATGCCCGAGGTGCCGCCCTCAGCGGGATTCGTGTAGGCGACCGACCGCGCTTCGACCAGGGTTTTCTTCAACGCCTCCGGCGTCGAAACGTCGGGCGCTGTCGCGCCGTCCCGGACGGTGACCCCGATGCCGACGCGGCCAAGCTCGGCGCGGCTGCCCGGGGTCAGATTACCGGTCTTCTCCAGTTCGCCCATCAACGGGGCGGACACGATGATCAGGTCGGCGTGCTGGCCGGACGTGATGATGTTGCGCAGTTGGCCGGTGGTGCCAATGGTGAAATCGAATTTCTGGCGGGTCTGGCGCGAATAGTCGTCGATGATCTGCGCAATCAGGCCACGGACGGCCCCGGCGGAGATCACCTTGAGGTCGGCCGCGCCGGCAGGCGCGTTCGAGAATGCAGCAAAGAGCAAGGTGGCGCCGACAACCCAAGATGCATGAGGACGAGTCATTAGTTTCCCCCTGTCCGGCCATGACGGCAGGCGCAAAGCCCGCGGGCTGGCATTCTCGACCATGTTGGCGGCTACTACGCTGATTAGAGTAGATTCCACTGATGTTGAAGTACCTGTACGCTCTTGTGGGTCGTCGCCGGGCTTGTCCTGGCCACCCCGATTATTCTTGCTCGTAGCTTAAACTTCGGGGTCGCCGGGACAAGCCCGGCGACGACTTCGTTTTGAGGCCGCTTACCGCCGTGCCTTCAGCACCTCCGGATTCACTACGTTGATGAGTGTACCCGACGCGTAAGCGTTGATCTGCTCGAAAATGTCGGCGAACTGAAGCTCGTATTCGTCGCGCGAGACGTAGCCGAGATGCGGCGTGCACACCACGTTCTCCATGCTGAGCAGCGGATGGGTGGTGTCGCGCATCGGCTCTTCTTCGTATACGTCCACGGCCGCCATGCCGGGGCGTCCCGCGCGCAGCGCTGCCACCAGAGCGCCGGGCTCGATCAGCGGCGCCCGGCTGGTGTTGACCAACAGCGCAGTCGGCTTCATGCGGGCGAGGTCGGCGCCGGTGACGATGCCGCGCGTCGCATCCACAAGGCGCATATGCAGCGTGACCACGTCGCTCTGTTCGAAAAACGCCGCCTTGCTGGGCGCGGTCGCGTAGCCGTCGGCGCGCGCCTTCAGCATCGTCGCTTCGCGCGCCAGCACCAGCACGTTCATGCCGAACGCCCTGCCGAACCCCGCCACCGCCGCGCCGATCCGGCCATAGCCGTAAATGCCGAGCGTCTTGTGGCGCAGCGTGGTGCCGACCTCGATCTGCCATTTGCCGGCCTTGAGGGCCGCCATCTGCTGGGGAATCCGGCGCATCGCCGCAATGATCAAGCCCCATGTCAGCTCCGCCGTGGCGAACGAAGGCACGCCCGCATGCTGATTTGAGGAGACCACGATGCCGAGCCGGGTGCAGGTGTCGACATCGATATGCGGATAGGCGCTGCGCTGGCTGATGAGGCGGAGCTGGGGCAGGCGCTCCAGCAGCGGCGTCCTGATAGCGGTGCGCTCGCGGATCAGCACCAGCGCTTCGGTGTCGGCGAGCCGGGCCGCGAGCGCATCGACGTCCTGGACATGATCGTTCCAGACCGCGACGTCATGGCCCTCGAGCTGGCGGAAACAAGCGAGAGTGCGGACTGTGTCGGTGTAATCATCCAGAATGGCGACTTTCATGAACGCTCCGGTTCATCTCAGTCGCAATTCCGGTAAAATCCGCGGCCGAGGCCGATTTCGCACGGGCTGCCATAGACCCATACGGGCTGGTTGCATGGCAGCGCCCGGGTGCCGCTGTCGCGCGTATTGCACGCGATGTTCCAGGCGGGCCGCATGACCAGCCTGCCGCCAAAGGCTGAAGGCGCCGGTGCAAGAGCCACCGCCACTGGCGCCGCCTGAATGTGCCGATGACGAGTCTTGTTTCCGGACGCGCCATCGGCAAGCGCAACGGACGCTGAGCCGATCAGGCCAGCGGCAACTATGAGTGAGGTTCTGACAGGCATTGGCGGAGTCCTTGTGGTAGCCAACCGAGGTATCCTCCATCTTAGGGCGGATGTCGATTGCTTTGAAATGACATGCGCCCGGTTTGTAGCGGCGACACCTCTCAGCGATCGTCGCGCTATCGGCCCACCTTGGCGCTGCAACTGCTTTCCCACATCTGCAAATACGCCGCCTCCAGCTGGCGAGTGAACTGTGCGCAATCGAACAGCGTGCCTGAGGCGCGACGTTGTGCAAGCGCGTTGCGAATGCCCAGAAGGCGCTCCGGCTCGCTCGCAAGCTCGCAGGCCAACCGCTCATAATCCGGCAGCGAGGCTGCGATTAGCTGCGGCAGGCCGAGGTTCGTCAAAAGGCTTGCGGCCACGCGGCCCGCGAATGTCGTGCCGGCGCACGTCAGGATTGGCAATCCGTCCCACAAAGCGTCGTTTGCGGTCGTATGGGCGTTGCATGGCAGAGTGTCGAGAAACAGGTCGGCATGTCGGTGGCGCGGCAGATGCTCGGGTCGTGGCACGACCGCGGCGAACACCAGGCGGTCCGGATCGACGCCGCGCTGTTCGGCTTCGCGCCGGAGGTTGCGCCTGACCAGATCGTTGTGCGCCAGCAGCCACAGCACACTGCCGCGCACCGCGTTGAGCAGGCGCATCCAGACCTCGAAGAACGCCGGCGTGATTTTGTAGCTGTTGTTGAAGCAGCAGAATACGAAGGCGTCGCGCGGCAGGCCGCAGTCGGCCCGCGACGGCGCCGTGGTAGCTATGATGCGCCGTGTGTCGCTGGCCTGATAGCAGCCGGGAAGATGAACCAGTCGTTCCGTGAAGAACGGTTGCTGGTCGGAGGGCACCACGAACGAGTCCACGACGATGTAGTCGATGAAATCAGCCCCCATCGTGGCCGGATAGCCGAGATAGTTCACCTGAACCGGTGCCGGCCGGTATGCCATGATCTGAGGTCTTGCGCCGTGCGTGTAGCCCTTGAGATCGACCAGGATGTCGACTCGCTCCTCGTGAATGCGCTCGGCGGCGTTGCGATGCGACAGCGGCGCGATATCGACGAAGCGATCGAAGGCACGTTCGAGCCGCCGTCGCATCGGGCTGTAATCGTCGCGCCCATACGAGTAGGCCACCACTTCGAAGCGGTCGCGATCATGCCGTTCGAACAGCTCCGCCGTCAGATCGGCGGTGGCGTGCTCATGAAAATCTCCCGACAGGTAAGCGAGACGGATGCGGGGACGCGGCTCGCGTAGAGGGGGGAACGCTTCGCCGGCCGGCTGGAGCAGCGGCGCGACCCACTGTTGGGCGCAGGCAAGTTGGTCCGCCGGGGATGCGGGAGTCGAGAGTAGATAGAAAGGCGGCACCCGCGCGGTGCCCTCGCGCACCATTTGCAGGAGCTGGTCTTGGGAGGCCTCGTGGTCGGTCCAGTCACAAGCACGCCAGCGGTGATAGGCGAGCTGGCTGAACGCATCTGCATAGTCCGGTCGCAACTGCAATGCCTTTTGATAGGCTGCAATTGCGCCGTCCAGCACGCCCAGCTCGCGCAAAGCATTTCCCTCGTTGTAGAAGGCCTCGGCGTAATCCGGCTTGATCGCCGTGGCGCGCTGAAACGCGGCCAGGGCTTCTTCGAGCAACGATTGGGCCAGCAATGCGACGCCGAGATTGTTCCACGTCTCGGCATGTTCGGGATTGAGTGCGAGGACCTGCCGATGAGCCAGTACGGCTTCGTGCAGGCGGCCCAGGATCTGCAGCACGATGCCGGCATTATTGATCGCGTCGATGTAGGTGGGCCTGAGGGCGATGGCACTGCGGTAGACGGCAAGCGCCTCTGTGGGCCTGTTTAGCGTCTGAAGCGTCACCCCGCGATTGTAATGGGCCTCGGCATAAACCGGATTACGCTCGATGGCGGCTGCATAAGCTGTTAACGCCTCCTCGTGTAGGCCGAGTTCCTGCAGGACAGTGCCGAGATTGTTGTGGCCGGCCGCAATATCGGGCCGCAAAACGATGGCCTGCCGATAAGCGGCGACCGCATCCTCGAGTTTACGGATTTCCTGCAGCGCGGCGCCGAGATTGAAATAGGCCTCCGCGTAGGTCGGCCGCAGCTCGGTCGCCCGCGTATATGCGGCCAACGCCAGATCGGATTTGCCCTGCTGCTGGAGTACGACGCCGATGTTGTTGAAGGCCTCGGCATGGTCGGGCTTCAGCGCTGTCACGTGCCGATAGGCGACCAGCGCCTCGTCGAGCCGGCCCTCGAGTTTGAGCGCGTTGCCAAGCCCGAAATAGGCCTCGTGATAATCCGATTTGAGCGCGATGGCGCGCTGATGAGCCGCGACGGCTTCCGCCGGGCGTCCGCACTGCTGCAATAGCGAGCCGAGATTGTGGTGGCCCCTCGCGTCGTCGGGCCGCAGGTTTACCGCCTGGCGAAACAGCTGCTCCGCCAGCGTGAGATTGCCCCGGCCGGCCGCAATGATCGCAAGATTACTGCAGGCCACGTCGCTGCGCGGGTCGAGCGTCAGCACCTTGCGATAGAGATCGGCGGCTAGCTCCAATACCGTTCACTTTAGCAGGATTCTGATGGCTTGCTTGATATTTACGGGCGGTAGCGGTTTGTCAGATTTGCGTCGGAGCGGAAAGTTGCTCATCTTTCGTTTGACGCCACGTTTGTTGC
>Ga0126369_10003843_pt1 | contig 10924 bp, 9 predicted proteins | sample PanSoiMetaPlot_1_FD_109646 | JGI IMG/M metagenome (GOLD analysis project Ga0126369, IMG submission 109646) | Tropical forest soil microbial communities from Panama - MetaG Plot_1 | ecosystem: Environmental > Terrestrial > Soil > Tropical forest > Bulk soil | place: Panama | collected 2016-02-17
ATCCCGCGCGGCCAGAGTCGCTCCACCAGAATCCGCCGTCCGTCGCTTTTCGCGGGAGGCTCATACGCTCGCTTGAGCCGAATCACGACCTACCTCCTTTCCAACCGCCCCAAGAAAACTTCCGTTGAGGACGTTCTCCGTATACATCCTAAGTCCCTTCAGGAGGATCGAATGACTGGCATGCACCCGAGCGGATTCTCTTCCTTCATTTATGTCTCGGTGGTGGTCCTGGTCGTGGTCGCCCTGTGGCGGGTGTTCGAGAAGGCCGGCCAACCGGGATGGGCCGCAATAATCCCCATCTACAACGTGTACATCCTTTGCAAAATTGCTGGGAAGCCGGGCTGGTGGGTTCTTTTGATGTTCATTCCCGTTGTCAACATCGTGATTCTCCTCTTGGTGAAACTGGATCTGGCGCGCGCATTTGGAAAGACCCCGGGGTTTGCGATTGGACTGTGGCTTCTGCCGATCCTCTTCTACCCGCTTTTGGCATTTGGCGACGCGCAGTACCGCAAGCCCCCGCCCGCCGCCGCGATCATTCAAGCTTAAGGGGCACCAATACATCTTGGGCCTCTTTGCGAATGCCACTGGGATCGGCGGGTTCGTCGAACAACCGCGTCGGCCGATTGCCGGCGAGATCCTCCAGCTCGGCACCTACCCGAAGGCGATACCCGCCCGGACGCCAGGGCTGGGCAGGGGAAAAACACCACCGAGTCCCTCCATCCCTCACCGTTGCTTCACCCTCCAACGGCAAACCAGCTTCATCTTCAACCCGCACCAGACGTTCGAACAGCGGCTGGTCCAGCGCCCTGTCGGCCACAAGCAGCAGCTGCTCGCGCGTCCTCACGCGCGGTATGGCGATTCTCCACCGCCTGGGATCCGGCGTACTGCGCTCCGCGGGTAGAACCCGGTACTCCTTGCTGAATGCCTCGGCCAATGGCTTCCCCTCAGCATCCTTGGCGTCGGCTGAAATCACCAGGCGGTAACGTCCCCCGGCTCGCAGCGGGAGACCCTTGTTTTCGTGGAGCGCGAGGCCCCGCTTGATTCGGCCTGGATCGAAGATGAGGGTGAGCCGTTGGCCCGACGGATCCCACAGATCCTGTTCGAGGTTGAGGAACGGATGTTCCACCGCTTCCCCGCTCTCGCCGAGCAATTTGACGTGATCAGCAATCCCGCGTCGTGACATTGGCCGCGAAAAGAGAATGTAGACCCTGAGCAAATTGGCTGGGACGCTGTCGCCGGACGGGTACACAGCCACAACGCGGGTCGTGGCTGGTTGCTCAGGCGCATCAACAACAAAGCTTAGGCGCAAAATGTCGACGGGCGATGGCTGGAGATGGAGGATAGTCGCGAACGCGCGCGGATCGAAAATGGCGCGATGCATCCTGCCAGGTGTGAACGGAAACCGCGGTGTGAATCTCAAACCTCGAGCATCCACTTCATAGTCGCCGAGAATGGCCGTGGTGGCATCCTCGAAGTACACCGCGAAAGCGCGAGAGAGCTCGGCCGTGGCGAACGCAGGTTGCTTCAGGGCCTTCAGCGCCTCGAGATCGAGACCGATTACCCGCACCGCGCCCGGACTTTCAAACACCAAAGTTGGCGCACCCCACGCGGGCGTGCAGAGAACCAAGAAGATCAGACCACGAGTCAGCAACAATCGAAGCTCGATCAGGAGACTTCGGTCGGTACCGTCGTCAAGCTGACCTCGCCATTGAAAGGATTGCGCACCAGGAGCAAGAGCTGCTTCTCGCCGTAATTCTCCGCCTGCAGGATGCCTCGATTGCGCAACCGCTGAAACGAAATCCCGGCGGTGTCGTCGATCTGAGTAGTGATCGAGGGCAATGGCTTCTGAAGATCTTCGGCGGCGACCAGCAAAATGCCGCGTGCGCTGTTGACCACCATGATCACATCCTTACCCCTCCACTTCAGCGCGACCATGTCGAGCGGGTAGCTACCGGATCCGAATTCAGCAATCGTGGTGCCTTTCAGGTGCTTCTTGTCCTTCAGTTCATCGATCGGAAACAGCACCATGGGCGTGCAAAGGTAGGAGGCGAGCAGGTGTTGTTTGCCGTGAATCACCACCGGCAAGAAAGCTCGCACCGGCGAGTCAGTCTCATATTTGCCATGCGAGCCGTGATAGATCTCGAGCGACGTCGCGCTTGGGGAGTCCCGGAAGGGAAACGGGTAGATTCGCATCGTCGAGGAAAACTCTTCGTTCGACAGGCCGGCGACGAAGAGTTTTCCGTCGACGTACTTCATGTCCGAGATCACATCAGCGCGCTGCTTGGTTTTCTTCCACGGGTATTCCGCGGCTTCGTTTACCGGATTTGTTACGTCGACCGACGAATACTTCACACGGTCAAGTCTTACTTCCTGCACCTCCCCGGAGGGAGTCACACGCAGCAAAACGCTGGCAGACGCAACATCGTTGGGGAGTTGCCATTCGGCGAAAAAGCTGCGCCGTCCGCGCGAGACCGTGAGGTAGGTGTTCTTGGAGATGGGATTCACCGCCATGTCGTGAATCAGGACGTCGCGAACGTCGATGCCCAGCATCCCAGCGAATTTGCCTTCCAGGTCCCCAACCTGCAGCGGCTTGACCGTGGCAACCGGCGCACGATCGTCCAAATCGAGCGCGTAAATCTTCGCACCGATGGAATCTCCAACGAACAGGATGCCGTCCGGACCAAAGGCAAGTTTGCTGAACGACTTCGCCTTCACGGGACCTGTCGTCGTCCCCGATGCCTGAGCCGAAGCTCCCAGAAGGCCGACCGCGAGAAAACTGGCAGCTGCGCAGAAACCAGAGCTTGTCATTGCATTCTCCTCTCCCGTTGCCGCCGGAACAACAACTCGACTGAGATATTTCACAACTTGCGGGTGATGGGTCCACGCACCAACAGTCGCGTGAATGTGACACGCTCGCGGGCGCTGGGAGAGACTTTTCGTCCGAATTGCCGCGAGCTCGGCACTGCTTTGACGGCCCGGCCGAGAAAGCACTTAAAACGGCTTCGATCCCAGCGAGCAGTCGGAATTGACGTTCTGAATGAAAATCTGGGAATTCCCAGCGCGCGTATCCTGCCAAGCAATGGCCGCGACTCCTGTGGTGCCGAGAGCGGCCGAAAGCCTCGACTTGCTCGCCGGCGCGGACGACACCGGGAATTGAGGGCACTCGACCTGGCCTTCGGAGTCGAGGTGGATCGCCTGCAGGGTTGCGGATCCGAAACTCCTCTGGTCGACCCAAAAGACCAACGGTCCATCACCGCTCTGAATGTTCTGAACGAAGATCTGCTGATCGCTGCCGAGCGGAAGCAGCTCGAACCCGGTTTCTCCCCATCGACGTCCGCCCGCGGAATCGAATTTTTGCCCATACAGCCCGGTGAGAGATTGCAGAGAGTTCTCCTCGGTCCAGAACAGAAAAGTCTCATTGCAGTCCGGGCGAAAAGAAACGGCTGGCGATACTCTGACCCTCGAGGTATCAGCGGACCCGGCGACTCCATTGTGGCCAAACAGCTCTTCACCGTTCGCGCCTAGGTGCTGCGCGAAGACCTGAAGCGATGGCCGACTGCTGTACCAGGCAAAGAGCGCTCCTTCGGATCCATCGGGGATAAAGGGCGGAAACGAGCCGATTTGCAATGAGCCTCCATCGAAGACCCGCACGTGGTCCGGGCTCCAGACCAATTGACCGTCTGGGTCGACCTTGTTGGCCATCAACCAGCGGTCGCTGGAGAAGCCTGTGTCGCGCACCCAGGAAACGATCGCGCCGCCGTCCGCGGTGGCGTGGAGGTCCGCGAGAGAATAGTTGGCGTCTGGTTCGATCAACAAAACGCCGTCGCCCCACAGCGGTTGACCATCAGGATCGAGCTTCTGAAGAACGGTTTGACTGGCACTGATCCAGGCCACAATCACGTTCCCATCCAAGGTGGCTGCTATCTTCGGTTGCCCGTGAAAGCTCGAATCGGCGGTGAGCTGAACACCAAACTCGCCCCACAGCAGCTCGCCTAAGGGGCTGACTTTGACGGCGGTGACTTGTTGAGTTGAGCCCTCGCGCGTGTCTAGAAACGAGAGTAGCGCGTTCTGATCTGCGTCGACGTCGAGCCCATAGTCCTGAGTCGAGCTGTTGCTGAGGTCGGCAATGAGAATCCCAATGTGCGGGAGCTGCTCCACACCTTCGGCATCGAGCCTCTGCAGGTACACGTCGTAGCCTGGCGGTGGAGGATCGTTGGGGTCGTTGTTGAACCAACTCACCCACCACCCGCCTTCCGGCAAGGGTCGCACTTTCGCCTGAACTTGATCGCCCGGACCATCGGCGAGGGCAAGATTCACCATCGGATCCGAACTCCACTGCGCAACGGCCGTGGAAGCCAGCATCAGATTGAACCCGAGAGCGAGGTGACCGAGCGAACGGTGTCTCATCGTGGAACTCCCTCCCGGCCCGCGATATTGCCGCGCACGGCAGGGCTACGCCAGCTCCGAATCGCCCAACGAACGGCACCGCAGTAGGTTCCGCGCGCAACTCGACGTCGACGCGCGCAAGACGGTGAAGTCCGTTTTGTTGCTATTTACCTGTAGCTTCCCAGGCGACAGAGTTCGTCGCGTTGTGGCCGCGGCGTCCCCAGCTGGAACCACTCCCGTACGATCAGCACGGGGAAAATCGCCACCTTGCGCCGGTACCTGTGTGGGCACGTGCCTTGCTGAGTGCTGCGCCAAACCGCGCCGCACAGTGCTCCATCAAATCGACCGAGGGCTGATCATGAGATCACACATCCAAGTTGCATTCCGACGAATCGCCTTGACCTTCCTCGCCGTCGCGGCCTCGTCCGCAGCATGGGCGGCAACGCTTACCGAGTTTCAACTTCCAGTGGGCTCGCAGCCCACGGACATCGATGTGGATCCCGGCACCGGCGACATCTTCTTCCTCGACCCACCCAGCCAAACGATCAACAGGCTCTCCGGCGGAACGCTCCGACAGTGGACGGCGGCGCCCTTTTGCCCTCTTACTCCACTGGACAAAATTGCTGTGGCCAACACCGGGTTCTTGAACCCGGCCGTTTACTCCACGAGCAGTGCCAGCAGCAGGATTTGTCTTTTCAACCCGAGTACGCCGCCTGCGCCCAATGTCATCAAGTGGTACAACCTTCCAGGGATCGTCAGCAGCCCAACAACGTTGTCGGTGGACCCGACGACGGGCCTGGCATGGTTTTCATCGTTCGCGAGTGGACTGCCGGTGGTGGCATCGCTGGATCCCGCAACCGACCTCATCCACCTTTGGGTGTTGCCGCCCGGCGTTGCGAATCCTGGAGATTCGGTCGACGGCCTCGAATTCGACTCCATTTCCAATCAGCTGTTCTTCAGCGTCGCGGGCTCATTGAATCAGATTTGCGTGATTACGAACCCTGGACTGAATCCCAGCCCTACGAATTGCTACCCGATGCCGTTTACAGCTTCGGTGCCAATCCGGGTCAACTCCAGCAATCAAGTCTATCGGATGGCGGGACTGGGCCTTACCCGGATCGCCCGGCTGGACACCCTGAGCAACATTCTCACGCAGTGGGCAACACCCAGCCCGACGGACATCTTTATCAGCCCCGTCGATCCCCCGTTCTTTACCAGCCTCGATCCGGCAGCGAATCAAGTCGATCTGTCGATTGCGGGTTTCGACAGTCCGATCATGCCGATGCCGTTCAACATGTTCAGCGACTTCGCTTCCGCGAACGACAGCATGGTCAACCTTGGGTGGAGCGACTTCGCCCCCGCAACGGTAAGCAGCCCGATGAATAAGACGACCTCGGGCGCGATCATCAGTTGGTCGATGACCGCCGCCAGCTCTTCCGGCCCTCTCACGGTGGATCCCCTGGGAGCCGTGTGGATCTCCGAGACTGCGTCGGGAGTGATCGGAACCTTCCAGCCGTAAGACCCGATCCGGCGAGTCAGTGAGGCCAGCTTCTGTTGGCCAGGATGTTTCTTAGCTGCTGGACGTAGTTGACGGCGCCGCTGTCGCCCCACCCGCCCGAATACCACTGGCCCATGCAGCCGTAGAGCGCGTTATCGGTGGTGCTCGGAGGATAGGTTCCCCAGTCAGCACTGGTTTGGCCGTAGAGCCAGGGAATGTCACCGTTCATACAGGTGCGCTGCCGAGCCATTCGGTAATCCGCGTTCAGCGCGGTGGAGGTCTCCGCGTACGGGAAAGCATTAAAGAAGACCAGTTTGACCTGGAGTATCCCCTTGGACGGATTACACGGCGAGGCCTCTGACCAGTAGTTCAACGCCGTGGTGGGGACGTTCCGACTGTGGCAAACCGTATCACTGTCCGCCGCCAGTGATTGGACCCAGCTGCTCTCTTCGTAAGCCTGAGCGCGAGCGACGTCCTCGTCCACTCCCCATTTGCAAGCCGCCCAACGGAGGATCATGTCCGTGCTTCCGGTGAAATTCCCGGTGACCGGAGCAATGTCCGCGGCCTCGATTGGATCGCCTTGAAGCGGGATCGCGTGAAGATCCGAAAGCCAGACTTGAGTCGGCGTGGTGTGGTTGGCGTTCTGGTTCGCGGGGACGGTCTCGGGAGTCGGCTGTGCGTTCACCCAGGCCGCACACTCGGCTTCGCTTGGAAGCGCAGCATGCGGCGGCAACGTGGAAAAATGGGCCGGTGCGCCGCCGTCAGGATTTCCTCCGTCCCCAGGACCCCCGTCTGAAGGACCGCCGTCGTGCGATGCATCAGCGGCATTGTCAATTGTTCCACCCGTCGAGCAGCCGGTCATCGATGACGCCAACAGCAGCAAAGCCAATGCGCGAGTCGCTTCCAATCGAGATGCCACGAGAGCTGATCCCGCGATACACGGCAATGGGTCGACGGAGACCGCGACGGAAGTCCGCATGCCTAGCGGCGTACCTACCCGCGCCGACACCGGTCGACCCTCAGGCGGCGATTTTTGCCAGGATTGCCGTTTCGAGCTCCCGGTAATCCACCGCAACATCGAGCCTCGCGAGCACTGAGTAGAAGCCCAGCTGCAACCGATTGAGAAACAAGAAATCCGGCGACAGCGGCGCGTAGTCGCGTTCCGATCCCTTGAGCAAAACCAGGAAATTGGCTCGTATGTCCTCAAGTAACTTCCTGGCATAGGGCCGGGTGACACGAAATGGACCAGCGGTGAGCAAGGGCGCGAAACACAGCCGGAAGTAGTCGTCCATTCGCCGCGCGTGATCGACACTCTTCGGCTCACCCAAGCATCGCCGCGCGGCTTCAAGGAAGCGCCGCTCATCCAGGCTCACGGCCGCTCGATGGACATCCCGAAAACGTTCAACCAGTTCTTTTGGAAGACGCTTGGTGCAACCGAAATCTAGAAACCAAATCCGATGCTCCTCAAAAAGGTAATTCCCCGGGTGCGGATCGGCGTTGAACAAGCCGGTGAGTACACTCTCGAAGGCAAATCGCCAGAGTATCTTGGCCCACTCGCAACGTTGGGGCTCATCGGCTCGGCAGGCTTCATCGAATTTAAGACCTTGGACGAGCTGGGTCGTCAGAACCCGGCGGGTACAATACTCTCTGATGACGTTCGGGACCCCGATCTGCGGATCCGCCCTGAACAACAGTTGGAAAGCTGCCTGCGCTTCGGCCTCATGGTGGTAGTCGAGCTCCTCGAGGAAACGGGCGCGAGCTTCACGAAATTGATCTTCGAGCATTGCCTTCTTGCCCAAAGGCCCCAAGAACAGCACCAGAGAACCCAGAGCGAGCTCGTTTTCCACCGCCTTGTCGATCCCTTCGTACTGAACCTTGACCGCAACTCGTCGGCCGTCGTTAAGGACCGCACTGTGCACCTGACCCAACGAGGCGCTCGCAAAAGGGGTTGCTGACCACTGCGCAAAGAGCACCTCGGGCGATTGGCCCAGCTCCTGGGCGACGACGCGGCGCGCGGCCTCAGCGCTCATCGACGGCGCCGCATCCCGAAGGCTGGCCAACACACGTTCATAAATCTCTTGATTCGCTCCGGGAACGAACCCATCGATGTAACTGGCGAGCTGGCCGACCTTGAGAGCCAAGCCTCGCAACTCCCCCAGCACTTCGGAGGCTGCAGCGGCAATCCGCTCTTCGCTCTGCTTGCCGCCGAGAAGCCCGGCGACTTTTTCCGCACCGACGCGTGCGCCCAAGCCCGCTGCTTTTGCGAGGCGCAACAGTCGCGAAGCGGGTGGCAGGTGACGCGGCATCGAATTCAAAGGTTAGCGCGCTGCGGCATTCAAATTCCGACCAATTTGTCAGATCTGAATGGTGGAAACACTAAGTTGTCGGTCGCCGGAAGTGTTCAGTCCCGTTTGCATTGATCGCCCAGTGAGTGTCACAGGGGGGTTACGTGCTCGATGTCCTCGCCGCAGAGTGAAATGTACCGCAAACCGAGATTCGGCACGGTTCGTGAACTCAAGCCCCTCAAAAAACCCTGGAGGGGTAAATGAACGTTGGTAGGTGGATTCAGAACGCAGTCGCCTTGGTCTTATGTGCTCTCGTTTCACTGTTGCCGGTACAGGTGCAGGCGGCGGAGACGATCAAAGTCGGAATTCTCCATTCGCTCTCCGGAACCATGGCCATCAGCGAGACTTCGCTGAAGGATGTCGCGCTGATGACCTTCGACGAGATCAACGCGAAGGGTGGCGTGCTGGGCAAAAAGATTGAGCCCATCGTTGTCGATCCCGCGTCGAACTGGCCGCTGTTCGCAGAGAAGGCCCGCCAGCTCCTCACCAAAGACCAGGTGGCGGCGGTTTTCGGTTGCTGGACGTCTGTTTCGCGAAAGTCGGTACTACCTGTCTTCGAAGAGCTGAACGGTCTACTTTTCTACCCGGTGCAGTACGAGGGTGAAGAGCTCTCCCAAAACGTCTTTTACACGGGTGCGGCACCTAACCAGCAGGCAATCCCGGCGGTCGAGTACCTGATGAGCAAAGAGGGCGGCGGGGCCACCCGATTCTTCTTGCTCGGCACCGATTACGTCTACCCGCGCACCACGAATAAGATTCTGCGAGCCTTCTTGAAGAAGAAGGGCATCCCCGAGAAGGATATCGAGGAGATTTACACCCCTTTCGGTCACAGCGACTACCAGACGATCGTCGCCCAAATCAAAGCGTTCGGCGCGGGCGGCCGCACCGCGGTGATTTCGACGATCAACGGTGATTCCAACGTGCCCTTTTACAAGGAGCTGGGCAACCAGGGCCTGAAAGCCACGGACATTCCGGTGATTGCATTCTCCGTCGGCGAGGAAGAGCTCCGCGGGATCGACACCAAGCCCCTGGTTGGACACCTCGCCGCCTGGAATTACTTCATGTCGCTTAAAAACCCGGCCAACGCCGACTTCATCGCGAAATGGAAGGCCTACGTGAAGAAAAACAAGCTCCCCGGTGGAGATTCCCGCGTCACCAACGATCCGATGGAAGCCACCTACGTTGGCATCCACATGTGGGCCCAGGCGGTGAAGAAGGCCGGCAGTCCGAAGGTCGACGCGGTCCGCAAGGCGATGGCTGGACAGACCTTCGCCGCTCCCTCCGGCTTTACACTTAAGATGGATGAGACGAACCATCACCTCTGGAAGCCGGTGATGATTGGGGAAGTCCAGTCGAATGGTCAGTTCGACGTGGTGTGGAAAACCGAGAAGACGATCCGCGCGCAGCCTTGGAGCCCGTTCGTAGCGGGAAACGAGAAGCGCGCAGGAATGTAGTCTCTCAGTATCGCGACATCCGGCCGCGGATTAACGCTCGGGCGCGCGGTTGCGCTTCCGAGCGCGCGCCGGAGCTTTGACCTTCGAACCCCCAAAAGGAGAATGAATGACACCGACTAGGAAGCTGGTGGTGTATTCGCTTGCGCTTGCAGCGTTGACGTTTCCGCAGGCGTCCCGCGGCGCGGGTGACAAAACGCTGAGCTACGGCGTAGGCCTTCGGGCCGGTGGTGGCTACACCGCGTACGCCTCAGGCAGCTCACCCAACACCATCGGAATCACCACCTTGGACGTCCGACCGTACATCAGCGGGCAGCTGTATCAGGTGTTCAAGTTCGAGGGGAACCTCGACCTGAACAACGGCGACGCGGGACGAATTCACGTCCTCGACGCGGTCGTCAAACTGGAGCCAGACGACCTTCTCAATTTCTGGATCGGGCGCTTTCTGCCACCTTCGGATCGCGCCAACCTGAGCGGGCCCTATTACCAAAACTCGTGGTACTTCCCGAACGTCAACGCCTACCCGTCGATCTATGCCGGCAGAGCGGACGGGGCGGCAATTTGGGGTCAAATCAACAAAGGGCAGTTCAAGTACCAGGCGGGTTATTTCACCACCAACCCCGCGACCCCGGCGGACGAGGGCATTTACGCCGGCAGACTGGTCTTCAATTTCTTGGCCCCAGAGCCGGGCTACTACAACAGCAGCACCTACTACGGCAGCAAGGACGTCCTGGCCCTGGGCGCGGCGATTCAATTTCAAAAGTTGGGCTCGGTCTTCATGCCCACGCCAGGCACGACCACCCGCAAAGATCTCCTCGGATTCAACCTGGACCTGCTGTTCGAGAAGCGCCTTCCCATCGGCGATGGCGATACGGTGAGTCTCGAGGGCGCCTACTACAACTTCAACAAGGGCAGCCAGGGATGGAGCTTCTTCGCTCTGGCCAGCTACTTGATCGGAAGCAAGATCGGGATCGGCAAGCTCCAGGCGGTATTTCGCTACGCGCAGCTCCAGCCGACCAGCGGCGGAGATCCGGAGCGGACCATCGACGGCGGCATCAATTACATCATCGACGGACACAACGCCCGGCTCGCCCTGGTGGTGCAAAACATCAATCCCCCCTCCGCTGCCAGCAGTACCTCGTTCACCCTAAACGCGCAGTTCCAATTGTGATCCGGATCAAGTCGATGCGATCCATCTTTGTAGAAACTCAAATCGACAACCTACAAAAATGTCTGACGTGGTC
>Ga0126369_10003845_pt1 | contig 10920 bp, 12 predicted proteins | sample PanSoiMetaPlot_1_FD_109646 | JGI IMG/M metagenome (GOLD analysis project Ga0126369, IMG submission 109646) | Tropical forest soil microbial communities from Panama - MetaG Plot_1 | ecosystem: Environmental > Terrestrial > Soil > Tropical forest > Bulk soil | place: Panama | collected 2016-02-17
CACGGTGAAGCTCTGGGATACCGAGTCCGCAGCCGCTGCCATGCGCCCGCTGCTTGCTAGGGGCGGCGTCGTGATTCCATTCCAGAACGGTGTCGAGAGCGTCGAACGTATCGGCGCCGTGGTCGGGTCCGACCGCGTGCTCGGCGGCGCGGCGTATATCGCAGCGACGATCTCGGAGCCCGGAACGATCACCCACACGGGGAAGATGGCTCGGCTGCGCTTCGGCGCACTCGAGCCTTCGCAAGTCGCCTCCGCGAAAGCATTTCACGCCGAGTGTGTGGGCGCAGGCATCGAGGCCGAACTCGTCGACGACGTGCGTCGCGTCATCTGGGAGAAATTCGTCTTTCTCGCCGCAATGTCGGGAGTCACGAGCGTGACGCGTTGTTCGATCGGTCCGATACGCAGCGATCCGGACATGCGCGAAACGCTCCGGCTTGCAATCGAGGAGACGTGGAAGCTCGCGCGCGCCCGCGGTATCCGGCTCGACGACGATTTCGTTGCGCGCCAGATGCAGTTCGGCGACGGCCTTCCGGCGCAGATGAAATCGTCGATGTTGAATGATCTCGAGGGTGGGCGACCGCTGGAAGCGCCGTGGCTTGCGGGCGCGGTTGCCCGCATGTCGCGCGAGCAGGGTCTCGCGGCGCCGGTCAATGCGACGATCTACGCCGCGCTCAAGCCGTACTGCGAGGGCCGGTCGTGACCAGCGCGCCCGACCGGATCTTCAGCTTCGAGTTCTTTCCTCCAGCGACTCCGGAGGGGGCGAAAAAGCTCTCGGCGACGCGGGCACAGCTCGCCGAGCTCCAACCGAAATTCTTCTCGGTCACCTACGGCGCGGGCGGCTCGACGCGCGACCGCACGCTGGCCGCGGTGCTCGAGATTCAGACTGCAGGGCAGCGCGCCGCTCCGCACATATCCTGCATCGGCTCGACCCGGGAGAACATCCGCGCCGCGCTTGCGACCTATCGTGAGCAGGGCATCCGCCATCTGGTCGCGCTTCGGGGCGATCTGCCTTCGGGGACGGCCGACGCTGGCGAGCTGCACTACGCGAACGAGCTCGTGGAGTTCATTCGCGCCACCACCGGAGACTGGTTCCACATCGAAGTCGCATGCTACCCCGAGTATCACCCGCAGGCGCGCAGCCCCCAGGACGATCTCGCTCATTTCAAGCGCAAACTCGACGCCGGGGCCGATTCGGCCATCACCCAATACTTTTTCAACGCCGATAGCTACTATCACTTCGTCGACGAGACGGCAGCGCTCGGCATTACCGCCCCGATCGTTCCCGGCATCATGCCGATCCTGAGCTTCTCGAAGATCGCGCGTTTCTCGGATGCCTGTGGCGCGGAGATTCCACGCTGGGTCCGGCGCAAGATGGAAAGCTTCGGCGACGACGCCGCCTCGATACGAGCGTTCGGCCTCGACGTTGTCACGGACTTGTGCGCCAAGCTACTCGCGCACGGCGCCCCGGGACTGCATTTCTACACGCTCAACCAGGCGTCGCTCACCAGCGTCATCTGGCGGCGCCTGGGATTGTCGTAGTCGCTCGCTGCCGCTTACCCGCGGCCCTGGCGGAACGCGATGAGTTCTCGTACCGTAGATTCAGTGCGCACGACCGCGACGTCCGGCCCGCTTCTTTCGACGTATTCCGCGTCTCGCGTCTCGCGCGCCGGTGCCTTGTTGTCCGGGGTATACCACACGCCATCGCGGCGCTCCGTCCGCGTGCGCCAGAACTGCTCGTCGTCCAGCTGAAGGATGCGATAGACGTAGACGGCGCCGAACGTCCCCGCCGGCACTGTCACCTGGCTCGGACCCAGCACCCTCCCATAGACGAGGATCTGCGCATCGAGCCCCGTTTCCGGGCTGGTCGTATCGATGACCTGATGCCAGGTGGCGCCGGTCGTGAGCGGGAAATCGTACAGCTCGATTGGCTTGGGGTAACGTCGCGTCATAACTTCCGAGGGCTTGAGAATGCCGACCACAAGCCCTCCATTTGCGTCCATCTCCTGGTCCCACGCCGTCGTCGCGCCTTGCGCATCGGTGAGCACCAGCCGCACCGTTGCTATGCCGCCATCTATCGACGAAACCTCCGCGTCGAGCGTGGACACGATGCCGCGGCGGACGTTGTCGGTGATCTTGTACGTCCAATGGTCGCCGACCGTGAGCTTCGGGGCGGGCACCGGTGGGCCGCTCGGCGCCCCCCCGCAAGCGGCCAAGGCGAGCGCGCCGAGGCTTAGGAGTAGACGAACCGTCCGCGTCACCGAAGAACAGAAAGAAGAAGCTGACATCGGGACCTCACAAACGCGACTCGCTAGCCGCTTCCCGGACGGAAAGAAACGAGCTCCCGCACAGTGTACTCCGTGCGGACCGGAGCCTTGGAGATTCCGAATTCGATGTATTCCGCATCGCGCAGCTCCTTCGCCGGCGCCTTGCTCTCGGGCGCATACCACACGCTGTCTCGTCGCACGGTCCGCGTTCGCCAGAACTGTTCGTCGTCGAGTTGAAGGATGCGATAGACGTACACCGAGCTGAAGGTCCCGGCGGGCACGGTCACCTGACTCTGACCTTCCACCGTGCCATAGACGAGGATCTGCGCATCGAGCCCCGTCTCGGGGCTGGTCGTGTCGATGACCTGACGCCAGGTGGTGCCCGCCGTGAGCGGAAAGTCATAGAGCTCGATCGGCTTGGGGTAACGTCGCGTCATAACTTCCGAGGGCTTGAGAATACCGACGACAAGCCCTCCGTTTGCGTCCATCTCCTGGTCCCACACCCTCGTCGCGCCCCGCGCATCGGTGAGCACCAGCCGGACCGTTGCTATGCCGCCATCTATCGACGAAACCTCTGCGTCGAGCGTGGACACGACACCTCGGCGCAGGTCGTCGGTGATCCTGTAGGTCCAATGATCGCCCACCACAAGCTTCGAGGCGGGCACCGGTGGGCCACCGGATCCGATGGTGCAGGCCGCCAAGGCAAGCGCACAAAGCGGTGCTAGCCAATGAACGACTCGAGTTCCGGAAGAAGGCAAGTGGGTCCTCTACCCTTTTCCGGGGCGGAAGGAAACGAGCTCTCGCACGGTGTCCTCAGTGCGTATCGGGCCCACGTCGATGCCGCCGTTTTCGATGTATTGCGCCTCGCGCATCTCCTTCGCCGGCGCTTTGGTTTCCGCCGCATACCACACACTGTCGCGGCGCGTCGTGCGCGTCCGCCAGAACTGCTCGTCGTCGAGCTGAAGGATGCGATAGAGGTACACCGAGTTGTAGGTCCCGGCCGGGACGGTCACCTGACTCTGCCCCTGCACGGTGCCGTAGACGAGGATCTGTGCCTTGATTCCGGTCTCGGGACTGACCGTATCGACCGTCTGCCTCCAGGTCGTACCCCCCGTGAGCGGAAAATCGTACAGCTCGATGGGCGTCGGGTAGCGCCGCGTCATCTCCTCCTTGAGGGTGCCGACCACGAGCCATCCCTGCGCGTTGATCTCCTCGGTGCGCTCCGTTGTCGCGCCCTGCGGATTGGTGTAGACCTTTCGAAGCGTTGCCACGCCATTGCTGATCGAAGAGACCTCCAAGTCGAGCGTCGACACGACGCCACGGCGCAGGTTGTCGGTGATCTTGTATTGCCAGTGGTCGCCGACGGCGAACTGCGGTGCCGGCACTGGCGGCCCGGCCGCACCGCCGCTCGGGCCACCCGCGCCGCCTCCACAGGCCGCCAACGCCAGTGCGGAAAGTGTCACAAGCCAGCGAACGATTTGGGTCACGCGAGAGAAGAAGGCAGCGGCTGACATCGGGACCTCCGTCGTCAGTTGCACACGCGAACATTGTGAGCCGCCCATCGTATTCCATCCGGCGCTCTAGGGGCAGCGGACGGTCAGGAGCGGCCCACTCTCGGATGCTGCGGCGCCATTTCTACAGGCGTTCTATGGCGTCGGGAACTGCCCTTTGGGTTAGCCCGGTCGCGCGGCGAGCTGCATCGTTTTCGCGACCTTGCCGCCCTGCCCTTACAGTCACCGCCGATCGGTGATCGCGCCGATGCTCGCCGTGGAAACGAGTTTCATGTACTTGGCCAACACGCCCCTGGTGTAACGCGGCGCGGGGGGCTTCCATCGTGCGCGGCGCCGCTCCAATTCTTCGTCCCCGACGTTCAGCTGCACCAGCAGCCGGTTCGCGTCGATGGTGATCGAATCGCCTTCCGCGACCAGTGCGATCGTGCCGCCGACATAGGCTTCGGGAGCAACATGACCAACCACCATTCCCCAAGTGCCGCCGGAGAAGCGTCCATCGGTGATGAGCCCTACGCTTTCGCCGAGGCCCTGGCCGATGAGCGCGGAGGTTGGAGCAAGCATCTCCTGCATTCCGGGACCGCCCTGCGGCCCTTCGTAGCGAATGACAATAACGTCACCGGCCCGGATCTTCTTGGCCAGGATCGCCTCCAGGCACGCGGGCTCGGAATCGAATACGCGAGCAGGGCCGGTGATCGATGTTTTCTTCAGGCCCGTGATCTTGGCTACGCAACCCTCGGGGGCGAGGTTGCCTTTGAGGATCGCGAGATGGCCGTGCGGGTACATCGGGCGCGACCACGGACGGATCACTTCCTGGTCCGCTCGCGGCTCCGATGGGACCGCGGCGAGCTCCTCGGCGATCGTGCGTCCGGTGATGGTCATGCATTGGCCGTGCAGCAGCCCGTGATCGAGCAGGAGACGCAGCACCTGCGGCACGCCGCCAGCCGCGTGAAAGTCGGTCGCCACGAACCGCCCGGACGGCTTCAACTCGCAGAGCACGGGCACGCGCTTGCGCATGCGCTCGAAATCATCGATCGTCCACTCGACACCAGCGGCTGCGGCAATCGCCAGATAGTGCAGCACAGCGTTGGTCGAACCGCCGGTGGCCATCACGAGCGCGATCGCGTTCTCGATCGCGTCGCGGGTGATGATGTCGCGCGGCTTAAGATCGCTCTCGATCGCGCGCACCAGCACGCGCGCCGACGCCGCCGCGGAGTCGGCTTTCTCCGGATCCGGCGAGGCCATTTGCGAGCTGCCGAGCAGGCTCATGCCAAGCGCCTCGAACGACGACGACATCGTGTTCGCCGTGTATTGACCACCGCACGCGCCGACAGTGGGGCACGCGTTTCGCTCGATGCCGTCGAAGTCTTCCTGGCTCATCTTGCCCGCGGCGAAGGCGCCCACGGCTTCGAATGGGCTGACGATGGTGAGCTTCTCGCCTTTCCAGTAGCCGGGCTTGATCGTGCCGGCATAGACGAAGATTCCGGGAACGTTGATCCGCGCCATCGCCATCATCGCGCCGGGCATGTTCTTGTCGCAGCCGCCCACGCAGAGCACGCCATCCATGCACTGGCCGTTGACCGCAACCTCGATCGCGTCGGCGATCACCTCGCGCGATACGAGCGAATACTTCATGCCCTCGGTTCCCATGCCGATGCCGTCGGTCACAGTGGGAAATCCGAACACCTGCGGCATCGCACCCGCTTCGTTCAGCGCGACCATTGCGCGATCGACCAGCGGCTGGATCCCCGCATTGCACGGATTCATCGTGCTGTGCCCGTTGGCCACGCCGACGATCGGCTTGTCGAAGTCGGCGTCGCGGAAGCCTACTGCGCGCAGCATCGCGCGGTTCGGTGAGCGTGCGACGCCTTGAGTGATGATGCGACTGCGGCGGTTGCTCGGCATCGCCCGATCCTCTCTCGTATAATCGGCCGATTCTAACAAAGGCCATGCGCGAAAGAGGCGCGCATTCTCAGCCGATGCTGGTTCATCCGCAGTTCGATCCCGTCGCGTTGCACATAGGCCCGGTTGCCATCCGCTGGTACGGGTTGATGTATCTGGTGGGCTTCGTGCTGTTCGTCGTGCTTGGCAAGGTGCGGGCGCGACAAAACCTGCTCACCGGATGGCATCCGCGCGACGTCGACGACATGCTCTTCTACGGTGTGTTCGGCGTGATTGTCGGTGGCCGCCTCGGATACGTCCTGTTCTACAAGCCGATGTACTACCTGGCACACCCGCTCGAGATCGTGGCGCTGTGGCAAGGCGGAATGAGCTTTCACGGCGGATTCCTCGGCGTCCTGATCGCGCTTGCGCTCTTTGCGCACAATCGGCACAAGCGCTGGCTCGAGGTGACGGATTTTGTCGCACCCTTGTGTCCGCTCGGGCTCGCTGCGGGGCGTTTGGGCAACTTCATCAACGGTGAGCTATGGGGCCGTCCGACGGATCTCCCGTGGGGAATGGTGTTTCCGCAGGTCGATAACCTTCCCCGCCATCCTTCGCAGCTCTACGAGTTCGGCCTCGAAGGCGTGTTGCTGTTCGTGCTGCTCTGGGTTTACGCAAAGCGAAGACGGCCCCTCGGCGCCGTGTCGGGACTGTTCCTGATCGGCTACGGCAGCTTTCGATTTCTGGTCGAGTACGCGCGGGAGCCCGACGCGTTTCTCGGGCCTCTGGCGCTCGGTCTCTCGATGGGGCAATGGTTGTCGCTGCCGATGATCGCCGTCGGCGCCATACTGATGCTGTGGGCCTACTGGAGGTCGCGCAAGCCACAACCGACCCTGTTCGGGCCGTAGCATCTTCGGTCTAGCGACGCCCGCGGCTAGTCGATGCGGCGGAACTCGCCGTCGAGCGTATCGCGACTGAAGGTCCTCCCGACTCCCGCGGGTTGAGGCGTGAGCGGCGCTCCGAGGTTGAACGGCAACAACAATAGGACGAGCGCGATGACATCGGAGATGAGTCCGGGAAGGATCAGCAGCAGCGCTGCGAGGATCTTGCGCATGCTGTCGAGTTGACCACGCAACAGGGGCCGATCGCCTCGCAGCGCGGCCAGCGTCCTGGCGCGAAAGGCGACGCGCTCATGCCGCAAGATGGCTCCTCCGGCGATCGCGGAAACCGCGAGGTAGACCAGCGTAGGAATGCCGGTCCAGCGTGCGAATCGAATCGTCGCGAGCATATCGAGAACCGGGAAACTCAGTACAATCAGTAACACGAGAAAACGCATGAATACTCCAACTGCCGCTTCGATGAACAGATCGGCGTTGCTCATCCTGACGACCCTTCCCGACAGGGCGGGCGCCGAGGCCCTTGCACGCGATCTCCTTGCCGCCCGTCTGGCCGCATGCGTTCAGATCGGTGCGACGTTGCAATCACTCTATCACTGGCGCGGCGAAATCGAAACGGCCGAGGAGACTCCGGTTGCAGTGAAGACTCGCAGCGAGCTGTATGCTCGCGTCCAGGACGCTATCCGACAGAGGCATCCTTACGAACTTCCCGAGATCGTCGCTGTCCCCATCACCGATGGATCGCCTGCCTACCTCGACTGGATTGCCGCCGAGACGGCTTCTTCGACCGCCTGAGCGCTACTGGCACGCTGCGCTGGCGGCGCTCGTGCTATGCATCGCGCTGCTGGCTGCTGGGCAGGGCAATCCTCTGCCGCCTGACAAGGCGTTTCGCTTCAGCGCAAGGATGCTCGATGCGCAGACCATCGAGGCACGCTTCGCCATTGCCGACGGCTACTACCTGTATCGGGACAAGGTCCACTTTGCGGTGGAACCTGCTTCCGCCGGGCTCTCCGTTCCTCCTTTGCCCGAAGGCAAGGTCAAGGAGGACCAGTTCTTCGGGAAGGTGGCGACCTACCGCGGGGACGTCGTCGTGACCTTGGCACTCAAGGACACCAAGCCCGGACAGCAGGTCGTGATTGCCGCGGAATCGCAAGGCTGCGCCGACATCGGTCTTTGCTATCCGCCTACCGTGCAACGGGTGACGCTCGCTTTGCCCGAAGCGAGCATCATCCAGAATACACCTAGCGTCGGCGCGAAGAAGCCTTGGTTCAACTGACAGGAAACCCACCTAGAGTGGGCACTTACTGTCTTTAAGAATGACACGGCCTTTCCGTAACGGCGTCATTCTGGCAGTGGCGGCAGTGATTGCGCTAACCGCCGGCGCCTGGTGGGCCATTCGGGATACCGCCCCAAAGCAGGCAGAGGCTCTGTTCGCCTTGTCGCTTCCGGATACCTCAGGAACGCCACAATCGCTCGGCCAGTGGCGAGGCAAAGTGCTGGTGGTCAACTTCTGGGCTACCTGGTGCGAGCCTTGCCGAGAGGAAATGCCCGAATTCGTCCGTGCCCAGCAAGAGCTTGGACCGCGCGGCCTGCAGTTCGTGGGCATCGCGGTCGACCAGGCTGACAAGGTAGGTCGGTTCGCTCAGGAGTTGCACCTCAACTATCCCGCCCTGATCGGTGGCTACGACGCCATGGAGGTGTCTCAAGGCTTGGGTAACCGCTTGGCCGCGCTGCCTTTCACCATCGTGGTGGACCGCCAGGGTCGCGTTGCCGAGACACACCTGGGACCTTTGAAGCCCAATCAACTTCGCGCAATTCTTAGCGATCTTCTGTGATCTTCGGATAAATTGGGTAGATCCTGGGATCCGCGTGTTTGGCGGAGAATGCGGAAAAAGCTGCCGGTATGATTCTTGCCCTCCGGGTCCGCCAGTGCTCGTGAGAGAGCCTCTTCAAAGGCGGTCTTCTGCGGGAATCTTTGGCTAACGCTGGACAATTTGCTTCAATGCGCGGCAAACTTGATGTACACAGCTATAAAAACGGTGGGACGGGGCGATGGCGGCTGGAAGGCCAGGTCGAGCGAGGAGCGTGACAGGAAAAGCGCCAAGGGCGCAGCCCAAGGGGCGCCTGGGCATCCTCGTCTTGCACGGACCCAATCTGAATTTGCTCGGCACGCGCGAGCCGGCAATCTACGGCCGGGATAGGCTGGCTGACATCAATCGGCGTCTGGTTGCGCAGGCCGGGGCGGCAGGGGTGCCTCTGCAGACGTTCCAAAGCAATCACGAGGGTGCGCTCATCGACCGAGTGCAGGCCGCGCGCGGCGAAGGCGTGGGCTTCATCATCCTGAATCCGGCAGGCCTTACGCATACCAGTGTGCCGTTGCGCGATGCCCTCGCGGGCGTTGCGATTCCGTTCGTCGAAATCCACCTGTCCAACATCCACGCCAGGGAGCCCTTCCGGCATCACTCCTATTTTTCCGACAAGGCCGTCGGCACGATCCTCGGCCTGGGGGCTCAGGGCTACGAGCTTGCTCTAGCCTATGCCCTGCGCCACCTGAAGGCGCGCTAGCCAAGGCACACGGACCGGCTCAAGCTAGTTATGGATCTGCGCAAGCTAAAGACGCTGATCGAGTTGGTCGAAAGCTCCGGCATTGCGGAACTCGAGATCTCCGAGGGCGAAGAGAAAGTCCGGATCACGCGGTCATTGCCCGCCGCACAAGCGCATGCTCCGGTCGCCGCGCCGAGCCTTCCGGGTACCGCGCTGACGGGAGAACGCGCCCCAACGGCGGGAGCGCCCGCACCGGCTGCAGAACCCGAGGGACACGCGGTCAAGTCCCCGATGGTCGGGACCTTTTACCGCTCCGCCTCGCCGGGCGCCAAGCCGTTTGTCGACGTCGGCGACACCGTCCAGGTCGGCGACCCTCTGTGCATCATCGAAGCGATGAAGCTGATGAACGAGATCGAAGCCGATCGCGCGGGTGTTGTGAAAGCGATCCTGGTTGAAAACGGGCAACCGGTCGAGTACGGGCAACCGCTGGTCGTCATTGGCTGACCGATCGCCTCCCCGCCAGGGCGGGCGACGCATGCAGCACCAACGAAGCCGTTTCCATCGATCGTGGCAAACAAACCTGCTGGTCAACTGTTCGACAAGGTGCTGATCGCCAATCGAGGCGAGATTGCGCTGCGCATTCAGCGCGCGTGCCGCGAGCTGGGCATCAAGACCGTCGTCGTTCATTCGGAAGCCGACGCCGACGCCAAATATGTGCGTCTCGCGGACGAGTCGGTCTGCATCGGACCCCCGCCTTCTGCCCAAAGCTATCTCAATATTCCGGCGATCATCAGCGCTGCCGAGGTCACCGATGCGCAGGCGATCCATCCCGGCTACGGCTTCCTCTCCGAGAATGCCGACTTCGCCGAAAAGGTGGAGAAGAGCGGCTTCGTGTTCATCGGCCCTCGCCCGGAGACCATCCGCCTGATGGGCGACAAGGTGAGTGCCAGGATCGCCATGACCAAGGCCGGCGTTCCTTGTGTTCCGGGCTCGGAGGCAGCGCTGCCCGACGACACCAAGGAGATCGTCAAGCTCGCACGCGAGATCAAGTATCCCGTGATCATCAAGGCGGCGGGCGGTGGTGGCGGCCGCGGCATGCGCGTCGTGCACACGGAAGCAGCGCTGCTGTCGGCGGTGAGCCTGACCCGGGCGGAAGCCGGCGCGGCGTTCGGAGATGCGACCGTGTACATGGAGAAGTACCTCGAGAATCCGCGCCACATCGAGATCCAGGTCCTCGCCGATGAGCACAAGAACAGCGTCTACCTCTTCGAGCGCGACTGCTCGATGCAGCGCCGTCACCAGAAGATCATCGAAGAGGCGCCTGCGCCGGACATCCCGGCCCGCGCGCTCACGCGGATCGGCGAACGTGCCGCAGAGGCGTGTCGGAAGCTCGAATACCGGGGCGCCGGGACCTTCGAGTTCCTGTACCGCGACGGCGAATTCTTCTTCATCGAGATGAACACGCGCATTCAGGTCGAGCATCCCGTGACCGAGCTCATCACCGGGATCGATCTCGTGCAGCAGCAATTGCGTATCGCGGCGGGCCAGAAGCTTGCGTTCCGCCAGCGAGACATCGTGCGCCGTGGTCACGCGATCGAGTGCCGCATCAACGCCGAGGATCCGGAGACCTTCGCACCATCGCCGGGACGCATAACGTCGTATCACGCGCCTGGCGGGCCGGGCATCCGGGTGGACTCGCACGTGTATCAGAACTACTTCGTCCCGCCGCACTACGATTCGATGCTGGGCAAGGTGATCGCATACGGCGATTCGCGCGAACAGGCCATCGCACGCATGCGCATCGCACTCTCCGAGATGATCATCGAG
>Ga0126369_10003846_pt1 | contig 10920 bp, 6 predicted proteins | sample PanSoiMetaPlot_1_FD_109646 | JGI IMG/M metagenome (GOLD analysis project Ga0126369, IMG submission 109646) | Tropical forest soil microbial communities from Panama - MetaG Plot_1 | ecosystem: Environmental > Terrestrial > Soil > Tropical forest > Bulk soil | place: Panama | collected 2016-02-17
CACAAAAAAGCCCCGTGTGAGCTTGGCAGCGGCTGGCGCATTTCCTAATAAGGCTCCGGAGACAACTATTGAAAGAAGAAATTCAAGGACCGTAAAGCCCACTCCGGCTGAAGCTGAAAGTATTTTGGGCAGAGCGGCCTTGATCTCAGGAGAGAACTTCATCATTACGGCCGTCAAATCTGTTGATACAGCGCTCCATGCTCGCGCAAGCGCTGCGCCGATGACTGGCCAGGTGGCAATGTTGGCCGGCGGCGGCGGGATTGCGAAATCTCCTCCCCGCAAACGTTCAGCAAGCGGGCGAATGCCGTCTATCATCGCAATGGAAAACCACGCGATAGGAACAATCAGAACAGCCAGGAGCAGGAGAGTCCACAAAACAGCGGCCAGTGTTCCTCGTCCACCCAGCGATGCTTGTAATTTCTGAAACCTTGGATATGAGGCCACCGCAACAATGATGCCCCATACGATCAATGGAACGAAAGGGCGGAGGATCCACAGACACGAGACCACCAGCAGCGCTGCCAAACCGATGTTGATGGATGCGTCGAGAGCTCGATTTATGTATTCCTTGTTTTGCATAGCTACCTACACTCATACTTCCGACCGCTCCACTTTGCAGTGAATAGCCGTATGGAAAGGGTGTGAGCCAAGCGCGTTTTTTCTAACTGGCAAAACTGACAGTTCGGAACCTATCGTCGCAAACCTAACATTTATCCGCTGCTGATCCGGCGCAATCACTTTCAAGGCGGGCGCGGAAAACACCAAGAACCGAAGGGCCGACTTCTTACTTGGTTCGGAAAGAAAAAGCACATGGAATGGCTGGCCACTTTGTTCACAAAATATCCGGAGATGGCTGTTTACCTTGCCATCGGCATTGGATATGTCATCGGGCGCCCAAAGTTTCGCGGTGTCGGACTTGGTGTCGTTACCGGTTCACTCCTTGGAGGAATTCTTATCGGAACCGTGTTCCACGTCCCGGTATCGGACCAAGCTAAAGCAATGTTGTTCCTGCTCTTTCTCTTTGGAATCGGCTACTCGACGGGTCCAAGCTTTTTTCAAAGTCTCAAAGGCGACGGCTGGCGCTGGGCAGTGCTAGGGGTGTTTGTACCGTTGATGGGCCTTCTCGCAGCGTATGCGGTAGCAAGGTACCTCGCGCTTGACCCGGGATATGCAGCGGGGATGTTGTCCGGTGCGCTAACAGAGTCCCCCGCGATTGGCACTGCGAGCGAGGCTATCCGGGCGCTCACCTTGCCCGCTGAACAAAAGGAACTATTGGTTGCTCATGTCGCGGTAGCCGATGCGATCTGCTACATATTCGGCACGCTGGGAGTTATCTGGTGTTGCTCCAGCTTAGGCCCGAAACTGCTGCGCATTAACCTGCGAGAAGAATCCAAGCGTGTAGAAGCAAGTCTCGGCATTCGATCAACCAAAGGGGGCGTCCAGTCCGCATGGCAACCTGTAGCATGCCGAGCTTACAGGATTCGTCAGGGCGGCCCTATCGTTGGAAAGACCGTTGCCGAGGCAGAGTCATTCCTTCCAGCAGCACGAATCTTTGTGGAGCGCATCAGGCGGCAGGACGAGATTTTCTCGGCCGAGAAGACAACCGTACTAGCGGCAGATGATGTAGTCGCCGTCGCCGGACGGACGGAAGCCTTGGTGCAAGCTCTTGGCCCAACCACGTTGGAGGTTGCAGATGCCGAGCTGCTTCAAATTCCCATGGCATCCTTCGATCTTTATGTGACACAGAAGCAGATCGCTGGAAAGACTTTGGGAGAGATCGCGGGAACATACGAGGAAACGCACGGAGTCTTCTTGCGTGGGATTGTTCGTGGCGAGCAGTCACTACCACTCGGTACGGGAACCGTAATTCAGCGTGGCGACACGCTCCAAGTAACAGGCTCGGAGCGAGCGGTACAAAAATTGGCGCCCCTCATTGGAACGATCATTCGCCCGACTGACGAAAGTGATCTGCTAGTGCTCGGGCTGACAGTCTTCGTTGGCGTGCTTTTAGGAGCAATCATTTCCATCCCGGTCGGCAGTTTGAGAATTGTTCTCGGTACCAGCGTAGGAACGCTCCTCGTCGGAGTTTTCGTCGGATGGCTGCACTCTGTCCGGCCATGGTTTGGCAGATTTCCTGACGCCGCGATTCTGTTCATGAGATCGCTGGGTCTGGCTGCATTTGTGGCAATGGTAGGTCTAAAAGCAGGCCCGATCTTTATCGGCGCGGTACGAGATCATGGCTACGTTCTCTTTTTGGGCGGAATTGTAATCACGCTGTTTCCTTTGATCTCTGGCCTCTTCTTCGGCCATTACGTTCTCAAGCTGAACCCGGCTCTGCTGATGGGCGGGCTTGCAGGCGCACAAACCATGATTGCGGGAGCTGCGGCTGTCCAAGAGAAAGCAGACAGCCCCGTGGCTACGCTGGGCTACTCATATACGGTAGCGATCGGGCACATTCTCTTGACGACTTGGGGGACAGTCATAGTCGCGCTCATGACCTAAGCGGAAGCTGTCCGTTTCGCCTCGCTCCGCTCCGACAGACTTGACTCAGGCATGGATGGTCACTGCAGCAGCACTGGAAGCACAGAACAAGGGTTACGAAATTGGCGGTACACCAACTCCACGGGAGGACATCATAATGGCCGATAAAAATAAGAAAAAGAAAGACGGCGAACGGGAAAAACTGAGTAACAAAGAGTACGAACGCAAATTGCGCAAGCTTCAGACCAACCTGGTCGAAATGCAGGAATGGGTCAAAGCTACTGGAGCGAAGATCGTCGTTATCTTCGAAGGCCGTGATGCCGCGGGAAAAGGAGGGGTGATCCACCGGATCATGGAGCGGGTTAGCCCTCGAGTGTTCAAGCACGTGGCCCTGCCTGCTCCTAACGAGCGTGAAAAATCGCAACTCTACATGCAGCGCTACATGAAGCATTTCCCTGCTGCTGGCGAAGTGGTTATCTTCGATCGCAGCTATTACAACCGCGCACTAGTTGAGCGCGTCATGGGATTCTGCACGGAAAAGCAATCCAAGGATTTCCTCAAGCTCTGCCCGATGTTTGAAGGCTTCATGAAAAACAACGGCATACTGCTCATCAAGTATTGGTTCGAGGTGAGCGAAGACGAGCAGCACCGAAGATTCCTCAAGCGTATTGAAGATCCCATGCGGCAGTGGAAACTCAGCCCAATGGACTTGGAATCGCATCGACGATGGTACGATTATTCACGTGCGCGAGATCGAATGTTCGCAGCCACCGATACTTCGGAATCTCCCTGGCATGTCGTCCAGACCAACGATAAGCAGCGAGCCCGGCTGAATTGCATCTCGCACTTGTTAAGCAAAGTGCCGTGGAAACGAATTAAGCAAAAGAAGGTTACGCTTCCACCACGGCAGGGACCAAAAGGATACAAGGCGCCTGACTGGAAATATCGCTGGATTCCCGAAAAGTACTAAACGCCCGACTTCAAGCCGACGATCAGACCTAGGATGTGGACTTGTAACCAGTGGTCCGCAAATATGCGAGGGCGAATAAAAGACCGAAAATTGGATCAGGCAGCGACGATCGCATGATGCTGGGATGTACTCTACCGAGTGAATACAACACGAGCACAGGCACGGCGTATACCAGTTTTTCGAGTATGGTAAGGGGCATGAGTGGCCGGTAACGAATAGGGTCCTTCGCGATCAACAAAAATGCTATCTGCCACAGCAGCGTCACGCCCAAGAATCCGTAATAAAACTCCGGGTGACTGACAGCTGGCGGAGCTTCTTGGCCGACCCTGTCGAGCATGAAATACAACGGTATCAGTGTTAAGAATCCGTAAACTGCCGCAATGACATAAACGATCCGTGCAAAGCGCATTGCCGTGTTCTTCTCCTCGTCTATCGAATCGACCAATCGCGCCAACGCAATCACGAGGTGATTTCGCCCGCCCCATGGTCACGCGACTGGCGGAAAGCTACTCGTCAGTGAGCGGATACTATCAAGAGATGAAGCGGACGGCAGAAAGGAATCAGGCGTGTTCAAAGTCATGGCTTCGTGTCGCCCCCATGCGGGAGTCCGCGATCCATCGCTCACGTGATTCGCAGCCTATATTCCGTTGCCTGTAAGACTGACTTTTTGGATCCCGCCGCTGTTTCCATCCGTTATAGAGATTGCGGCACTTCTCGCTCCAGTCCGAGAAGGCGTGAACACTACGTCAATGTTGCAACTGGCTCCCGGCGCCAGGCTGGTTCCGCAGGTCGTGGTGGGTGCTTGGCTAAAATCGCCCGGATTGTTCCCTGTGAATACCCAGCCAATCGTCATCGACCCGGGACCCGTATTCCTCAACTGAACCGTCTGCGGCGAACTCTGGGTACCTACCGGCTGATCAGGAAAACTGAGTCCCACTGGTGAAACTCGCAGGTACGTTCCCTTGCCCGACAGCGGAATGATTTGAGGGCTTCCCGGAGCATTATCGGTTATCGAGATTGTCCCAGGTCGATTGCCGGAAGCCGTTGGTGTAAATGTGACAGTGATCGTGCAACTGGCCCCAGCATTGAGTCCAGTGCCACAGTCATTCGTCTGCGAGTAGTCGCCAGAAGCACTGATTCCTCCAACCGGGATGGTTAACGGCTGGTTGCCTGTATTCGTCATGGTCACACTCTTCGGCGAGGATGAACGACCGATTAATACGACTGAGAAGGACAGGCTTGTCGGGTTGAATGAGACATTAGGACCAGGCAGAACTTGCCGCAGGATCGACACGCTATTAGCAGCGCCATTCGCAACTGCCAAATCGACCGCGCCGTCATTATTGAAGTCTCCGACTGCGGCAAATCGCGGACGTGAACCAACCGGAATATCGCTCTTAGGCTGGAATGTCCCGTCGCCATTACCCAGGAAGATTGAAATCGAACTCGTTGTCTGATTGATCGTCGCGAGATCTATCTGGCCATCACCGTTAAAGTCCCCAGTCACAATCGAATTGGGCCCGTCACTCGTCGTCAGATTCGGATTGGGCATGAACGTACCATCTCCCTGACTGAGCAAGATTGAGACGGTCATATCCAGTTTGTTGACAACAGCGATGTCGGTCAGGTTATCCGAATTAAAGTCAGCCGCAACCATGGCAGTAGAACCCCTCCCGATTCGGGAGCGCTCGGATGTGCTTGTGAAGTTTCCATCACCTACACCCAAGCCTACGGTGACGGTTCTATCCTTGCTATTGAGTTCCGCAAAATCGGGGATTCCATCCTCATTGAAATCGTCGATGCCGATTGAGACCGGTGTAGCCCGTCCAACCGGCGGTGTGGACATGATGTAGTAAGTACCGTCGCCATTGCCGAGCCAAATAGATACCGACGGATTGATGTTGTTTGCAATGGCGAGATCGATAATCCCATCGCCATTGAAGTCTACGGCAGATATCCAGGTCGGCTGCACGCTGTCAAATCCGGGCTTTGAAACAAACGTCCCATCGCCCGCGCCGATAAGGATCGAGATGTCGTTCTCACTCTGATTCCCAACTACAAGGTCCAGCTTGCCATCATGGTTCAGGTCTGCAACTGCGATGCAAATGGGACCGCGCCCGACGGGTATCGTCGATTTCAAAGTGAAGGTCGCATCACCATTGCCTATGAAAGTCGAAACGGTATTCGCGCCAAAATTTGCAACGGCGAGATCGAGCCTACCGTCGCCGTTGAAGTCGCCCGTAGACACCCACGCAGGCGTGCTCCCAACCTGAAAATCATTCTTCGTGAAATTGATGGCCGAGATCGGATTGATCACGTGGAACAAGGCAGGATTAGACGGTTCAGAACCGGCGTTCGTAACCGTAACCGTGGCCGTGCTTGCTAAGGTCAAACTCGTTGCCGGCACTGCTGCCGTAAGTTGATCATTGCTCACGAACGTTGTGGACAGCGGAGTACCATTCCAATTCACCACGGCGCCTGGCATAAAATTCGCGCCATTCACTCTAAGGTTGAGTGCAGAAGATCCCGGAACTGCCACCGAAGGCACAAGCGGATGTGAAACGACTGGTATCGGGGCTGAAAGTGACTTCGAGCCCATACCGGTCAGCACAATCAACTGCGGGGCATCGCCTTCTGCGTCCGGAATCTGTACCTGCGCCGTTTGCGACGTCGGAGCATTGGGGGTGAAGGTGATCTGAAAAGTACAGCTGCCGTGACCATCAAGACCGCTACCACAGTCGTTGGTTTGCGCAAATACGGGAGATACCTCCGGGAGATAAACTCTCTTCCCCTGCGGCGGCACTAGAGTCGAGAAAATCAAAATACCGGGCGGATCGGTGAAAGTGATTGGATTAGACCCCTCGTTGGTTATGGTCACCGATTGCGGCGGATCGCTCGTGGTTCCAACGGGTTGCTCAGGAAAGTTGAGGCCCGCCGGAACAATCTTGAAATTGGTGCCGATTCCAGTGAGGCCCAGAATTGTCGGACTAGCTGGGTCGTTGCTTGTGACAGTAATCGTGCCGTATCGACTGCCCGAGGTTGACGCTGTAAAAGTCGCGCTGAGGGTGCAGGATTTACCTGCACCGAGTGAACCAGCGCAATCGGTGCTGGGTGTGAAGTCGGAATTATTCCCGACGACGCTGCTGATGTTGACCGGTGTTGTCCCGTTGTTCGTCAGGATAGCGTTCAGCTTGGTTGTAGGGTTGCCGACGATCCGTCTCCCGAAGTTCAACAGAGTCGGTGCAAGTGTGAGGCCGCTACCGATCCCGGTGAGGCTCACCGTCTGAGGGCTGGTCTCGTCGCTATCGGTTATGGTCATAGTCCCGGTTCGTATCCCCGAACTGCTGGGCTTGAACGTCACCGAGACCGTGCAGTACAACGGGCGCCCAGGATTCGGCGGCAGGCTCGTTGGGCAGTTGTTCACTTGCTGAAAATCAGGACTAGGCAAGGTAATCGTACCGAAGTCGAGAGATTTCGTGGTGTCGTAATTCGCAATCAAGACACTTCTTGTGACTCCCGTCTGGCCCGGAAGAGCAGGCGGAAAATTGAGAGACTTGGTTCCCACGGGCGAGCAACTTCGCGGAGTTAGGCTCACGCTCAACGGTGTTTGGTTATAGTCAAAAACATCGGCATCGAGATCGGCCGCACCGGCGTCGTACAGCGTAAGAGTGGGCAGGCTGAACCTCTTCTCCATGTATTTCAAGACAGCCGAAAAGTCGTATTGCTGATGTGTGATGTAGCCCGGCTTCGCGTAGGGCGAGATAACGATGAGCGGAACACGGGGACCCAGGCCAAAGCTGTCTATGGTCGGCGGAGGGACATGATCATAAAACCCGCCGAAATCATCCCACGTCAGAAAAATCGCCGTTGAACTCCACAAGGGTCCGCTCATGACCGCGTTGATTTGGTTCACCAGCCAGTTTTCCCCCTCGCAGATACTCCATGGAGCATGATCGGAAACGCCTCCCTGGCTCACCAGCCAACTCACCGCAGGTAGAGTCCCTGCCGCGGCATCGATCGCAAACTGGCTGTCAAGCGCGGTGTGCAGGGCCCATTGATCCGTATTCCTGATGTGATTGATGGCAACAAAGCCACTCCAACCGAATCCTTTCGGAGCATAGGATTTCCAGCTGATCCCTGCATCGCTCAAACTGTCTCCCATGGTCGGGAAATCAAAACAGGGAAAGACTTCGCGAACGGTTCCCTGGTCAACCATGATTCTTACGGTTGCACCGGGGCCGGCATCGGCGCAGGCAGCAGGCCGGTCAGCCGGATCCAGTGGATTCTTAGTCTGCGAGATGACTTCTCCTGTCTGTGCAGCCACCGTAAAAATATGATTTGGAAAGCTGGGAGCGTGCATCGAGCTGAACATGTTGTCTGCCAGCGAAAAGGTAGTGGCTAGCTTCCAGTAATTCACAATGTCTTGTTGCTGGTACTGAGTAAAGCAAAGCATGTCGCCATCGACGCTGCACTGGTATCCGGCTTCGAGGATTGTGTCAAAGCCATCCATCTTGCCGTAGTCCATCGCGTCGAGCGTATCGCCGAATGAGTGACCGATATCTCTCGGAAGGGCATCCGGCATTTGACCGAGCGGAACGATCTGGCCCGTCGACATGCGCCCAGTTGTCGCACCGTCCACGCCAGGCATGGTTCCGAACATGCTGTCAAAACTGCGGTTCTCTTTGACGATGAAGACAATGTGCTGGATGACGGTATTGTCAGCGGTGCCCTTTGTCTGGCTCCGTTGTAATTCTTGTGCGCCAACTGCCGCCGCATTTGTGCCAGCAGATGCCAGTAAGATACCCCGCCTGTGATTGTAGGTAGCTGGAATCGCTGTGACTTGTGGGGTGGTGGGCTGAGGCGCATTCGATTGCGCTCCCGCCGAAATCCATGCGCTCGCAAGCACTGCGATGAGAAAGAGCGGAGTTAATCGCATAAGTAACTCCTGCAGTGGACCTAACAAGGGCCTAACATCTTTCGGGGCGGACAGCATACTCCTTTTTGGTGTGTCCGTGGAATAGAGACGAATCTCTCACGCTGGCCGGCAAGAGAATCAGGCATTGATTTTTGGGTAGTGATTTCCTTTAGGAAACTTACTTGGAAGTAGCTTTGGTCGTTCTTGCATTCTGTACAGCTTGGACCAACTCTTGCGCTGCAGCCGTGACCTTGTCAGCTCTTCCCTCGCGTAAGGCGGATACATCGACCAGATCGGCGCCTACGCCGACTGCGAAGGCCCCTGCTTGCATGTAATCAGCCGCATTCTGTGCATTCACACCGCCTGTTGGAATCATCCGGATATTCGGGAACGGGCCTTTGAGAGACTTGATATATTTTGGCCCACCAACATTTCCGCAAGGGAATACCTTGACCATGGTTACACCATTCTCGTTGGCACTCATTAACTCAGTCGGCGTCAGGATTCCCGGAATCGCAAGCTTCTTCATGGCGAGGGCCGTAGAGAGCACCGGTACCGACAGGCCTGGACTAACGAGAAATTCAGCACCAGCGTCAATGCAGGATTTCGCTTGCGCGGAATTCAATACCGTTCCGGCCCCGGTGAGTACTTCTTTTCCGTACTTTTTGACGACCTGCTCGATGACGTTGATCGCGTCTGGAACCGTCATCGTGATCTCAATGATAGGAATTCCACCTTCGCAGATGGCCTCGACCGCTTGCTTAGCCTCATCCACGCTCGATGCCCGTACTACCGGGATGATCTTGATCTCGGAGATACGCTCGACTACCTGATGAATGGTCATTTGTCATCCCAAGCTGCTATGCCCTAACGTACAATGCGCGCCGTTCGTGCATTCATGACTTGCATTACCTCAGCAACAGTCGCCATGCTCGTATCGCCAGGAGTGGTCATTGCCAAAGCTCCATGCGCGGCGCCACACTCAACAGCCCATTGCGGATCGTTGCCGGATAAGAATCCGTAGATAAGCCCGGACGCAAAGGAATCACCACCGCCCACTCGATCGTAAACTTCCAGGTTCTCGCGTACGGTTGCGTGGAAGAATTTGCCATCGCAAAAGATAAGCGCACTCCAATCATTCCTTGAGGCCGTCGTGGCCTTACGAAGCGTCGTGCCGATAACAGACAGGTTCGGATATGCGCGCGCCACCTGCTCAATCATCTTTTGGAAGCTCTCGGGATTGAGCGCGGAATGATCGGCGTCAACTCCAGCAACAGAAAAGCCGAGCGCCGCAGTGAAGTCCTCTTCATTTCCAAGCAGTACGTCCACCAAGGGAACCAGCGTGCGATTGATTTCTTGTGCTTTAGTCTGCCCGCCGATGGATTTCCAGAGAGAGGCTCGGTAGTTCAGATCATAAGAAATGATCGCGCCGGTACTCTTTGCTGTCTCCACCGCTTCTTTGGCGACAAGTGGCGCGGTCTCGGAGAGCGCGCAGAAGATGCCGCCGGTATGGAACCAGCGTGCGCCTTCTTCAGAGAAAATCTGCTTCCAGTGAATGTCCCCTGGCTTTAGCTGTGAGATGGCGGTGTGACCCCGGTCGGAACAGCCCAATGCGGCGCGGACTCCGAAACCTCGTTCAGTAAAGTTGAGCCCATTGCGAACCGATCTACCCACGCCGTCAGAAGGAACCCAACGAACATGCTTTAGGTTCACTCCACCCTGTAGCATGAGGTCTTCAACCAGGCGACCCACGGGATTGTCCGCGAGGGCCGTAACAACAGCGGTGTCCATCCCGAAACACCGGCGTAGCCCGCGGGCGACGTTATACTCGCCACCTCCTTCCCAGGCGCGAAACTGGCGAGCGTTCGCAATGCGCATGTCACCGGGGTCGAGGCGCAGCATCACTTCCCCAAGGCTGACCAGGTCCCACCTACATTCCGATTTTGGTCTTATCTTCAAAGAATGTGCTCTCTATACGTCATGAATGTTCTGCGCCTGCGATCGAAACCTGCGGTGTACTTCGGACTGGCTCACCGCTTGATGTCATCAAGGACTGGCGGGGATCCACAAGTAGCCACGCCATCGCACCAATCACACAGAGAGCCGCGGCGACCAGAAACGAGGAAGTCCAGCCGTAGCGCGCAGCGATCAGAGGCGTTAGCGAGGCCGTCAGTGCGCCCCCCGCTTGGCCACCCATATTCATGAATCCGGAAACTGCTCCTGAGGAACCACCAGCGATGTCGGCGGTCACAGACCAGAAAGAGCTCTGCGAAAAGTAGAGGGCACCCGCGCCGCCTGCTAAGACCACGCTTGCAAGGGGCGCACTATCGACTACCGAACCCAGCGCTAGAAACCCTCCTGCAAAGGCGATTGCGATGCATGCGAGCACGCAGCGCCCGAGGCGGGGGCCGTGCTGTCGTGTCAGGGCATCGCTGACCTTGCCTCCGACGAGACAGAAAATAGCCATCGCCAGAAATGGCAACATGGCGTAAAAGGCGCTGGCTTTGAGGTTCAGACCCCGCACTTGCGCCAGGTAGATATAGAACCAGCTGAA
>Ga0126369_10003847_pt1 | contig 10917 bp, 12 predicted proteins | sample PanSoiMetaPlot_1_FD_109646 | JGI IMG/M metagenome (GOLD analysis project Ga0126369, IMG submission 109646) | Tropical forest soil microbial communities from Panama - MetaG Plot_1 | ecosystem: Environmental > Terrestrial > Soil > Tropical forest > Bulk soil | place: Panama | collected 2016-02-17
CACCTCGACGTGGCGCGGCGGCGCGGTGTCCGTCAACACCGTGACGGTGCCGTGCTTGAGGCCGGTCGGCACGGCGAACGTCTTTCCGAACAGGTCGACCACCACCTCCGGCACCGCGTCGGTGGCGACGTCGAAGTCGGCGGGCGTCCGCCCGAGCAGCATGTCGCGCACGCCCCCGCCGACCAGGTGCGCCTCGTGGCCGGCGTCGCGCAGCCGCCGGCAGACGGTCAGCACGTCGGGGGGAATCTGCTCGCGCATCGACACGCTCACGGCTTCACCCCACGTTCGATCGCCTCCAGCGCGGCCGCCGCCGCGCCCTGCTCCGCCTCTTTCTTGGATCGGCCGATGGCGCGCCCGTACGGGCGTCCGCCCAGCGTCAGCGCCACCTCGAACCGCTTGTCGTGGTCGGGTCCGTCCTCGGCAACCACTTCGTAGACGGGTGCGGTCTGCCACAGCGCCTGGGCGCGCTCCTGCAGGCGCGACTTGTAGTCGAGCAGCGCGTGCGCATCGACGTCCCCGATGCGACCATCGAACAGCCGCCCGGCGACGGCGGCGACGGCCTCGAATCCGGCGTCCAGGTAGATCGCGCCTATCAGCGCCTCCAGGGTGTTCGCCAGGATCGATGGCCGCGTCCGCCCGCCTGTCCGCTCCTCGCCCTTGCCGAGCAAAAGGAACGCCCCCAGATCCAGGCCGGCCGCCACCTTCGCGAGGCCAGTCTCGCTCACCAGCGCGGCGCGCGCGCGCGACAGATCGCCCTCGCGGCGATCCGGGAAGCGCCGCATCAGCATGTCGCTGACGACCAGGTCCAGTACGGCGTCGCCCAGGAATTCCAGCCGTTCGTTGTCGCTCCGGTCCGGCTGTCCGGCCTCGTTCAGCCACGACGTGTGCGTCATCGCCGTCTCGCACAGCCCGATGGTCCGGAAGGTGTGCCCGAGGCGCGCCTGCAGCTCGGCGTAACGCGCGACCGGCGCGTCGCCCTGCGGCGTGGAGCGTTTTGAACCATCGGAGCGCATGGTCACCGGGATCTTATCCTCACATGCTGGTACTATCCTGCCCATGTCCGAAGCAACCAATCTCTGCTGCGTGAAGTGCAATTCGATTCTCGACCGGGCGACATTCCAGGGCCTCGAGGTGGACCTGTGCCCGAAGTGCGGCGGCCTCTGGCTGGATCGCGGCGAGATCACGCGTGCGGCGAAGTTGCCCGAGGTCGAGCTGGACCGCCTGCGCGTTTTGCTGCGCGGCGCGAAGGGCCCGCCCCCCGTGCCGACCGAGAACGTCGCCCACTGTCCGGCCTGTCCGGGCAACCTGGCGGAGATGCTGCTCGGCAACGTTCACGTCGACTACTGCGGCAAGTGCCACGGGATCTTCCTGGACCGCGGCGAGCTTCAGGCCGCCATCGAAGCCGTGCGCGCGAAGTCGCGCCAGACTTCAGCGCACGAAGTCGTCATCGCGATCTCGACCGCCGGCGACTAGCGGCCGGCGTCAGCGACGGAACCAGCGGCGCCGTACGGTGTCCGTCGATCGATGTTGCCTGCTTCGTTCGCGATCCCGTACCTGCTGACCGCGCCCCTGCCGCCATCGCTGGGGATCGAATTCGTTCCCGTGTCCGACGCCGCCTGTCGGCTCGTCGCCCAGGCCTGTTACGCGACGGTAGAGGTCGAAGCCCGCAATCAATCCAACCGGACGCTCCGCCTTTCGATGGTGAGCGTGGCGATGATGCAGCCCGGGGGCGCCGCCTTCGAGATCCAGTACGGAACGCCCCTCGAGATCCCCGCTTTCGGCGCGGTCAGCCTCGACCATCGCTTCGAGCTGCACGTCGAGGCGCCTCACGAGATCGTCCTCCGGTATCGCGTCTGGGGCCATCGCGCGGCGACGCGGCGCAAGCGCGTCCTCGCCGCTCGCTTGCCCGATCTGCGTGAGGCGGCCGAGGCCGCCTGCGCGCGCTGCAACGGCGGCCACCAAGAAACGTGCGCCTGCCACACGCGCGATGGCGGTCGGCGCTGCACGGAACCGCGGCAGTGCGAGGGCCTCTGCCTCTTCGATCGGGTCGAGAGGCTCCCGGGTCCGGTCTGCGAGGCGCGGCCGGGAACGATCTGCCCGCTCTACCCGGTGACGGGCTACAAGGTCGGCCATTGCTCCGAGCTAGCGGAGCCGTTCGGCTGCTACGAAGTTCTGGCGCCGGCCGACTCGGCCAGCCATCCGTTCCCCGTGCCCGGACCGAGGTCGGTCCGGTGCACGCGCGAGGCTGGCGCGGGCCGCGGCCCCGCTATTGAATCCAGCCGCCGCCGATGACGCGGTCGTCGCCGTCGTAGAAGACGGCGGCCTGGCCGGGCGCGACGCCGAACGCCGGTGTATCGAGACGAACCAGCGCGCCGCCGTCGGGATCGGGATCGATCCAGGCGGGCGCCGCGACGGCATGGTGCCGGATCTGGACGGCGCAACGGACGGCGCCGCCCGCCGGGCGCGGATCGAGCCAGCGTACGTCGCCGACGCGCAAGCTGTCGCGGCCCAGACGATCGCGCGGCCCGACGCGCACCTCGCCCGTGGCGGCGTCGATGCGCACCACGAAGCGCGGCGCGCCCGCGCCGCCCGGGATGCCGCGCCGCTGGCCGATGGTGAAGGCGTGCGTGCCGGCGTGGCTGCCGATCGGCGCGCCGGTCGCGTCGTCGACGATGGCGCCGCTGGCGCCGGCGCCGCCGTGCGCCTCGACGAACGCGACGTGATCGCCGTCGGGGATGAAGCAGATCTGCTGCGAGTCCGGCTTGTCGGCGTTGGGCAGGCCGGCCCGGCGGGCCAGCGAGCGCACGTCGTCCTTGCTCATCTCGCCGAGCGGGAACCAGACCCGCGTCAGAAGCTCGGGGCGAACGCCGAACAGGAAGTACGACTGGTCCTTGCCGCGATCGCGCGCCCGGCCCAGCGCGACGCCGCCTTCTGGCGCCGGGGCGAGCCGCGCGTAATGCCCGGTCGCCAGCGCCGCCGCACCCACCGCGTCCGCGAACGCGAGCAGCGGTCCGAACTTCAGCTTCTCGTTGCAACGCACGCACGGGTTCGGCGTGCAGCCGGCCCGATAGCCCGCCACGAACTCGTCGATGACCGACGACTGAAACGCCGCGCTCTCGTCGATCACGTGGTGCGGGATCCCGAGCCGCGCCGCGACCGCCCGTGCGTCCTCGATGTCGCGCGGCCCGCAGCAGCGACCGCCGATGCTGGCGTCGGTGCCGCTCGCGTCGTACAGACGCAGCGTCGCGCCGATCACCTCGTATCCCCGTTCCACCAGCAGCGCGGCCGCCGCCGACGAATCGACGCCGCCCGACATCGCGACGACGACCCGCCGGGTCGACGGAACCGCTGACCGGGACGCTGGCGTCCTGATCCGCGCGACGATGCTCTCGACCGCCTCCGCCACCCGATCGATCTCCGCCTCGGTGTTCTCGGCCCCGACGCCGAAGCGGATCGCGCACCCGGCCTCCGCGCGCGACAGCCCGAGCGCCAGCAGCACCTCGGACGGCGCCAGCGATCCCGACGTACAGGCCGCGCCGGTCGAGACGCTGATCCCTTCCAGGTCCAGCGCCGCGGCGACGAACTGCCCCGCCGCGCCCCGAAAGCCGACGTTCAGCGTGCCCGGCAGCCGGCGTGCGCCGTCGCCGTGGCGGCGGGCCTCCGGGATCGCGAGCAGCCGCGCCTCCAGCCGATCGCGCAGGCGCGCCACGTGCGCCGCCGCCTCCGTCCGCTCGGCAGCCGCCAGTCGCGCGGCGACGCCGAAGCCGACGATGCCGCTGGTGTTCTCGGTCCCGGCGCGGCGCTCGCGCTCCTGATGTCCACCCCCGGTCAGCGGCGCAAACGGCGCCCCGCGGCGGAGATACGCGGCGCCCACCCCTTTCGGCCCGCCGAGCTTGTGCGCCGACAGCGTCAGCGCGTCGACGGCCAGCGCGCCGACGTCGACGTCCAGCCTGCCGGCGGCCTGCACGGCGTCGGTGTGAAACAGCGCCCCCGCCTCGTGCGCGACGCCCGCCAGCGCGGGGACGTCATACACGTTGCCGATCTCGTGATTGGCGAGCGCGAGCGTCACGAGCACGGTGTCGGGACGAAGGGCGGCCCGCAGCGCATCGGTGGCAATCCGCCCATCGCCGTCGACCTCGACGAACGTGATGTCGGCATCTTCGGCGGCGAGGGACGCGAGCACCGATGGATGCTCGAGGCGCGACGTGACGACGTGCGGGCGGCCCCTCTTTCCGCTTCGCGGGGCGAGGGAGAAAGAGGCGCCGCGGATCAAGCCGCGAATCGCTAGTTCGTTCGCCTCGGTGCCGCCCGAGGTGAAGACGATCTCCTCCGGCGCCGCGCCGACGAGCCGCGCCACGTCGGCGCGCGCATCCTCGACCGCCGCGCGCGAGGCGCGCCCGGGCGCGTGCGTGCTCGACGGATTGCCCGGCAACGCGCGCAGCGCCGCCGCCATCGCGCCGGCCACCTCCGGCAGCACGGGCGTCGTGGCGTTGTGGTCGAGGTAAATGCTCACGGCAGCGGAGTATACCCAGGTCCCGCCGCGGTATTCTCGACCGTTCGCGAGAGACCCCGATGACTGTCTGGACAAACTGGTCGTGGTGGACCTACTTCGTCGTCGACGACGACGTGGTCACCCGCGGGTGCATCGTCAGCTACGACCTCGCACGCCGGCGTGTCACCTACTTGAAAGGATCGGCGAACGAGACCGTCGAGTCCACGTATCACCATATCTGGGTCGATCCAGAAAGGCGCCCGGTGCTGGACCCCACGGACTTCGACCTGGTGGCGTGTCGACAGAAACCGCCTTCCTTCGTGGAGCTGTCCGACGGCGATCCCAGGGAGTATTTCGGGGGCGAGACAGATGTCCTCGCCACGTACCTACCGGATTCCTTGCTGGCGGCCATCCACCCTAAGCGGAAGCCGGATGAGTAGCAGACAGCGTCATGCTCTGACCTTTGCCGTCATGGCCGCCACCGTCGGGTGCCACGGCAGCCAGCCCGAACCGATCGAACCCGCCGCCAGTCACGGCGCCCCGCACCCCACGGCGGTGACCGCCCGGGTCTCCAAGGACCAGGAGCTCGCCGCGCTCCCCGTTGGCATCCGCGTGACGCACACGCCGAATCCGGTGAAAGCGCAGGTCCGCGGTCGAAGCGGCCAGCATTACACCTGGCTCTACGAAACACGCGTCGCCGCGATCTCGGAGGACGTCACGATCACCGAGTTCGGTGCCCTCTTTCGAAAACAGCCCCTGGGGAACTGGGAGCTGCGAACGATCTATGACCGTCCGTTCCGACCCGCGGAATTCGCCGACTGGTACGCCTGCCCCGGAGCGCTGATTCACGCCGGCACCGCCTGCGTCGATCCGTCGAACTACACGGGCGGCGATCAACGAAGCGAGATCGAGACGCGATGGTATTTCATCGGCAAGACCCGGTCGGGCCAGCTGGTGAAGGGCGAGGAGATCGTGCGCGGCACACCGTAGACGAGGCAGGGACGCCGCCGGATCACCGCGGATCCTTGATCGGCGGGCGGTTCATCAGGACGCGGATCGCCATCCCGCCGACGAGGTGCTTCTCGATCACGCGATCGAGGTCGGCGATCGTCATCCGGTCGTAGAGGACGCCGCCGAACGGTTCCGCCGCACCCTCTTCCTGAACGAGGATGTTCGGGCCGCGCAGACAGTGGCCCAGGCAATATTCGTCGACGACGTGAACTCGCTCTTGCAGGCCGCGCGCCGCGACCGTCTCGGCCAGGTGCGCGGCCAGCGCGCCCGAGCCGCGCCGATCGCCGCAGGTCGGACCGCGGCAGACGACGACGGTCAGGCGGCCGGTGTGGGTCAATCGGTCTTGGCCGTCCTCGTCGCCCCGGGATCGGTCTCGCCGAGGGCGCGCACGAGGTGCGCGCGCAGCGCCGCCACGGTGTGCGGCTCCTCGGCGACGTAAAGCAACAGGCGCCGATCGGCGGCGCCGCCGAGCTTGAGCAACGCCTCCGTCACCGCGATCAGCGCCGAAGGATCGGCGTCGTGCGCCGGGTCGGCCCGGTACATCGTCAGGAAGTCGCGCAGGGCAGGCACCGCCTCCTCGCCGCCGGTCGCGATCAGCGCGCGGGCGATCTGCGCCGCCGCCGGCGTCGGCGTCTCGGGCAGGCGCAGCTGCGCCACCAGCTCGGGCGTCACGGATCGGCCCATCGGACCGAGCGCGCCCACCGCCCGCGCCAGGAAATCCACGGGCGGCGCGGAACGCCCCTCGGCGTAGTCGGCGTGGTTGCGCAACGCCGTGGCGAGCAGGTCCGCCGACTGCGTATCCTTTCGCGCGGCCAGCGCCTCGCTGGTCTTCTGCACGGCGGCCGGCGCCAGATCGCGCTCGCCGAGGATGGCGAGCAGCTTGCTGGTCGCGTCGCGTCCCGGCTGCTTGCCGATCTCGTCGATCGCGAACAGCTTCAGGTCGGGAAAGCGCTTGTCCTGATCGGCGACGATCGCGCCGAGCGTCGCCACCAGATCAGGGGCCGCTCCCGCGCTGCCCGCCGCGCCGGCCGCCGCGGGCGAGAACCCATCGGCGTCGAAGGTCGCGGCGCGGACGACCTCGCCCGGGAGGTGGGCCTCGTACCGCCGCCCGCCGGTCACGCGATCGAGCGCGACCAGATCGCCCTCGGCGCTGACGAACGCCACCACGCTGCCCGTGTCGGTCGACGAGACCGCATCCGAGGGATGGCTGTACGCCCAGCGCAGCGCGCCCGACGCCGCGTCGAAGCCGAACAGGAAGCGGTAGTCGTGAACGGCGACCACGTCGTCTCGGAAACGCGCGCGCTCGCCCTCGACTGCGACCCGCCAGAGGATGTGGTTGCGATCGATCGCCGAATACCGCGCCTGCTCGGGCCGATACAGGTCGTACCAGTAGAACGACCGCACGAAGGGCGGCAGGCTCGCCATCAAATAGCCGGGCGACTGGCGCGAACCGCGCGCCGTAGACGCCGAGAGCAGGAAGACACCGCGCGACCCGTAGAACATCCCCTCCGGCAGCGCGCGCACGAACGTCGCCGCCTCGGCCGTCGACAGGACCTGCCCCTCTTCGAGGCCCGTCGCCCCGTCCAGCAAGATCACGTACTGCGAATCGACCGGCACGGCCACGAGGCCGCCGCGCACCGCCGGCCCCGCCACGTGCGCGGTCGGCAGGACGTGGCGCCAGCGCACCGTGCCCGCGCGCGGATCGAGCGCGACGACGCTGCCGCCGCCGCGTTTGCCGCCGGCCGTCTGGATCACCAGATAGACGCCGCGCGCGTCGACGTCGTAGCCCGCCAGCCGCTCGTCCGCGGCCAGCGGGTGCTGCCACAGCACCGCGCCGTTGCCGATGTCGCGCGCGGCGATCATCGCGCCGCCCGGCTGCGGAGTGGGCACGCCGTGGACGATGACATCGGCGCCGACCGCGATCCGCGTCGTCACCTCGCCCGGCTGCGTCCAGACCAGCCGCGATCCCGCCAGGTCGTACGCCGCGACGCGCGCGCCGGCCGCGCCGCCCAGCACCAGGAAGACCAGGCTGCGCGGGGACGGCGCCGGAGGCTGCGAGCGCGCCAGCGCAGCCGCGATCTCGCCGGCGTTGCCGGCGCGCCGGTAGGGGCTGATCGCGCACGCCGACAGCGCCAGCCCCGCCAGCGCGACGACGGCGCCCGCCGCGCCCGCGCGACCCGCGCCCGGGCCGCTCACCGCGCCGACTCCCGCTGGTCGAGCAGCTTCTGCGCCTCGCGCTTGGACGGACGATCGTCCTTCGCCGGCACCGACGCGACGTACTCGACCAGCGCCGCCGTCGCGGCCACGCCGCTCAGGCCCGCGATCGTGCGCACCACGTCCAGCCGCAGCCGGTCGGGAACGTCGGAGCGCTGGGCGTAGTCGCCCAGCACCGTCGCCAGCACGCCGTCGTCGACGGAGCCGGCCAGCTCGGCGACCTGCGGGATCAGATCGGGCGTCGCCAGGGCGGCCAGCGGCGAGGCCGCGCCGGCGTCTCCACGCTTGACGAGCGCGAACAGACGCGCGAGCCCCGCCCGCTCGTGGCGGGCGGCCAGCGCCTCTCCCGCCGCGGCGCGCACCCCCGGCGCCGCGTCGCCCAGCCGCGCCAGCAGCGTCGCGACGACCCGCGGATCGCGGATCGTCCCGACCGCCTTCACCGCGCGCACGCGTACCTCTGGCGCGCGGTGTCCCGTGTAAAGGTCGAGCACGTCGAACGCGCGCGCCGCGGTCAGCGCGCCGCCGCCGCCCAGCTTGGCCAGCGCGTCCAGCGCCGCCTCGACCCGCGCGGGCGCCGCGCCGGCGGCGAGCATCTCGACCAGCGGATCCGCCGCGTTCCCGGCGCCGGACGCGCCGAGCGATTCGATCGCTGCGACCGCGGCGGCGTCGTCCTCGCCCGCCAGCGCGGCGCGCGCCGCGTCCAGACGCGCGGCCGGCAGCGGACGCTTGCTGGTCTCGGCGGCGGGCCTGGACTTGCCGGTCTTGCCCTCGCTCTTGCCCTCGCCCTTGTTCGCGACCGGCTTCGCTTCGCCTGGCTTGGCGTCGGCCGGCTTGGGCTCGCCGGCCGCGCGCGCGTGACCCGCCGCCAGAGCGACGGCGAACGCAATCGCAATTCCAGCGGGCTTCACCGACACGCGCGCGCTCTCGGCGCGCCCCCGGCCCGCCCGATCATCGATGGGACCCTCAAAGGGTCCCATACCCCCCGCGAAGGGCTGCGGCGGGCAAAGCCCGCCTCCGCCCACGCGTCGATCACTTCTGCTTGGCCTCGGCGTCGCTGAATTCGACCTTGCCGCTGTAGTTCGCGCCCTTGCCGAGCAGCCAGAACGTGGTCGTCGCCAGCGTGCGGCCCCGGCTCTCGATCGTCATCATGTAGTGCTTGCGGACGTCGAACTCCGGCTTGGCCAGCTCGATGCTGGCGCCGAAGATGCGTGAGCCGCGCTCGCGCGTCATCTGCGGATCGCCCGCGACGTACTTCTTGTCGCCACCCGTGATGTCGAAGAACTTCACCTGGATCTCGCTGTCGTCGAGCGGCTGGGCGAAGAAGGCGATGTACTCGATGTTCCACTTGCCGGTCTCGCCCTTCTCCTCGGTCGGCTGGATCTTGTCGATCTTCCCCTTCTGCAAGGCGGAGATGAACGCGCCCTGCGACGAGAACTTCATCGGCAGCCGGTTCTTGGTGATGATGATCTTCCCCTTGAAGACGTCTTCCGGCTTCGCGGCCTCGCTGGGGCGCGCGAACGCCAGCACCAGGAAGGCCAGGCAGATTCCGAGACCGAGTCGCTTGTGCATGAATACTCCTTTAGCCGTCAGCGAAGCACCTCATCTTAGGCCAGGCCGGGGGGTGGCACGCAAGAAGTTCCTACGCCCGACTGGCCCGACCAAACCATGCGAGCTAGCCTGATTTCGTGGACGCGACGCACGATCTCGCGCAGGTCAACGTCATGCGGCTGCGGGCGGCGCTGGACTCGCCCGAGCTGGCGGCCTTCGTCGCGGCCCTCGACCCGGTGAACGCCGTCGCGGAAACGGCGCCCGGCTTCGTCTGGCGGCTCAAGGCCGCCGACGGCAATTCGACGTCGCTCCGGATCTTCGACGACCCGATGCTGATCGTGAACATGTCGACCTGGCGATCGACCGACTTGCTGACGGCTCTCGATGCGCTGGCCGATTACGTCTATCGCAGCGCCCACACGGCCATCATGCGCCGCCGGCGTGAGTTCGCGCTCGCGATCGCCGAGGCATACCTGGCCCTCTGGTGGGTGCCGCGCGGGCATGCGCCGACGATCGCCGAGGCCGAACAGCGCCTCCGCCACCTACGCGCGCACGGCCCGACGCCGTTCGCGTTCGGCATGAAGACGCCCTTCCCGCCGCCCGGCGCCTCCGCCGCGCCGGCCGTCCGCGACGGCGACGCCTGCGAGGGTTAACCCGCCGCTTCGGCTTGCCTTACTTCGGCTTGCCGTTGCCGCCGGCGTGGTCTTCCGAAAACAGCGCGTCGATCTTCGCGGCGCCGACGGGATCGATCTTGGCCTTCTCGCGCGCCAGCCGCAGCACGTCGCGGCCGACCAGACGGTAAAGCGCCAGCAGCTCGGGCGCACGCGCCTCCAGCGTCTTCAAATGGCGCTCCACCGTCGGAACGTCCCCGCGCTCGACCGGGCCGGTCAGCGCGCCCGGCAACCCGAGCTGCGCCAGGTTGTGGACGACGCTGGTCAAAAGCGGGATCAGCGCCGGCAGCGCCTGTTCCGGCGGCACGCCCGCCCGGACCAGCAGCGTCTGCGCCGTGTCGGCCAGCGCGACGACGTAGTTCGACGCCATCACCGCGCCCGCGTGGTAGAGGGCCAGGTTCTCCGCGTCGAGGAACACCGCCCGCGCGCCGAGCGCCCGCACGATCCGCTTGGCCATCGCGCGAGCCGGCTCGTCGCCCTCGACGCCGAACGCGACCTCCTTCAGCGCCTCGACCGCCACGCGCGGATCGGCCAGCGACACCAGCGGGTGCAGCGTGCCGACCGCGCGGACGTACGGCAGCGCCGGCGCCAGGATGGTGCGGGCCGGGTTGGCGCCGGACGTGTGCAGCAGGATCTGATTGGGGCGCAGCCGCTGCTCCTTCGCCAGCCGCTCGGCGACCTCCGGCACGCGCTCGTCGCGCACGGAGATGATGACGACGTCCGACTCGCGGATGATGTCGGGGATGTCGCCGGTCGACGCGACGACGCCCGAGATGGCGCGCGCCGCGTCCGAAAGCTCGATCTGCCGGCCGTGCAACCCGATGACCGGGACGCTGGCGCGCACCAGGCGCGCGGCCAGCGCCGTCCCGACGACGCCCGCGCCCATGATGAACACCGCCGGGGTCGGCTCGGCCGGCCCCTCGGCCAGCATCCGGGCGTTGACCTCTGCTTCGGACATGTAGCTCATGCGGGTTCCTTGTA
>Ga0126369_10003848_pt1 | contig 10917 bp, 24 predicted proteins | sample PanSoiMetaPlot_1_FD_109646 | JGI IMG/M metagenome (GOLD analysis project Ga0126369, IMG submission 109646) | Tropical forest soil microbial communities from Panama - MetaG Plot_1 | ecosystem: Environmental > Terrestrial > Soil > Tropical forest > Bulk soil | place: Panama | collected 2016-02-17
CGCCGCGATGAAACTATCAACGAGATTCCGCAATGAGCTGCGCGAGCTGTGCGAGGCCGCCCAAGCACGCGCCGACTCCGATCATCCCGACTTTATCTTTGCCGACTTTGTGCTAGCTTATCTGGCCAGCACTGAGACGATTACACCGAATCAAAATGAGCAGCGAGCCAGATGCAGACTGTTCCCTTCCGGGGTGGGAAGAACCCGAGCCTGACCTCGAAACGCTGATCGAATGTGTCCGGCGCGAGATCCGTTACCGCAGACAGGTCTACCCGCGCCGAGTTGAACACAAGACCATGAGTCGCCGCCTGATGGAGCGCGAGCTGCGGCTGATGGAAGCGGTGCTTAAAAACCTTGAAGGCCAGCGAGTCAGAGGCTAAACCTACCAGTCATGGCGGGCACATTCAGCTACCAGTTCAGAAGCTTGATGCTGGACTACGGCATCGGACACGTGGCATGGACACCGCCGGTCGCGCTCTGGATCGCCTTGTACACGGCCCCGCCCGGTCCCGGCGATCTGGGCACCGAGGCGGTGATGGACGCGGGCCGGATCGTCCAGAACAATGATTTGACGGTCTGGAGCGCGAGCGTGAACGGCGTCAAGAACAGCTTGTTCACGCTCGACATCCCGGCGCAGCAAACCGCGCTTGGCACGATCACGAGCTTAGGCTGGCGTGACAGCCAGACAGGCGGCATGCTGTGTTTCAGCTGCGACCTGCAGACGCCGGTGCCGATGATCGTGGGCTCGACGATGCACTTTGAACCGGGCGACTTTTCCATCAACTGGGCATGAAGACGAAGCTGCCGCGCAATCGAAGTGGGGCGGTCAAGTATGAGACATTGGCCCGCCGTCATTATTCGCCGGAAGTGAAAAAGCAATTGCACTGCTGGGCTGGGTGGCGGTTGGAATTAAAGCGTTTAAAGCTGCAGGAAGAATATAGGAGAAAACGACTGGCGAATGCTCGAAAGGCACGAAAAAATCGGGTTGATAACCGACAAAACGACTTTTTGGCCGGAAAATGATCACTGACCAAGACATCGACACGCTCTTTGGCGATTTCCTGAACCAGCCTGAGCTGTCCAGCTGGTCAAGCGATCTGTCGGCGCGCGAGCACGAGGACGCGAGACGGCTTTTCCGGCTGGCGGTGCGGGCCGCGATCGACATCTACATGAAGCAGCGCTACAGTCAGATCAAACAACAATGAGCTTTAGCGATTATCGCAGGAAACAAAGGCCGCCCAAGAAACACGTGGCGCGCAAGCAGACGCTGCGGCAGAAGATTACGCAGGCGCGAGCGGACGGACGGCTGGAGGCGCGTCCAGTGGGCCGCGTGACCAAGCTCAACGATAAAAGCAAGGCGACGATCTTAGAGAATCTGGCCAAGGCGCAGACGCTGGACGTGGCCGCCTCGATGGCCGGGATTCATAACACGACGCTCTGGACATGGATCAGAGCCGGGCAGGCCGAGCCGGACGGGCCATACGGCCAGTTCGCGCGCGACGTGGCGTGGGCGCAGGATCTGGCGCAGAAGCTGATGGTGACCAAGCTTTTCGATCACGACGACTGGCGGGCCACGGCGTTCTTGCTCAAGAATCGCTACCCGAACCTGTACCGTGACCATATCGTGCAGGAAATGCAGGGACCGCAAGGCGGGCCGATCCCGATGGCGATGCAGACTTTCAGTGTGGTGTTGGAATTACACGAAAGGCAAAACGATGGACAACCCAAACAACCAGAACCCGCATTCAGGATCGACGGGGCGCGAGCCGCCATTGCGGTGCCGGATCTGGAAGAATCCGGCGGTGCAGATGCCTGACCGGCCCGAGATGACGCCGTACACGATCGGGATGCAGTGGCGGGACGGCATGGTGCGCGAGGCCAGCTTCTCGATTGACGAGAACAAGCTGACCGAGCTGACCAGCCAGCAAGGGCGGGCGTTGAGCCGCGAGGGGCTGATCTTTCACATGCTGGCCAGCTGCATCGAGCAGATCTTCATGAGTCGCGAATACGCACGGCTGGCGGCCAAGGCCGGGCGGATCATCGTGCCGGGCGGGAGGTATGAGCGATGAACTGGGACAAGGAAGAAACGTGGAGCGCGCACATTGACGGGTTTCGCAGCTATCACATTTTCCATATCGAAGGTGGCGGCTACGAGCTGCAGATCGAGGAACGGCATTGCAGGCGGATGCTCTGCGACACCATCCTGTTTCCGAGCTTCGAGCTGGCGGAAGCGGCAGCGGAAGAGCATTTGGCCAGCGACGCGAAGTTGCCGCGACCGTGGGCGATCCATTTGGAGCACAGCCACGGCGGCCACATGCACACGCACAAAAATGGCGACGTGCCGCATAGTCACAGCCACGAGCTGATCGAGCACTGATGAAGCGGCGCGAATTCTTTGGGCTTTTGCTGGGGCTGGTGGCGGTGCTGGGGCGCAAGCAGCCCGAGCGCAGCAACGACTGGACGCACGAGATCCTGATGCCGCATCATCCGCCGGGGGCCGATCCGGGGCAGCGCAAGCACCAGCTGATCGATCCGCAAGTGCACGACTGGCACGGCAACTGGCCGATCCTGCCGGTGTACAACGGGCCGAGCCGGGACTACACGATCACGTGGCACAATACCGGGATTAACCAATGGCCGAATATAAGCTGAGCAAGACTGAGGAAGCCGGGCTGGTGGTGCTGATGGCGCTCTTGTTCGTGCTGGGCGCGGTGTTTGTTGTGCTGGCCAAGTTCAGCGACTGGGTGAACGACCGATGAACGAGCCGAGGTTGATCAAGACGCCGAGCGGCGAAGAGGTGGTGGGTTATGATGCCTCGATTCTGACGCCGCCTGAATTCGGGGCTGCGAGCCAGCTTCTGGACGAGATCCGCGCGCTGATCAACCAGCCGAAGTACGACCATTTGGCGGTGAGCGAACTGCTGGGTGTGCTGCAGATGGTCCACGGCGAGTATCTGCACAAATGGCTCAGCTCGTGAAATGGACAAGCCCGAGACCGATGGGCCGGTGGTCCACATCCGGCTGCATCCCAAGCAGGCGCTGGTCTTAAAGAGTCCGGCCAATGAGATCCTTTTCGGAGGCGCGGCGGGGCCGGGCAAATCGTTTCTGGTGCGGGCAGCGGCGATCGGGTATTGCACGTCGATTCCGGGGCTGCAGGTTTACCTGTTCAGGCGGACCTATCCCGAGCTGTGGCAGACGCACATGGAAGGGCCGGGCAGTTTCAGAGTCCTGCTGGCCAAGGCGGTGGCGGCGGGCGCAGTGGCGATCGTCAAGAACGAGATCCGGTTCTCGAACGGCAGCCGCATATCGCTGAACCATTGCCAGTACGAGAACGACAAGTACAAGTTTCAAGGCGCTGAGATCCACCTGCTGGCGATCGACGAGCTGACCCATTTCCCGCGCTCAGTCTACACCTACCTGCGCACCCGGTGCAGGCTGGGCACGCTGGTGGTGCCGCCTGAGCTGCGGCACAAGTTCCCGTTCATCCTGAACACGACCAATCCGGGGGGCGCATTCCACAACTGGGTGAAGGAAGACTTTGTCGAGACTTGCGGCACCGACCCGTACGTGGTTAAGCAGATGGAAGAAATCGAGGGCGGGATGCGGCGCAGCTTCATTCCGGCGTTCTACCATGATAATCCCGACTTGCTTGCAAACGATCCCGAGTACCTTGCCAAGCTCAAGGGCGCGGGCGACCCCGAGACGGTGCGCTCGCTGGTTTACGGCGACTGGGACGTGGTTAGTGGTGCGATGTTTAGCGCAAGCTGGGTCAAGGCCAAGAACGTCTGCGCGTCAATGGCGATCCCGGCAGGCTGGGACATTTGGCGTGGGGCGGATGACGGCTACGCTAACCCGGCGTGTGTCTTGTGGTTTGCCCGCGATCCGGTTTACGATCGGACCTATGTCATCGGCGAGCTGTACAAGGCTGGGATGCTGCCCGAGGAGATGGCGCGGCTGGTGGCCGAACGTGACCGGTCGCTACTCATCGAGGAAGCGGACGGGCAGATGCACGAGTACGATCACGGGCTGGACGGGCTGATCGATCCGGCCAGTTTCGCGAACACCGGCACCGGGGCACCGGCGCGGGCCGACGCCATGAACAAGCTGGGCTGCCGGTGGCGGGCGGCTGAGAAATATCCGGGCAGCCGCGTGCACGGCATTCAGCACATTCACCGGATGCTAGCGCTGCAGAAGGACGGCTGGCCGAAGCTGGTGATCTTCGAAAGCTGCCGAATGCTGATCAAGGCGGTGCCGACCGCGCCACGGGACGACAAGAATCCCGAAGACATCGATCCTGAGTTCGAGCTGGACCACGCGATCGACGCGCTGCGCTACGGCTTGCAACACCGAGACAAGAGCTTTAAGAAAGTGGCAGTGAAAGGAATCTGATGACAATGATGGATCTAGTGGATCAACTGCACCGGATCGACTGGGGCGTGGCGGCGGCGATCTTCGTGATCACGGTGTTTTTGGCTTGGTTTCGAGCGACGATCTGATAAGTTTGAGGCGTGAATACAATGAACCTGAAGCAAGGCAAGGTGGCGACCATCCGCGTGATGGATCGCAAAGGCAAATATCTGATCGTGGCCGACGTAGTGGACGAGCAAGGCAAGTGGCTGTACACGAGGCCGGTGGCCGACGAGCCGGTGTTCGAGGATCGCGCGGCGGCGCAGGCGCGGGCGCAGGAACTGGACGTGCGGCTGGCGCATAAAGGAGGCTTGAAATGATCGTGCTGGACACTGGGCAGCTGGCGATGTGCTGGGGCTGCGACCGTGGAATCGGGCCGGACGAGTACAAGCTGGTGCTGGGCTCGATGGAAGGCGAGCGGAACGTGCTGGAAATCTACTGTGCGGAGTGCGCGCCTGCGGCAGGCGAGGACTGGGACGAATCATGAAACCGAAGGCCAACCAAGGCATGAGCATGGCCGAGGAACGGCGGCGGCTGAACGCGGCGCTGAAACGCAAGGGGCTGGAAATACCGGACTACCGGGCCAAGCAATTCAAGGGGCGGCGCAAATCTCGAATTCAAGATCATGGAACTGCAAGCTGACCATCTCTTGCCACAGCAACGCTGTCCGTACTGCGGGCACACCGTCAACCGGGCTGGGGGCGGGGAAGAGCAGCCGAGCATAGGTGACATCGCGGTTTGCATCCAGTGCGGGCGGCCATCGGAACTGGGGCCGGGGCGGCTCTTGATGCCGCTCGACTTGGACGATCTGAGCGAGGACGCGCTGATGATGATTCTCAGGGCGCAGCATGCGATTATCTTGGTGCAGGAAGCTGATCGGCGGAAGCGAAAATGAAGGACGAAGAGCTGGCGGTCAGGATCAGCGCGAGCTGGCTGGCCTACTACACCGAGGCGTTCGTGGCGATGAAGCTGCATTTCCACAAAGAGCCGTGCGTATACGCGCGGTTCGCGCACATCTTCATGGTGCGGCATTTCTGGCCGTATGCGCGGCAGTGTGCGCGGCTGAAGAGGCAAGCGAAATGAGAAGCGCGACACCCGAGCGGGCCAAGCAGCGGGCCAAGTACAACCGGCGGGTGAAAGTGTGGCTGCGCGAGCACACGCATTGCCGGGCCTGTCTGACCTTGGCCGAGGAAGCCGGGCTGGCCATTCGCGTGATCCGGCTGGCCAGCGAATGCCATCACATGCGTGGCCGGAACGGCGATCTTTTAATGGACGAGAGCTGGTGGCTGCCGGTCTGCCGGACCTGTCACGAATGGATCACGACGCACGGCAGGCTTGCACGCCAGCTGGGGCTTATTGTAGACGTGGACTATCGTCACCAATGAATTTATGAAGCTACAAGTTATTGATCTGTCGCACTGGGATACCGCCAGTGATTATGAAGCGGTTGCCGCTGCGGGCGTGAGCGGTGTGATCTTTAAATCGACTCAGGGCACCAGCTACACCGACCCGACTTATCGATCGCAGAAGAAGGCCGCCTTGGCCGCCGGTCTGTTGTGGGGCAGCTTCCATTTCGGCGACAATTCCGACCCGCAATATCAGGCCGAGAATTATCTGGCGTTCACGCAGGTAGAAGATGACGAATTGTTTTGTCTGGACTTCGAGGACAACGGCGATTATTCGATGGGCCTTAATCAAGCCCAGACTTTTATCATGACGGTCGAGGAGGCGCTGAACCGGGATAAGCAATGCGTGTTTTACAGTGGCAACCGAGTCAAAGACCTGCTGGGCACCAAGAAGAACGCTTTCCTTGGCGAGCGCCGGTTATGGCTGGCGCAGTACGGCACCAATCCACAAGTGCAGGTTTCGTGGGAGGAGACCGGCTATTGGCTGTGGCAGTACAGTGACGGCGTATACGGGCCGACTCCGCATGAGGTTGATGGCGTGGGTCCATGCGACTGCAACATCAGTGCGGTGAGCGATGCGGACCTCGCCGCGCAATGGGCCACCGGCAGCGCGACGATGCCCCCAGAGCCGCCTTTGGCCACGGTGCGGGTGATCGCACCGCCGGGCGTAAAGATTGTGGTGCAGGGCGGCGAATGAAGATTCGAATCAGCGGTGCACTGGACTTTGAAGAAATTGAAACGACCCCGCCTCGTTTCATTTTCAGCGTACAAACGGCGGGCCTAACAGTGAAAGATATCCAAATGCTAATTCTAGCCAACGACCATCAAGCGAGGGCATCGATTCAACCCGTGGACGCAAAAGGCAATCCTGCGCCGATCGACGGGATGCCGAACTGGACCAGCTCAAGCGCGGACATTGCCAGCGTGCAGAACATCGCGCCGGACGGGCTGAGCGCGGACATCGTGCCGGGCACCAAGCTGGGCACCTGTCAGGTCAACGTGACCGCCGACGCGGATCTGGGCTCTGGGGTGAGCACGATCAGCGGGGTGCTGGACGTGCAGGTGGCTGCCGGTCAAGCGGTGGCGTTCGTGATTTCGACCGAGCCGCCGACGCCGATTGGCAGCTCGCAGAAATAATTCGACAGCGTGCGGGCGGCGGGCGTATAAAAGATTCTCATTATGGCTGTCAACGTTCCTATCAGCGGGCCTTTGGGCAAACACGCACCAACCGCCAAGAGCGGTTCAAATCAAGGACCGGACACCGGGCCGCCGCCTGACCTCAAAGGAGGCGCAGGTGAAAGTATGTACGACGCGATGCCGCCAACGCATTATTCCAAGCCGAATCTGGCTGAGCTGCGCAAAGCGGCAGCGGACGCGAGCGAGGCCCAAGACGGCGGGATGTAGCTTTTTTTTAATGCGCGGGTAGTCTGAGCCATATCGGATGGGCGCAAGCCTGACCGAACGGGGCTCTGGTGGGGTGACCCATCCCCGCGCACCATTCCCATGCCGCTGACCGCCAAAGGCCGGAAGATCAAGCGGGCGCTGGTGACCCGGTACGGCAAGAAGCGCGGCACCTCGATCCTGTATGCCGGAAAGAACAAGGGCACCTTCACCGGGATCGACAAATCGAGAAAGAAATAGATGGCCGGGACACTCGCATTCAACACCTCGCTGGGTTACCGGGCACAGCCGACCGATGTCAACTGGGTGTACGCCGTCAGCCGTCCACTGATCGCGCCGGACCAGACCAACTACTGGGCGGCGTGGAAGTACGACAAGACCATGCCATACCTGCAGCAGAACCGAGTCGAGCTGGGGAGCTTTCCGACACAGCTGGCCGCGCAGCAAGCCTGCCAGCAGGACTACAACAGCCTGCAGCCGCAGACGCTGACCCCGACCTGAGATGCCCAACAACGTCAACCCGGCACTGTACAAGTCCAGCTCAGGGACCAGCCTGACGCAGCCGGGCAACGTGGTCTCGATCAAGAACGCGTCGATCGAGGGCACGACCGTCGAGACCCCGCACCCGGAATTCAAGCAGTACGCCGACACGTGGCAACGGATCAGGGACTGCATCGCGGGCGTAGATCAGGTCAAGAAACAGGGCGTCTTGTACCTGCCGCAGCTGACCGACATGGAACCCGCCGATTATCAGAGCTACAAGCGCCGGGCCAAGTTCGTCAACTTCACCAAGGCGACGACCGACATGCTCCACGGGTTCATCTTCAAGAAAGATCCCAAGGTGCTGGCCCCGGACGATCTGGACGAGTTCATTGACGACTGTACGCTGGGCGGCAAACCGTGGGACCAGTTCATGAAAGACGTGGTCCACGACATCGTCTCGATGGGCCGACGCGGGACGCTGATCGACTGGAGTCAAGACGAGAACCGGCCATACTGCGCGCCGTACAGTGCCGAGCAGATCATCAACTGGAAACAGATGCGGCACAAAGGCGAGATGCTTTTATCCTTGCTGGTGCTGCAGGAAGACGTGCCAGCGCCGGATGCCGGGCCGAACGCTTTCAGCCACGAGTCGATCAGCCAGTGGCGGGTGTACCGGCTGGATGCGGCGGCTGGGGGCAACGGCGACCCGATCGTGATCTGCGACGTGTGGCAGAAGAACGAGAGAGACGAGTTTTACAAAGTTTCGACCGAGATGCCGAGCCGACGCGGCGACAGCCTGAACCGGATACCGTTCGTGTTTCACGGGGCGGTCAACACCGAGCCGGACATCGACCCGCCGCCGATGGGCGACATCTCCGAGCTGAACATCAAGCATTACGGCCTGAGTGCGGACTTGGAGAATGGCCGCCATTTCTGCGGGCTGCCGACGCCGTACGCGGTCTGTTTCGACATCGAGGAAGGTGAGAGCATGCGGGTGGGAAGTAGCCTCGCGTGGACCTCGAACAACGAGAAAGCGCACTGCGGCTACTTGGAGTTTCACGGCGACGGCTTGAAGAGTTTGGAGACCGGCATTGTCGAGACTGAGGAACAGCTGGCGGCACTGGGTGCGCGGATGCTGGAAAAACAAAAAGGAGACGAAGCATACCAGACCGTCCTGATGCGGCAGTCCGGCCAGATGGCGGCGCTGATCGGGGCGGCGGAAACCGGCTCTGACAGCCTGACACTGGTGCTGCAGTGGGCCGAATGGTGGCTGGGTACGGTCAAGGAACCCGAGGACTTGGAAGACTTGGTCGAGGTGGATCTGAACAGCGACTTCATCGATGTCAAGCTGCAGCGGGGCGAGATTCAGGAGATGTGGCAGACCTGCATGCAGGGAGGTGTGTCGAGATTGACATTCCACGAGTTTCTGCAGAAGGCCGAGGTGATCCCGGCTGACCGCGATCTGGACGAGGAACTGGCGCTGATTCAGGCCCAGCCGCCGCCGGGGATGCTGCCGATGGGCGGGGGCGCAGTGCCGATGCCCAACATCAATGTCAAGGTTCAGGCGGGTTCGCCATCGACTAAGGGCGCAGGGGCACAGGAAGGCACGCGTGGCGAACCGAGCGGGGCCGAACCAAAAGCCAAGCCAAAGAGTGGCGGGAACAAACCGGGATTTGAGACTGTTCAAGGACAGAGCGGAATCGATCACCCGACACCGTGATGGAACTGGATTTCAAGGGCGGCAAGATTATTGCGGTGCAGGCGTGGATTGCGCCGGTGCCGGAGCTGGGCACGCTGATTCTGGGTGAGACCGAGGCCGAGGCGCGGGCGACCCTGAAACGCTTCGAGAGCGGGGAACAAAACTCGATTGACGACATCGAGCTGCAGCTGCGGCTGGTCTTATCGACGCCGAATTCCGAGCAGCGGCACAAACTTTTGAAAGATTGGCTTTTAATCTGGGCACATGATGCGCAGAAATAAAAAGCATGACACGGACGTGGTTTGCAATCTGCGCGCTGCTGGTGCTGGCGGCGTCGAGCTGGGCACAGAGCGGCAACAGTCAAGGCGGCCCCGGCGGTGGCAACAATGGACGGCGGCCACCGCACGGGCCTGAGATCCCAGCTGGCGGTGGCGGACTGGGCGGCCTGAGCTTGGGCGCTGGCAGCCTGAGCGATCCAGCGGTGTTTCGTGGACTGGCCCCGAACGCCGGGGGGCTGGGTGCGCCGTTTGGGGTGACCAATGCCACCGTGCAGATCCTGCGCTACGTGCTGGAAGAGCGGCTGGACGCACTGGGCAAACAGCTGGCGCTGAATTTTAATAAGATCGGCGCGTGGGCCAGTCCATTTGGCGACTTTGTCGATCAGGGCACCGTGTTCAGAACCGGCGGCATGGCGCTGGGCGTGGACAAGGTGACCCGGAACTGGATGCTGGGCGTGACCGGCGGCTACAGCCACACGTGGAGCAACGCGCTGAGCGCGAACTCTGGCTGGGGCGGCCTGTACGGCGGGGCGTGGACCAACGGCTGGTACGCGAGCGGCGCGGTGTACGGCGGGGCCACCGGATTCACCACCACCCGGATCGGATTCTCTGGCAACGCTACCGGCAGCTCGCGCACCTACTTTTTCGGCACGTTCTTCGAAACCGGCAAACTCTGGCAATGCGGCGATCTACGCTTTGGCCCGTATGGGCTGTTGCAGTACGGGCTGGACCGCGACATCGGGTACAACGAATCGGGCTCGATGGCCCCGCTGCGGGTGAACGCCAGCAACAACGACTCGATCACCACCGACGTGGGCGGACGGCTGAGCTGGCGCTGGCTGAGCGCGCGGGTGGCGTGGGAGCACGAGTACGCCTACAGCGCGATCGTGAGCACGGTGCACCTCTTGGCCGCGCCGGTGCCGAGCGTGGCGGTGCCGGGGCCGCCACTGGGACACGACAGCCTGATTGTCAACGCCGGGGTGAGCTACGACCTGAGCAAGTGCACCTCGATCACCTTGCAGTACGACGGACAGCTGGCCCGCAAGAATTTCATGTCCAACGGGGTGAGTGCCACGTTCAGGGTAAGCTTTTAAAAATAATCTGGAATTCGAGATTTTTTACTTTACTTCGCCTCAAATATGACGCATAGTAAGGGTATGAACACAACGACAGTTTCCGCGAACATCTTCAATCTCAACGTCCGCCAGCTCTTGCAGTTGGCCTGCTCTAACGACATCGATGCC
>Ga0126369_10003850_pt1 | contig 10912 bp, 11 predicted proteins | sample PanSoiMetaPlot_1_FD_109646 | JGI IMG/M metagenome (GOLD analysis project Ga0126369, IMG submission 109646) | Tropical forest soil microbial communities from Panama - MetaG Plot_1 | ecosystem: Environmental > Terrestrial > Soil > Tropical forest > Bulk soil | place: Panama | collected 2016-02-17
AGATCCTTGTCGCCCACTTCCATCCAGATCCGTATCGGCTTCGCCGGACTGTCCGGAATCAAATGCTCATGAAACTCCCACGCGCCATGTGGAGTCTGCGGGTCGTACGGCCACTGCTGATTAATGAACGTTCCCGAGTACGTCAACACGCGGTGATAGAGCTCGGTGTGGTACCACGCCATCGCCAGCGCGCACGATCCTCCCGAGCTGTATCCCATCGCCGCTCGCCCGTCCGGATCTTTCGTCAACTTCACGTGCGCTTTCAACTCGACTAGCGGCAGCACTTCCTTCTCCACAAAGTCCGTGTATTGCCCTGACATCGTGTCGTACTCGAGACCGCGTTCACTGCCCTGCGCGTCTCCGCCGCCATTGCCAATGGAAATGGCAATCAGCATTGGAACTTTATGTTCCGGAATCAGGCCATCCAGCACCGAAAATAGCAATCGATCCGGTCCGTCCGCTCCGACGATGAACGGTGCCTTGCTATTGGGCACATACTGCTTTGGGACGTAGACTGCCACCTTTCGCGTGTAGGGGGCCGGATGGCTCGTAGTAACCACGAGCTTTGCTGGATCTGCGGGATCAGGCGTCCCGAACGTATTCGGCTCGCGTGCAAGGCCGGGATAAATCCTGCTCTCCGACGAGTTCATCGTGAACTCGATCACCGTCCCATTCACTAAACTATTCGCCGAGTTGACAGCCGCGGCAGAATGCGTCGGCCCAATAATGAAGTTGCCGTCTACGTTCGCAGGAGGAACCGCGCCATCGGGCAATTCCTTCGCGGCGACATAGCCTGGACCAATCGGATCGCGCGCTGGAGGAGTCGGCCGCTCCGTGTGCTGCGTCGATGTTAGAGCTCGTTGCATTGACGTAGCTCCCTGTTGCGCATACGTAACCGCCTCTTGCGCCGACGTGCCGAACACGGAACAGGCAACGACCAACACAACAGTAGACGACATCAGTATGCCCGGCCACATCACACCACCGAACGTCCGACGACCTGGAACTTTCATCCCTCGCTCCACCTGGCGACCAATCACACGGCCGACCCGCCCGCTCGACCCTGTGGGGAATATTTTCTTCGCGCCCTCCGCGGCTTTTCTCCACGTTCTCTGCGTTTTTAAGAGCTCTTTCTCGGTACTCGCAGCTCGGAATTACCGCCTCTTCTCCTGCACTAATCCCTCGATCTTGTTCAACACTTCGTCTTCCGACAAGTTGGTCGAGTCAATAACCACCGCATCGTCCGCCGCTTTCAACGGGGACGCCGCCCTTGTGCGATCCCGCAGATCACGTTCCCGCAGCTCCGCCGCCATCGACTGCGCCGACGGTCCCTTGATCTTGTTCTGATCCAGCCGCCTTTGCTCTCGCACCACCGGATCCGCGTCGAGAAACACCTTCAGATCTGCATGCGGGAAAACCTTCGTCCCGATATCCCGCCCTTCCATTACAACGCCCCCGTCTTTGCCCATCTCCTGCTGCCTGGCGACCATCCATTCGCGGACCGCTGGATGCACCGACACTCGCGAGGCCGCCTCGGTCACATCGCGATCGCGAATCCGCGTCGATACGTCCCTGCCATCGAGCAACACGCGGTTGCCGCCGATCGTCGGCTCCAGCCCGATGCGCGCCTGTTCCGCCAGCTTGCGCAAGGCTTTCTCGTCATCGAACGAGACGTCCCATTCGATGGCCTTTAGCGCCAGGGCACGATACATGGCCCCGCTTTCCAGATTGGTGTAGCCGAGTTTTCGCGCCAGCCGGGAAGCAATCGTGCTCTTCCCTGCACCGGCAGGACCGTCAATGGCAATGATTAATTTTCGCGCAGGAGTCGCGTCCATTTGAAAGGTGAGGTACGACCATAAGGCGATTCAGCTTACCAGATATGGCGAGTGCTTTTGCTTGCGATCTCGCCGATCTCTGTGCTCCTCCGTGCCCTCTGTGGTTGGCTTTTCCTGCCGAACTCGCTTCTGCTTTTCTCTGCGATCTCTACGTTTGAAGCTTCTTCTCGCGCTCGGGACTCACGCCCCGGTGCTGGCGCCACGAGACGCGCCTTCACCCCCGCTTCTGCCCTCCCATCGCACGTGCGCCCTCTGCCCGCGGCGGCGTCACTTGAATCAACGAGCGCCCACCGACATGCGAGAACACCAGCTCCCGCGCAGCCAGCAACGCCTTGATCGCCTCTTTTACCCGCGACCGCGGCACGATATTGCTGAAGAACGTCTCCACTTCCTGCTGATCTGCGGCGATCACGCAATCAAGATACTTCGTCACAAGTGCCGACAATGCTTCTCCCACAGACAAACTGATCCCTTCTCGCACTGCATCGGGCGCCCAGCGGTATAGCACATCCCAGAACGCTCCTTCCGCGGGGTTGTAGTCCACGCGCGTGATGCGCAGCTTCGACCACAACTCTCCGAGCGCTCTATCCAATGCAGATTCCGAAAGACTCCCACCCAGCGCTCCTACCAGTTTCTGTTTCGATATCGGACCATCCCGCCGAATTGCCTCGTAGGCATCGCATGCGAGTTGGGAATACTCGGAACGCGTGCCGGCCTTTGGACCCTGCTTGGGATTGCGTTCTCCTACGAGTGCATAGAAAAAAGGAAACACCGACTCCGACAACAGGAATGCATTATTGTCGTCGAACAGACTCGCTTCAAACGCGGCCCGTTCTCGCAGCAGACGAACCATCAACTCCTTCGCATCCTGAGCACGCTGATCGGCGAAAGCGTGCTGCCACGTGGGTAGCCGATCTTCGGCCCCAACCCACGCTCCCACAAACGTCGGGACCAGCACGGCCGGACGCACCGGATACAACAAACAAAACCCCACCGACTCCACGAACGATTGTGCTTCCTCGATCGTCCGCACTGCCGCTCCGTCCACGTGCCACTTCTTGGCCCGCTCTTGCTGCAATTCCAACTCGGTCATGCCTCGATTAAACCACAGGACTCAAATTCGCTTGAACGCCTTCTGAATATCCTTCAACGAATACCGCAACACGACGGGTCTTCCGTGGGGGCAACAAAATGGGAAGGAGGTGAGGGAGAGTTCGGAGAGGAGCCACTGCATCTTGTTCTGGTCGAGCGACATGTTGACCTTAATGGCGGCGTGGCAGGCGATGGAAGCGGCGATGCGAGTCCGTACGGTTTCGAGGTTGAGCTTCTGCTCCTCGCGCGAGAACTGCTCGAGCAGTTCGTGCAGCATGTGCTCGACCTCGGCGGCGTCGATGCCGGCGGGCGCGACTTTCACCGCGAGGCTGCGAGTACCGAACGGTTCGGCTTCGAATCCGTTGGTCGCAAGTTCGTCGGAGATATCGGCGTAGACCGCCTGCTGCGCCGGTGTGAGTTCGAGGATGAGCGGCATGAGCAGTCGCTGACTTTGAACCGCTTTCAACGCACGCTGCTTCAAGACTTTTTCGAACAATACGCGTTCGTGTGCAACGTGCTGATCGATGATCCAAAGTCCTTCAGGATTAACAGCAAGGATGAAGGAATCGCGGATCTGGCCGAGCGGCTTCAACGTCGCCAACGAAGGCGTGCCTGGGGCCAACGGCTCTGTTTCATCCGCGAGCGCAGGGGTGCAGCCATCGTCGGGAACGAATTTTGTGGCAGCAACGAAGTTCTGATTCAGCATGGGCTCAGTCGCTGCAGGGTCCGTGGCGGCAATCGCATTTGCCGCTCGAGCGAGCGGGACGGCGGCATTCGCTTCCAGGGCGATTCCACCCTGAAACTGGAAACGTTCGTTAACATCCGGCAAGGCGGGAGGCTCGAGGGCAAAACCCCCGACAAGCAACTGGTGAGATGGGCGCCACCTTGCGGCTTCGCCACTATTGCCGGGCGTCAACGATGGGCTCGCCGTCGGATGAGCATGAATTTCCGAGACGAATTGCGGAATTGGGCGCGCCTTCATCAGCACGGCACGTATCGAGTCGCGAACGAAGTCGTGCACTACGGCTTGCTGGCGAAAGCGGACTTCAGTCTTAGAGGGATGCACATTGACGTCGACCTCAGCAGTCGGCATCTCGAGAAACAGCAGAACGACGGGAAAGACGGTTGGGGGCAGGATGTTGCGATAGGCCTCGCTGATCGCATGCTGCACGAGACGATCGCGGATCAGCCGGCCATTTACAAAGATAAAGATGGAATTTCGATTGAGCTTTTGAATTTCAGGCCTGGAGACGAAGCCGTGAAGGCGAACCTCTCCCGGTTCCTTTGCAGCTTCTTCGTCTGCTTCTGTGCGGCGCCAAGGTGGAGGCTGCGGGAGGCCGATACGCTCTAAGGGTTGAACGGCAGCAAGCCCAAGCAACTGGTCGAGAACGTCTTTGCCGAAGACCTGATAGACGCGGTCGCTGTGTCCGGCGACTGGCGGCGCCACTAGCATCGCATTGGTGGCGGAGTGCAACTCGAAGTGCTTGTCGGGGTGAGCGAGCGCGTAATGCGTGACCAAGGAGGCGATGTGAGAGAGTTCAGTCGATTCGGACTTCAAAAATTTCTTGCGCGCGGGGGTATTGAAGAACAAATCGCGGATCGTGATGGAAGTGCCGATCGGGAGCCCAGCCTCTTCGACCTTGAAGATTTTCCCGCCATTGATTTCGACGATGGTGCCGGATAAGTCTTCGGGCACATGTGTCTCCAGACGCAGGCGCGAAACGGACGCGATAGACGGGAGAGCTTCTCCGCGAAAGCCCAGCGTAGCGACACTCAGCAGATCTTCTGCATTTTTCATCTTCGAGGTGGCATGACGTTCGAAGGCAAGGAGGGCGTCGTCGCGGACCATGCCGCAGCCGTTGTCGGTGATCTGAATCAGTTTCTTACCGCCGGCCTCGATCTGGATGCGAATGCGGGTAGAACCGGCGTCGAGGGAGTTCTCGAGCAGTTCCTTGACGACGGATGCGGGCCGCTCCACGACCTCGCCGGCGGCGATCTTGTTGGCAACGGCCTCGGAAAGCACGTGGATCTTGCCCATGAGTGCTCAGTGTCTCATAGGATGGGAGATCGGTTCATCGGGAGGCTTACTACCGAGTTGCGAGAAATGCCTTTACCAGCAGGGGGCGCAGAGAAAAGCCGCAAACCGCGCGCAGTGTCGAGTCGGGAATGCGTTCCGGAGCTGCGGGTGGGTGCAGGTTACAAGGGGTCCTTCGACTTCGTTCCGCAGGCGCGTCACTCCGCTCAAGATGACACGGTTTGTGGACGCGAATCATAAGGTGAGCGCAGGTCGGAAAGGCAAGGATGATTCGCTGATGCGGAGGTAGGCCTCCTGAAGGGAAGGCGCGATGCAGATTTACCAACTACTAGAACATTACGGCGGTCCGTTTCACGCCGCAACCGAAACCGATGCCGCGACGATCGGTTGTGACACATCCTTCAATTTGGTGGCAGACACTCTCTGCCTCGACTCGATCCATTGCGGAGCCAGATTCCGCTCTTCGTCTGGACGATTCATCGTAAATGCCGCGACTACCCGCTGCTCATGCAACCACCAGGCGCTGAAGCTCTTGCTCGACACATCTCCACGATGAATCAACTGGTCCGCACCGGACGAATCCCCCCAATACTCGTAGGACAGATCAAACACGTCGGAAAAGAAATAAGGGACATGCCGGAATGGAGTTTTGTCTCCCATCAGTAACCGGGCACTATACTGCCCCTGCGAAACAGCATTGTCCCAGTGCTCGACGCGCCTCCGTTTTTCAAAAAGCACGTCCTGGTAGTTCGCAACATCGCCCGCGGCGTAGATATCGGAATGGCTTGTCTGCAGATACTCGTTCACCAGAATACCGTCACCCACATCGAGTCCGCTATTCGTCACTACGTCGATTCCCGGCTTCACACCGATCCCGGCGACAACCAAATCGCACTGGATAACCTGCGCGTCTCTGAGCATTGCCGACTTGACGGATGCGTCGCCTCGAAATTCTGTAACCGACATCGATTTGATCAGCCGCACTCCTTTTGTTGCGTAATAGGTCTCGAAAAAACTCGACATTTCCGGTGAGAATAACCGCTTAAAGACGCGGTCATCATTCACGACCATCGCTACTTCGATCCCCTTTTGCGCCAACACCGCTGCCACTTCCATGCCTATGAAGCCGCCGCCAATCACGACTGCGTGCTTTGCCTTTTCAGCGGCGTTCCGGATGCTTTTGGAATCGGTCAGGGTTCGCAGGTAAAACAGGTTTTTGAGTCCGGAGCCAGGAACGTTCAGAGTTCGCGGACGGGCGCCGGTGGCGACAATAAGCTTTTGAAACCCGAACTCGTCACCGTTCTTAAGGATGAGGCGCTTGCGTTTAATATCCACACCGGCAACCTCGCATTGCAGCCTTAACTCGATTCCGTGCTTCTTGTAGAAGTCTTCCGGACTGATCTTGATGCCATCCTCGCTGTCTTTCCCTGCCAAAAAACTCTTTGACAATGGTGGACGTTCATAGGGAACAGCATTGTCCGCCGAGAGAATGGCTAACTCTCCGTCCGCCAACCCCAGTTCGACCAGTTGCTTGGCTGCGTATCCTGCAACCATCCCCCCGCCAAGGATCACGATATTCGATTGGTTCATGTTTGACCTCGAAGTGCCTAGGCTGAGCCCGTCAACGTGGAAACGATAGTCGGCAACAAACTTCTGAATACCCTTGGTTGTGAGCTCATGAGTAATGTCAACAACTCTGCCACGGAAGGTTGGGATCCAGCTCTTTGTAGGGTATCGGTTTGACGAGCTGGCCGTTAATGCCAACCGCCTTATAGGAGAATCTTGAGCCACCCTCTTTGTGAGGCAATTGTACGCCGATTCCTAGGTGCGATTGGCGACAAATCGCGATCTCATTCATTGACGCGCAACGCTGGATCAGCTAACTCCCAAGTCCAGAAGATCACCATCACGTCAAAGGGTTTTCCACTGGGTGGATACCGGGCACACCGGAAGTGGCTGTGGGCAACCGGCGATTACGCTCATTGCCCTCAATGCATGGAAGGGCCATAAGGAAAGGGACCTCGCGGATCACAGGCGAACGTTGGTCATCTGATTAAGACAAATCGCTTCTCATGGGGAAACTTTGAGGAGAGCTTCCTGGTCGAGAATCACTCCGTCGAGAATCACTCCGTCTAGAATCACGGACCGAATCTTGCGAGAATTCGTGATGTCCTTCGTGGGATCCGCGGTAAGGATCAGCAAGTCCGACGTCCCACTTCCACAAGGCCGAGCTCGTTCCATCCCAACTGTTCCGCATAGTTGCTAGTGGCCGCGGCCAGGGATTCTCGCGGTGTCAGCCCTAGACGAACGAGCAATTCCAGTTCCGTGTGCATGGAAATGCCCGGCATCGTGCCAAATGCAGGGGATCCCGTGCCCGCAAGGTTGGCTGGTTGTGTTGCCTGGAGAGCTTTGTTGATTGACCAGAATTGAAGGTAGTCGTTACCTGTAAGATGCCGCGAGTCGTCTGGAGTAACTTTGCCGTCGCTTCGCGGTAACAGGATCCGAGGGCATATGCAGACCCTTCGGATCGAGAATCGCCGCGGCCGGAAAAATTCAACGGCCACGCGTGCGCAACACGACACGCGTCCCCTCATCGCCCGGAAACACTCGGGACAGCTGACCATTTCCTGACGTTATCGCGCAGCGATCCGTGTTGCCATCCCAGATAACCCATAAAGCCAGATGACGAGCGAGATGACGGAGAGCAAAGTCGTCATCGATACAGTGGACGCGACCATCATTTCCTCGCAGTGATACTCTCCGGCAAGAATGTAGACCGTCTTCGCCGTGGGCACGGCGGCGCAGATTACGGCGGCAATGGTGTAGAGGGGATCGAGTCCCAGGGAGACACTCAGTCCGTACACGATCAGAGGCATGATGACAAGCTTGACGGCTGAGAGCAGCGAGGCTCGACTGACATTCGCGCGCAACCCATCGAGCGACAGCCCCAGTCCGATGGCGAACAGAGCACAGGGCGTGAGCGCATCGGCCAAGATGCCAAAGTAAGCTGTGACCGGGCCAGGCATGCGTAGACCGAGGACTGACCAGAGCATGCCGATCAGGGTTGATATCACCAGTGGGTTAAGCAAGACATGTCTAACTGTGACCATTGCCCCCGGGCGTGAGCCATGGGCATTCTGTTGACCAAGTTCGAGCAAGATCACTGCGATCGGAAACATCACAACCGCCACGAATACAGTCGCGATTGCCGCCGGCAACACGGTGCGCTGTCCATAGATAGCCTGCAGGACGGGTAAGGCGACGAAGCCGGTATTGGTCATCGATGCCGCCATGCCATGCATCGTTCGGCTTGCCAGACTTCGGGAACCATGAATGCTCATGGAGCCGAACACGAGGACAAAACAGAGAAGGGAGCCACCACCAAATGCAACAAGAAAGCGCCAATTGATCAGCGAATGAGCTGGTTCTTGTGCAATGGTGACGATCAGCAATGCCGGCATCGCGATGTTGTAGGCGAAGTGAATCAATGCGTCAGACAATGCTCGTGACAGATAGCCCGTATAGCTAACGATCCAGCCCGTTAGGATCACCACAAATACAGGTAGGATGAGGTCAGCGATCCGCACCGAGGATGTCTCGACATTGACTCTTAGACTTGGATGGATAATAAGGTGCAGTCATTTGAACTAGGAACTAAATCATTGCTGCCCAGTGCAGGCATTTTAGCGCGCAGGAGGATAGTTATTGAAGATAGACGTTTACGTTCAAAAGTCCTGCCGTTGAATTTTTGAGCGTAATGGCGATTCTTGATCAATCGGCCTTCACCGCACCACCGTAATCTAGGGAAAGTTTAGGATTGACGTCATGCCGGAAAATGGACTTCCTTGCCTGGGCCTTCTGGAGGCGACTCTTGGGATTCTGCGCGGTCTGATGACCGACTTGGCCGAAGAAGATGCACGCTGGAAACCGGCGCCCGAACGCTTCTCCGTCGCCGAAGTGTTGGCCCATCTTTCCCATTCCGAGGGCCACTGCTACCGGATCCGACTCGAACGGTTCATGGCCGAGGCACGTCCCGAGTTCGAGTCCGATGATGCGCAATTGTACCTTGACCTGTACCGCGGTGCTGATCCGGAGGAGGCCTTCGATCAATTCGAAGAGCAGCGCGAGGACAATCTCGAATTTCTGCGCGCTCTGCCGGACGGCGCCGGTAGCCGTGTCGCACTACACCGGGAGTTTGGCGAGATCACGCTCGCGCAGATGTTGCATGAGTGGGCCCTTCACGATCTCGGCCACATTCGACAGGTCGCGGAACTCGTCCGCGCCAAAAAATACCAGGCCGGTGCCGGTCCGATGGCCGCCTCGTATCAACTGAAGCCCTGATGACCAGTGGATGGATCCTCCTCGTCCTGGCCGCGCGCTGAGGACAGGTAACCGACAATCTGTAACGTTGGTAATTTCGATTGCGGCGGCCGGAGCGCTTACTATAAGTGCGACTTTGGCTTCTTTCGTTAAGGGAGAATCATGTTCCGAGTTTTCCGCCGCAGCCTCCGGCGGTTTGGAGTTACGCTCACGGCACTCCTTTTTTGGCGACCCTGACGGTTTACGGGCAGTCGCTGGGGGATGTTGCGCGCGAGAATCGTGGGAAGAAGGCGGAGGCAACCGCACCGTCGAAAGTAATTACGGAAGGTGACCTGGCGAAAGATTCGTCGGGATCGGAGGATCCTGCCGCATCGAGCAAAGCGCAGACTGCATCTTTGCGAAAAACTGGAACAAGCCACCCGCCGGCCATCAACTCACCGGACTCGCGGGTCGCGGAGCAATGGAAGAGACAGATTCTTGCGCAGAAGAGAACCGTCGTGACTTTAGAAAACCGGCTTGCCCGCTACCAGGCGGCGCTCTCCTCCGTGGACGCGGATGCAATTTCCCGCGGCGAAATATTCAGCCGCAGCCAAGCTTTGGAACGAGAACGCATCGCCCAGGTGCAGGAGCAACTTGGGGAACAAAGAGCCAAGCTTCTGGAGATGCAGGAAGAAGCTCGACGAGCTGGGATGCACACGCAGGTTTACGACCCGTAGCAGTTACCGAGATTCAATTAACCCTTCCCACGCATCTAGCCCTCCTACGCAAAGGCACCCAGGTAGTTTCTTCGCGCACAGGAGTGTGCGCGCCACACGGGCACGCGGGCGAGACGCCGCGCCACACGCGAGAGGACGAGTGTTTCTATTGCAAGCTCGTTACTTTGAAGCGCGTGTTTGCAAGCGGAGGGGATAACCGTCGTCTCCGGGCAAGAGACCGTTGATGCGCAGCACCTTGACGGAGCTGTCGACGTCAGACGCTCGCAGGTAGCCGATCGCGCCGGGTTTGGCGGCCACGGACCGTTTTACTTCACTGGGCGACGCGAGCGCTGTGGGCAGAGTGATCGGGGCTCCACGATAAATCTCGAAGAAGAAGTAGTGGCTCAGAGCGCGGTCGTCCATCTTGTAAACGGTGTGCAGAATCGTTTCCCGCTCAGGCGTGCCGGGCTGCATCCCGATGAGCTTGACTCGTCGATCATGGGACCACCAGCGCCGATCTCCGAGAAAGATTTCGTGCAGCTCGCGCATGGTGATATTGGAAGCAGGATTCTTGCGATCGACGACGATCGCGAGTCCCTCCATCGAAGGGACTCGCCGGTTCAGGGAAGGCTGTAATTGTCCGGGACGCACGCCGGGCGCGGGATTCGCGGCGGCGGCCGCAAGTGCCAAAAAGAGCGGCACTGCCAACGATGCCTTCATTTTTGCTCCGAATCAGGAGATGCGAGGGAGGGTAAACAGTAGGGGAATTATAGTACAAAACCCGCAAATACAGGTTGTTAATGGGCGAGTACGACCCAGTCCGTCGTAACCAGCCGGGCACTCGCCGGTCAGGCGAACAAGGCCTGTACGAGGGAGAACCGAGACCGTCAGCGCGCGGGCGGGAAGCTAATGACGCATTGGTCTAGTGGAAGTCC
>Ga0126369_10003851_pt1 | contig 10910 bp, 7 predicted proteins | sample PanSoiMetaPlot_1_FD_109646 | JGI IMG/M metagenome (GOLD analysis project Ga0126369, IMG submission 109646) | Tropical forest soil microbial communities from Panama - MetaG Plot_1 | ecosystem: Environmental > Terrestrial > Soil > Tropical forest > Bulk soil | place: Panama | collected 2016-02-17
CCTTTTCGCTCTCGTGTACGTGGATGGCGGTTTTCGCTATGTGCTTGCTCCCAAAGTGCCGGATCATTTTCCTTTCGCTGGAACAAGAGACACCAACGTGGCCAAGAAAGTTACGAACTCGCAGCTCCCAGACAAAACCTCCAAGCCGATTCGTGTTGGAGGCAATGTGCAAGCGGGCCGGATCGTTCGCCGAGTTCAGCCCGAATACCCTGAAATAGCCCGTAGCGAGCACCTCCAAGGTACTGTGAGACTGCACGCCATCATCGGCAAGGACGGTTCGATCTCCAACTTGGTTGTTCTGAAGGGATACTGTTCGCTGGCCAAAGCGTCGGTGAAAGCCGTCAGCCAATGGCGCTACTCGCCCACTCTGCTCCTTGGGCAACCGGTCGAAGTAGACACCACCATTGACGTGGTTTTTGCTTTGAATTATTGAACGCGATTTACTGCAAATTTCCGCTAACTTTCGACCAGGCCCTTTTCCAGAATCTCCTCGTCACTCAACCACAAGTCGGGGATGTTGGCGGAACCGAGGCGGAGGATGTCCTCAAGGGCGCCGCGCACTTCGCGGAGATGGAAGTCCACGCCGATGCGCTCGAGCAATTCGATAAGCTCTTGCGCGCCCACGGCTTCGACCGGCCTCGGACGGATGCCGCTGTGGTTTACCCGATGAAACGTCACAACATAAATGGCCTGCGGGCCGGCCCCATGCCGGTCAATATGGAGGAAACCCCGGGTTTTGGGCTGGGCCGGGGCGAGCCGCGCTGCCACTCCTGAACCGGAAGGGTATGCGCTCATCGTGTTGGCGTTCTCACGGCTAGCCCGAGGTTTCCTTTCTTTCGATTTGGCTCATCCCGGAATTCGCTTTGCAGGATTCTGCGCTCAGCTGCAGCCACTCGTGCTACCGCAGTTCTCGCATTTGTAGCAGGCGCCGTTCGGCACCATTAACATGCCGCATTCGCTGCAGGTCGGCGCGCCTTCATGCGCATTGGTGGGTTTCATAGGCTCTGGCGTCCAGTTTGTGCCTGAACCTGCGGATACTGACGGGGAAGCAACCACAGCTGGAGCGGGATTAGCAGCCACAGCGTGCTCCGTGTGAGTCGCGCCGCCGTTCAGTTTCAGGTAGTCGGGAGAAATAAACCGTCCGCCAAGCCAACGCGCAATGTAATCCAGGACGGAAGAAACGAAGCGAATGTTCGGATTCGCGGTGATGCCGGAAGGTTCGAAACGAGTATTCAGCAACTTATCCACGAAAACCTTGAGCGGCACGCCGTACTGCAGGCCCAGAGAGATCGTCAACGCCAGGCCGTCCATGACGCCCGAAAGCGTGGAGCCTTCCTTGGCCATCTTGATGAACACTTCGCCGGGACGCCCATCGTCGTACATGCCAACGGTGATGTAGCCTTCGTGGCCGCTCACGCTGAATTTGTGCGTGATGGAAGCACGTTCGTAGGGCATCTTTTCGCGCTGGGCCCGGGCAAAGAGTTCGCGCTGCATCGGCTCGACCGTTCCCTGTGCAGGCATCGCTTCGGCCTTCTTATCATCTTTCTTGGCGTCCTTGGCCGCGCTCAATGGCTGCGAACGTTTCGAATTGTCGCGGTAGATGGCCACCGCCTTTAGTCCAAGGCGCCAGGATTCGACGTAAGCGTTCGAGATGTCTTCGACGGTGGACTCTTCAGGCATGTTGATGGTCTTCGAGATGGCGCCCGAGAGGAACGGCTGCGCTGCCGCCATCATTCTCACGTGGCCGGTCCAGTGGATCGAGCGTCCGCCACCCTGTGGGGCGAGCGAGCAATCGAACACCGGCAGGTGCTCTCCCTTGAGATAGGGCGCACCCTCGATTTTTCCGTTCTTATCAATGTGGGAGACGATTTCGCTGGACTGCTCCGGCGTGTAGCCCAGCTTCATCAGCGCTTGCGGCACGGTGTTGTTGACAATCTTGATCAAGCCGCCTCCAACGAGCTTCTTGTATTTCACCAGCGCAAGATCCGGTTCGATGCCCGTGGTGTCGCAGTCCATCATGAAGCCGATCGTGCCGGTGGGCGCCAGCACCGTGACCTGAGAATTCTTGAAGCCGAACTTCTCGCCGTGCTCTAGCGCGCTGTCCCACGATTCCTGCGCTGCAAGGAACAGTTCCGGCTGGACATGCTCCGGCTGAATGCCGCGCATGGCTTCGCGATGCATGCGGATGACATCGAGCATCGGCTCGCGATTCACTTCGTAACCGGGGAACGCGCCCATACGTTCGGCGATGCGCGCCGACTGCGCATAACCCTCGCCACACATTAGCGCGGTGACGGCGCCGGCCATGTCGCGCCCTTCGGCGGAGTCGTAGGGCAGAGCCATGGACATGAGCAGCGCGCCAAGGTTCGCGTAACCCAATCCCAGCGGGCGGAATTCGTGCGAATTCTTCTCAATTTTCGGCGTGGGGTAGCTGGCGTTATCCACCAGGATTTCCTGCGCCGTGATGGTCACATCCACGGCATGCTTGAATGCCGCCACATCGAACTGACCATTCGTGGTGACAAACTTCATGAGATTCAGGGACGCCAGGTTGCACGCGGTGTCATCCAAAAACATATATTCGGAGCAAGGATTGCTGGCGTTGATGCGCGCAGTGCTCTTGCAGGTGTGCCAGCGGTTGACGGTCGTGTCGTATTGCATCCCCGGATCACCGCAGTGCCAGGTCGAATCGGAAATCTTGCTCATCAGCTCGCGCGCCCGGAGCTTCTCGACGGGCTGGCCGTCGTGGACATTCTTCGTCCACCAATCCTTGTCTTCGGCCATGGCGCGCATGAAATCGTCGGTAACGCGTACGGAGTGGTTGGCGTTCTGGAAGAAGATGGAGCTATAGGCGTCGCCGTCAATCGAGCTGTCGTAGCCTTGCTCGATCAACACGTGAGCCTTGCGCTCTTCCTTCATTTTGCTTTCGATGAACTCGACAATGTCCGGATGGTCGACGTTCAGGATGACCATCTTGGCAGCGCGCCGCGTCTTCCCGCCGCTCTTGATGACGCCAGCGAACGCATCGAAGCCCTTCATAAAGCTGACCGGGCCGGACGCAATGCCGCCACCGCTCAGCGTTTCCCGGCTGCCGCGCAACGTCGAGAAATTCGTGCCGGTTCCCGAGCCCCACTTGAAGAGCATGCCCTCGGTCTTGGCCAAATCCATGATGGAGCCCATGTCGTCCTTCACGGAGTTGATAAAGCAGGCCGAGCACTGCGGTTTGGCCTGGACGCCAACGTTGAACCACACGGGGGAATTGAAAGCCATCTTCTGCTCGACGAGCAGGTGGGTCAGTTCATCCTTGAACGCATCGCTCGACGCGGCATCAGCAAAATAGCCGCCCTGCTCGCCCCAGCGAACGATGGTATTGGCCACGCGTCCGATGAGCTGCCGCACGGAGGTTTCGCGTTCGGGCGTGTTCATTTTGCCATGGAAATATTTGCTGGCGACGATGTTGGTGGCGGTCTGCGACCAAGTCTTGGGAACTTCCACATCTTCCTGGCGGAAAATGGTCACACCCTTTTCGTTGCCGATGAGCGCGGTGCGCTTTTCCCATTCCACGGCATCGAATGGCGACTTCTTCCCGTCGGTAAAGTATCGCGGAAAGGCCAGGCCGCTCCCTTCGCGTGTGGCCTTTTTCCCGACGGCCGCGTCCGTTACTGGGAGATTTCCGCTCAGAGCGTGTTTCACGGTTGCCATTTATCCCTCCCGCACCTTGGATCCCGCCAGCTTGCGGGGGGACCCTATTATTTTACTCCCCTGTCGGGGACCGTGCGTCGCCTCAGCGTCCGGAACTGCAGCGATGTCAACTTGATCGGGGTTCGTGAAAGGGCTCCAGCGAAAAAAAGGCGACTGCAGAGCAGTCGCAGGCCAACTAGCGCGTAACGCCAATGCGCTGCCAAAGGCCGGCCATTCGCACTCAGCCCTACAGCAGGTGCTCCGCCACATACGGGCGCGGAGCAGGTACTTCGCGCTCGCTTTTTCGCTTGAAACCGGGCAGCTTCCCATGGGCGCGCGGACCTTCAACGCAGTCTCGACTCGGTCCGCTGGCGCTTCACGTCCCCCGAATCTGGAATCGCAGTATCAACGCATGCGAAAATTCTGTCAAGAGAAAAACGCGAGATATGGTTAACAATTTTGTACCACCGTCTATTTGTAGTGGTCCATTTTCCACCACACCCGAAGCGCTTCAACACTTTTTGCACAGTTTCTCCTCGCGCTACACTACTGGCATCCAACCCATGGTGAAGCGAACTTTTCTTGGTTTGATTTTGCTGGGACTTCTTTCTTCGCAACTACTTGCGCAAGAAAAACCTTCCGCGGGGCCACGTGCTCCTGCCGCGGTTCAGCCGGTTCACGGGGAAAAGCTGCACATCGAGGGAATTCACAACGCGGGAAAAATCAACGACGTTCTTTTTCGCGGCGCGCAGCCGCAAGAAAGCGGGCTCGCTGAGCTGAACAAGCTGGGCATTACAACGATCGTGGATCTAAGAGGCGAAGACCGCGAGAAATACGAATGGGAACGCAAGGAAACCGAATCGCGAGGCATGCGCTTTGTGCACTTGCCGGTCAGCGGATGGGCTCCGCCAACCGATGCGCAGGTCGCACAATTCCTCGCGTTGTTCCGCGATGATCCGCAGCAAAAAGTTTTTGTGCATTGCCGCTTTGGGGACGACCGCACCGGTGTTTTCGTGGCCACCTACCGCATGGCCGTAGACAAGTGGTCTCCTGAAAAAGCGATGGATGAGATGTATTTCTTCGGATTTAACGGCTTCTGGCATCCTTCCATGAAAAGGTTTATTCGCGAGTTTCCGAAGCATCTGCGTAGCGCGTCGGCCTACTCGCCAATACCCTAAGCGCTTTTCGGGCTGACGGGCGAGATCTCAAACCAACCTGGTGCTGGTAATGGATTTGTTTACAATAAGTTAACACCGGTACCTTGCGTTTCTCCTAGTACTACCGTACCCCGCCAAAACATTACGCTTGCTTCATTCCGCCCCGGCATAGCCTCCCTTAACCTTCCATCCTCGATTGTCAAGAGTCTTTCTGAGGGAGAGACGGCAATGCAGGTCGGACGCTACGAAATTCTAGAAATCATCGGCGCCGGAGCCCACGGGCGAGTGGCCCGCGCCCACGATCCACTAATTGGCCGCCTTGTGGCCATCAAGCTATTCCCGAAGGAACTGGCCCACGGAGAAGCCCGGCAGCGCTTCCTCCAAGAGGCGCGCGTCGTCGGGCAGCTTTCACACCCGGCCATTATCACGCTGCATGACATGGGCATTGACGAGGCCAGCCATACGCCCTACCTGGTGATGGAGTACCTTGAGGGCCAGCCCCTGGATCGCATTCTTGATAAGCGCAGCGTTCCTTTTCAGAAAGCGTGCGCCTGGGCCGGGCAGGTCGCCGGCGCGTTAGCCGTGGCGCATAAGAAGGGCGTCATTCACGGCGACGTCAAGCCAGCCAACATGCTAATCACCGAAGACGGCCGCGTGAAGCTGATGGACTTTGGCATGGCGCGGCTCGCCAGTCACGATTCGAAAACCACGGCCCTTGCAGGAACGCCGGCCTACTGGTGCCCCGAGCAGATTGTCGGCAAACCGCAGGACGCGCGCTCGGACATGTTCTCCCTAGGCATCGTTCTCTATGAAATGGTGACCGGCCAGCGACCCTTTGATGCGGACTCTCTGCAGGGCATCTGCACGCGCGTGCTTTCTTCGACGCCTCTTCCCCCATCGCACGCGAATCGTTCGCTGCCCGCTGCGTTCGATGACATTGTGGCGCGCTGCCTGGCGAAGGATCCTTCGCTTCGCTACTCGAACGCGGACACCCTGGCTCGGGAACTTTTCCCCCTGGCGAGGCACACGCCCATTCCTGGCCCCGCGGCGCAGTCGGACGGCAATGGCCACAACCATGGCGGCAACGGATTGCGGGATCGCGCCGGCCGCGTCCTGCGCTCAGCCTAAATGATTACACTCAACAAAAGCCGCTACGAAGCCCTCGAGTGCATCGGGACCGGTACAACGAGCCGTGTCGAAAGGGCTCGCGACAACGTCATCGGCCGCACCGTGGCCCTGAAGACTTTCATTCACAGTTTTGACGAGGACCTCGAAGATCAGTTTCTCCGCGAAGCGCAATTGGTCGGCCAGCTCTCTCATCCCTCCATCGTGCAGCTCTATGACGTGGGCATCAACGAGGAAGGCACGCCGTTCCTGGTGATGGAATACGTTGCCGGCACGACGCTCGAAGAACACCTAAAATCTCATTCGTTGACCTTGCAACGCGCCTGCACCTGGGCCGCTGATATTGCTCGAGCCCTGGGCCTCGCGCACCGCGCCGGAATCATCCACGGGGACATCAAAACCGGAAACATCTTTGTTACGGCCGAAGAGACGGTGAAGCTGGGCGACTTCGGAATCGCGCAACTGGCCTCGCAGGGTTCCACTTCAGAATACGTAAAGGGCACGCCCGCTTACCTGGCGCCTGAACAAATCCTCGGCGCAGCGCAGGATCGGCGCTCCGATCAATTTTCCTTTGGTATCGTTTTTTATGAACTGCTGACCGGCTCCCGTCCCTTTCATGGGCATACCGTCGGCGCGGTGTGCTCGGAAATCCTTTATGCGGAACCATTGCCGCCTTCCAAAATAAATCCCGCGGTGCCCCCCGAACTGGATCGCGTCATCGCCCGCTGCCTGGCGAAGAATCCACTCGAACGCTTTGATTCTTTCCAACAACTGGTCACGTTCCTTTATCCATACACCCGCGCACGGCGGCGGCCACCCACTCTATCGTCTGGAAAAAGCTCCTGGTGGATGCAACCGTCAAAACATCGCGAGGTTTGGATGGTGGCCGCTACCGCAATGCTACTGACAGCTTTCCTTCAAATTCCCCGGACCCTACGCACACATTTTGGAGATGTTCCGGCCCCGCCACCTTCTTACTATCGTCCCGGCGTGCCGCTTGAAGCGTTCAGCTACACAAAACAAACACCGGCTCTCAGGTCTCTGTCCGAAGATGCAGAGGAAACACCAAACCAATCGGGGAAGAAAGAAACTCAACGGCCCATCATTCACTCTGGAAAAGTCGCCCTGGCGGCGCTCAATCGTCCTGACGAGCCGCAGAATTCGGCTTCCAGCCAATCCGCGAGCGTGCTTCGTGTATCGCACGTTCCCGCTTCGAATAAGTAACAGGGCGCTCGGTATACCCAGGCCCTAATCAACAAACTTTGAAGGATTGGAAAGACTAGCGCGAAGCGCTATTCGTAACGCAGCGCTTCAACGGGGTCGAGCCTTGCGGCCTTCATTGCCGGCCACACACCGAAAACCAGGCCGATGCTGACGCTTACCGCGACTCCCGTAACCGCAGCCCAAGCGGGCACACTGCTCGGCCAGTGCAGGCCCCACCGGATCAACAAAATCAGAAGATTGACGAGCAAGAGCGCAATAACGCCCCCAGCGCCGGTTAGGGTCATAGCCTCCAGAAGGAACTGCAAGGTAATATCGCTTCTCTTCGCGCCAATGGCTTTGCGCACTCCGATTTCGCGGGTCCGCTCGGTCACGCTAACGAGCATGATATTCATCACGCCCACCCCGCCGATGAGTAACCCGATCGATGCGACCACCGTTGTGACGATATAGGTCATTTGCATGATGGAGTGGAATTGCTGCACTTGTTGCTCGGCAGTCTGAATGGAAAAATTGTCCTTGCCTCCGTAAGGGACGTTGCGGCGCCGCTCGAGCACTTCGCGCGACTGATCCACCATCTGATCCACCATTCCCGTTTTAGCCTGGATGCGCATGTTGATTTCGTCGGCGTAGGGATAGACTTTGCGGAACGTGCTGAAGGGAATGAGCACCCGCCGATCCTCATCTCCCATGCCAAACCCGCCCTTTGGTTTCTCGACAACACCGACCACCATGAACGGAGAACCATCGATCATGACATCTTTCCCGACGGGATGGCCTTCGGGAAACAAGACCGGCGCGACGTTTTCTCCGAGCATCACGACTTTTTCGTGGTGCAGGTCGTCTCCTTCGCTAATGAAGCGGCCCTCGACCGTTGCCGCGTTGTCGTAGACCTGCCCAAAATTCGGCTGCACCCCGCGGAAATCGATAGCCGTCACCTCTCCCGCCTTGGTGCGAACGGAATGAGCCTGGTCCCAACGAGCCATGACGAAGGCGGTAACGTTCTTCACCGCGGGACAACTCTCTTGGATTGCCCTTTCGTCTTCGATGGTGAGGGGCTTGCGTTGCCGTTCCTCGAGCGGAGGCGGCCCGTTGTGCCTGCCTTGATCCCACTTGGAAACGAAAGCGGTGTCCGCACCGAATTGCTTGATTTGTTCTTGAATCTTCTGATCGAAGCCAGACAGTATTCCGGCGACGAGCATGATCACGCTCACGCCAAGGACCACGCCGAAGACCGTGAGCGCGCTGCGCATCTTGTGCACGCGCAGCGTGTCCATGGCCTGCTTCAAGTTTTCGCCGTGTGCTTGTGCCATACCCGCCGCCTTATCCCTCGGCCCTCAGTGCTTCGATGGGATCGAGCTTCGCCGCCCGCGTCGCGGGATAAATCCCGAAGAAAAGTCCGACCCCTGTGGACACGCCCAACGACAAAATCACCGCCCCGATAGGCGTGTTCATCGGGAAGGAAAACAAGGCCTTAACGGCAAAGACCACAAGGTAGGCTGACAGGATGCCAATCAATCCGCCGACGGCCGCGAGCACCGCGGACTCGGTCATGAATTGCAAGACGATGTGTTTCTTGCGCGCGCCGAGTGACCGGCGGAGCCCGATCTCCCGCGTGCGCTCGGTCACACTGGCGAGCATGATGTTCATGATCACGATGCCGCCGACCACCAGGAACACGCTCACCAGGGCCATGGCCACAAACGCCAGGTTGCCGGTCAAATCGTGCCACAGAGCCATAATGGAATCCGAGCCCAGGATTGCGAAATTATCTTTCGCATCGTACGGGACCTTGCGCCAGGCGCGAAACAGCATGCGCGCTTCGTCTTCACAAGCTTGCATCATCTCCGCGCTAGGCGACTGCACGAAAATCGTCAGCCAGTCGCTCTGGCGGTGCCATTCCTTCGAATACGTGTTGAGCGGGATGATCATGTAATTGTCTTGCGACTGGCCGAAGGCACTGCCAAAGGGTTGGGCCACGCCAATGACCTGGTAAGTGTGCGTTTCGGCGCGAATCGTCTTGCCGATAGGATCCACGTTTGGGAAAAACTTGGTGGCCAGGTCCGCTCCGATGAAGGCGACTTCCGAGCGGTGCTCGTCGTCAGCCTGTGTAATGAACCTCCCCTCGGCGACGTCGATATTGCGCACGTCCGCGAAATTGGGGCTGGCGCCCATGACGTCCGTGTTTTCCATCTTGACGTCCCCACTGCGCGTCTGCACATTGCGATCGTCAATCGCCGCCACGGCCTCCGCCGTTTGCATAGACTCGCGCAACCGCAGGTAGTCCTCGAAGGTAATCAGCGGGCGCTTTTGGGCTTTCTGGAATTCGTCCATGCTGGTGATGATTCCAAAGCGGTCGACGATGAATACGTTCGCGCCCAAATTCGCCACACGCGTGGCAACATAGAGGTTCAGGCCAGCGATCGCGCTCATGACGACAACGAGTGTGGTCACCGCCATAATGACGCCGAAAAGCGTCAGGAAGCTGCGCAGTTTATGCGCCCGCAGGGAGTCAAGTGCCAGGAGCAGAGTTTCCCACAAGGTGATCGCCGCCTTGCGGACCCTGCCAAGTCTCCCGGCAGCATCCACGGTCGGCGGAATCAGCCTCGGAACCGCGACAAACCTATCTATTGGGGTGATGCCCAAGCCGGCCTCCGACCTCTCTGCTTACTACGCTTTTCCCCACCCATTCGTTCCAAGGCACACTACGATTGCTAGCCCTTTAGACGTCTGAAAACGCCCTTTGCTGCCCAGGGTGTAAAGTGCCTGGGCGACCCCCAGGGGTCTGGGGAACGCGGGTGCTCTCTATTATATCCTGGATGGGCCTTGGGCCGGGGTTGTGGCCGCTGCTTGGGAAAGGGGGTTCAAGTCAGACCTCATTTCTTTTATTTTCTATCAGTTACACTCCGCAAGTGTTGTACAACAATAGGGTGGGCCGCCGAATCCAATAACAATAAGGGGAGCCGGCCCGGGCGGCAGATCTATCCGCTCTTGAATGAATAACGATGCGTATACGAGATTTCACTCCGATTGCATTTCTTCTCCTTGCCACACCTTTCCTCATACCTTCAGGCGCTGTAGGGCAATCCGGAGTCCCCGTTTCGGACCAGCCCGTGGCCCCCGAGCCCTCAAAGCTCCTCGACCGCGTTATCGCCAATCAAAAAAACGATGAACGTGCCCTCGACCTCTATGAGCGCCTGGAACGCCTGGAGTCGCGTAAGAATCCTAAAGATCCCGTCCCCTCTTCGGTAAAGACAACCCGAGTCATTCCCTCGGGCACGGGAATGGACAAGATCCCGGTGAACGCCGACGGTCACCCGGCAGATGCAGAAACCTACCGCGCCCGCCTGGAATCCCTCGAGGAGGCGCTCGCGCTCATCGTGAATAACCGCCGCTCGCAACGCGACGCCTTGGAAAAATATGCAAAGAAAAGAAAAGACCGCGACGATCTGATTGAGGCAGCGCGCAACGCTTTTAGCTTCACCTTTGTAGCCCGGGAGCCGCGTGGCGACCGCCTGCTTGCCAGATATGAAATGACGCCCAATCCCACCTTCAAACCCACCTCGCGCCTCGCGACTATTTTTACAAAAGTGCATGGATACGTGTGGATTGACCAAGACGCCGGCGAACTCGCGCGCATCGAAGGCGACGTCACCGAAGATATCTCCATCGCGTTGTTTCTGGGCAAAATTTATAAAGGCAGCCATTTCATGCAGGAACGGTACG
>Ga0126369_10003852_pt1 | contig 10910 bp, 11 predicted proteins | sample PanSoiMetaPlot_1_FD_109646 | JGI IMG/M metagenome (GOLD analysis project Ga0126369, IMG submission 109646) | Tropical forest soil microbial communities from Panama - MetaG Plot_1 | ecosystem: Environmental > Terrestrial > Soil > Tropical forest > Bulk soil | place: Panama | collected 2016-02-17
GAAAATTCCGAGTACACACCAGCGTCGCGTTAGGTCCTGATCTACAGTAGGGGCGGCTCATGTCCGCCCGGATGGAGGGTTGCCTATGAGTGTCGATATCACAGGTCGCCACATCGAAATCACTGAACCGCTTCGGAAATTCACCACTGATCGACTTGAACGGCTACGCGGGATCATGGATGAAATTCTTGAAGTCCATTTCATTCTGACGGTTGAAAAACATCAGCGCCATGTCGCTGAGTTGAATATCAAGACGCGCCGTGACTTTTACCACGGCGAAGAAATTACCACCGACATGTACACATCGATTGCGGCAGTGGTGGATAAGGTGGAAAAACAGATCCTGAGAGATAAACAACGCAACGTTGCGCGCAAGCGCCACAACAACAACCATAAAGGCGCAGAAGTGATCACCATTACCTCGGTTGTTGAAGTCGAGGAGGTTTTGGGAGAACAGTTGCCTCGGATCATTCGTTCCAATGAAGTGGCAGCCAAGCCGATGAGCGTCGACGATGCCGCTATTCAGATTGGGGATTCGGACCGGGAATTTCTGGTATTTCGAAACGCCGACACGGAGCGGTTGAACGTCGTTTATAAACGGAAGGACGGTAATATCGGTTGGATTGAACCTGAAGCTTGACGGAAATTCCGAAACGACTTCTGGGCCGCAGATTACACAGATCTGCGTAATCCGTGTAATCTGTGGCTCAGGTCCATAATGCAGACATCTTCTTTCATCATCCTTACCGGCCTGAGCGGCTCAGGGAAGGGAACTTTCCTCCATGCGCTCGAGGATCGCGGCTTTTTTTGCGTCGATAATCTGCCCCTTAGTCTGTTGACGAAATTCTACGAACTCATCTTGAAATCTGAAACCGAGGCTCCGAAAGCGGCCATGGTCATTGATGTCCGCGAAGGGGAAACCCTGAGTGAATTTCCTGCGGTTTACGAAGACCTGAAAAAGAACTCGGCGCTAACCGTTTCGCTGTGGTTCCTAGAGGCGTCGGATGCGGTGCTGGTCCGCAGGTTCAGCGAAACGCGCCGGCCCCATCCCTTGGACCCAAACCGGGGCGTGCTTGAAGCAATTGCAGTCGAGCGGGAGTTGCTCGCGCCCATACGTGCGATGGCTGATCACGTCCTCGATACATCACGATTTACCATTCACGAATTAAGGGAGCACGCGGTCCGGTTGTTTGAAGAGCAACAGGCGCAGCACCTGCTGGTATCCCTCGTAAGTTTTGGGTTCAAGTATGGTGTACCGATCGATTCAGATCTGGTGTTCGACGTCCGATTCTTACCGAATCCCAATTTTGTGCCGGAGTTGAAACCGCATACTGGAGCGGATGCCGATGTCGTCGAATATATGAACTCATTTCAGGAGACCCGGCAGTTTCTGGATCACGTATACGCATTCATCGACTTTCTTCTTCCGCAGTTTGAGAAGGAAGGCAAATCCTATGTCACCATTTCAATTGGCTGCACCGGCGGGCGTCATCGATCGGTGTTCATAGCGAACGCGATCGGCAAGCATTTTATGGATCAGAATTATCGCGTCAAAGTCTCCCACCGCGACTCTGAGAAGGGTTAACATTCAGGCATGATCGGCGGACTCATCGTGACGCACGGCCGGTTAGCTATCGAGCTATTGAATGCTGCCGAGATGATCGTTGGCGAAGTCCATCACATCACGGCTGTTTCGCTTGGATGGCACGATGACGTCGACATGGCAACAAGCATGATCGAGAAGGCGATCGAGCGTGTGAAGGGTCCTGAAGGTGTCTTAATTTTGACGGATATGTTTGGCGGGACGCCGACCAATATAGCTTCGACATTCTTGGATCCCGGTAATGTCGAAGTGGTCACTGGAGTCAATTTGCCGATGCTGATTAAATTCGTCCAGATCGGCGAAGGGCAAACACTCGCCTCTGTCGCGAGAGTCGTCAAGGAGCAAGGGCAAAACAGCATTTACATTGCTAGTGAATTGCTGTCGCCAAAGCCGCGGTCATGAAACAGCGCGAGGTCGTGATTGGGCACCGCCTCGGTATACATGCGCGCGCGGCAGCGAGACTGGTTCAGCTTTCATCGCAATATCAATCCACCATCGTGTTGTTCCGGTCCGATTCCGCAAATACTATTGAGGCGGACGCGCGCAGTATTTTGAGCATTCTCCTGCTGTCGGCAGGATTCGGCTCGAAGGTCAATGTTCGGGCGGAAGGCGTCGATGAAGATGAGGCGGTCGAAGCGATTTCCGAGTACTTAACCGGATGAGGACTGGGAGGGCTGGCCGTTAACAACGATATGCGAGAGGAACGGATCATACACGGCGTCGTTGCTTCTGTTGGTACGGCTGTCGGAAAAGCCGTACGGACATTCGATCCATTGTTCGTATCCTTCAACTTCAAACTGCGACCCGATCAAGTGCGAAAAGAGGTCGAGCGGTTTCGCGGTTCGGTTGAAAAGTCACGTGAACAGTTGAAACGCATGCAATCCGAACTGAGGAAGAACAGCGGCCCGGAATCGTCGTTTCTCATCGACGCGCATCTGCTCGTGCTGCAGGACCGGTTGTTCGTCGATCGGATTATCGAAAAGGTCGAAACCGATTGCATCAACTCGGAGTGGGCGATACAGCAGGTGAGCGACGAACTTTTCCAGGCGTACGACCGCTTGAACGACGAATACCTGCGTGAACGTCGTGGCGATCTGGACGACATTGTCCGGCGGTTGCTCCACAACCTTCAATCGAAGCCGCTGCCCTCGTTCAAAAAACTTCCATACGACGCGATTCTCGTTGGAAAGCTTGTCCCGCCATCGACGTTATTCGAGCTGCGTTCTCAACGAATCGTGGGTCTCGCGACCGAAACCGGCAGCCCGTTGTCTCATACGGCGATTATGGCGCGGTCGCTGGAGATTCCCGCGATTGTGGGCGCTTCCGAATTGGCGGAAGTCGCTTCAGGGGATGTGCTCATCGTTGACGGCGAACGCGGCATTGTGATCTGGTCGCCTTCCGATGAAACCGTCGCGCAGTACAAGAACCGTGATCGCGATGGTAAGAAGCTGAAGAAGAAGCCCGCCACTTCAGTTTCCGCGCCTTCTATAACTGAAGATTCGGTACAGATTTCACTCGGCGCAAACATCAACTTCAGCGAGGAGGTCCGCGCGGCGGCCGCGCAAGGATGTGAATTCATCGGCCTGTACAGAACTGAATTCGACTTCTTCCGCGAAGGCAAACAGCCTGACGAAGAGTCACTGGTCGCCGACTACTCTCTTGTACTGAAGTCGGCGAAGGGTTCGCCTGTAACATTCCGTACGATCGATGTCGGTATCGATCAAAAGAGCTGGGATGGCGTGAATATGAACCTCGGGGTTCGCGGCCTCAGGTTTTGTCTCGAGAATACAGATATTTTCAAGAAACAACTGCGTAGCCTCTACCGCGCTTCGGTGCATGGACCGACACGCATTCTTCTTCCTTTCGTTTCGTCCGTGGATGATCTGGATGCGGCACATGCAGTCATCGAAGAGGCTCGGCGTGAGTTGCAAGCCCGCCGGCACCGTTACGATCCGAACGTTCCCATCGGCGTGATGATTGAAACGCCCGCCGCAGCGCAGACATGCGATCTGATGGCCTCGCTTGTGGATTTCTTCTGTCTGGGCACGAATGATTTGATTCAATACTACCTCGTCGTTGATCGCTCCGATCAATCAGTCGTTCATCTCTATAATCCCTTTCATCCGGCAATACTCCGTTGTCTGCAGCAGGTATACACTTTGCTGCGGCCGACGGGAAAACCTGTCACGGTATGCGGGGAGATGGCCGCCGATCCGCCGTCGGCCGCAGTTCTGCTTGGACTTGGATTCACGTCGCTTTCAGTGAGCCTCGCCGCATATTCGAGAATCAAGCGCATGATCCGTTCTGTCTCGATGTCTCAATTGAAGGATCTTGCTGGCGAGATAATGAAGATGCACAAACCCAAAGAAGTCGAAGAGATGGTGCGCGCAGCGGTCTACAGGACATGAGCCACAAAAAGGCACCAAACGGTACAACACCTCTACGTCAATCTTCTGCTTCTTTGTGGCCATATGTTCGGCCGTACGGCTGGGCGCTTGCGATTTCATTGATCCTGGTTGCAGTGGTGGGTTTGCTCGAAGCCGTCACGCCATTTCTTATTGGCCTGATCTTCGACACCGTGCTCCGGGCCTCGGCTGCGCCCACGCTGGCGATTCCCTGGATCAACGTTCAGTACAACTTTTCCAGTTGGGATGGCAGCATTTTTCTTGGTCTGCTCATTGCCGTCACTGTAATCAAGGCGCTTGCCGAGTACGGTTCGGTCAATACGATTGCATACCTGGGACAAGGCGTCGTGCGGGATTTGCGGAATGACGTGTTCGACAAGATCGTGTTTCAACCTCTTGGTTTTTTTCATTTCAATCCCACGGGCGAATTGATATCTCGCGTCTCCGCCGACGTGGATCGCATTCAGACGGCTGCCTCGGAAACCGCTGCCGAGTTTCTGAAGCAGACCGCGATTCTGATTTTTCTGTTGATCGCGATATTTGTGATCGATTGGAAACTGGCGGCAATGTCGCTGATCCTTGTGCCATTTGTTTTCTACCCTTCTTTGTGGTTTGGAAAGCGGCTCCGACTGTTGAGCAAAGCGAATCAGGAAGAAATGGCGGAGATGGCGAACGTCCTCTATGAAACGGTAACGGGAAATCGCATCGTGAAAGCGTTCAGCATGGAAAAAGCGGAGGCCGGGCGGTTTCGAAAAGTCACTCAGCGCGTTTTTCATCTCAACCTTCGCCAGAAAATGACACACTCCTTTTCGTCACCGCTAATGGAAGTGCTGGGAGTTTTAGCGGTCGCTCTTTTTCTCCTCTACGCACGGTCCAGCGGAATGACGGCGGGCATTTTCGTTGCCTTCATCGTCACGTTGATCAAGCTTTACGACCCGATTCGGCGCCTGAGCGGCATCAACAATTCTTTTCAGCAGGCTTTCGGTGCTTCGCATAGGATCTTCGAAATTTTGTCGCTGGATACTGAGAGCGATACGGGTGCGGAAACCATCTCGGGGTTTTCGGATCGAATCGAATTCGAGGATGTTCATTTTGCCTATGAACCAGGGGGCACGGTTCTTGATGGGATCTCATTCACTGTTGGCCGTGGTGAAGTAGTCGCGATCGTCGGTTCGAGCGGTGCAGGCAAGACGACGCTCGTCAATCTATTGCCGCGCTTCTATGAGGTCACAGCCGGGCGGGTTCTGATCGATGGACGCGACGTCCGGGAGCTTCGTCTTGATTCTTTGCGAAAGCAAATTGCTATCGTGACGCAAGATGTGATCCTGTTCAATGACACGATTCGCGCGAACATCGCTTACGGCGATCCGACTGCAGGTGAAGACGCTATCCAGCGCGCCACCAAAGCAGCCTTGGTCGACCATTTCGTTACGGACTACGATGCGCAGATCGGTGAACGCGGATTGCGCCTGTCCGGTGGAGAGCGCCAGCGGATTTCGATCGCAAGAGCGCTGTTGAAGAATGCTCCGATCCTGATCCTTGATGAAGCAACGTCGTCCCTTGATGCGGAGTCTGAAGCGCTCGTTCAACGCGCGCTCCAGAACTTGATGGAGGGAAGGACGACAATAGTGATCGCCCATCGCTTATCTACCGTTCGTCGTGCCGACCGCATCATCGTTCTTGCCGATGGTCGAATCAAAGAATCCGGTACTCACGAGGACCTTGTCGTCCGCCGTGGTCTCTACTGGAAGCTTTACAATCTGCAATTTCAAGACGAGGGGGTCAGACCCTAGTGATCTACAGCATGACTGGCTTCGGATCCGCGCGCACAGAAGCGCCGAACTTATCGGTGCTCATCGAAATCAAAAGCGTGAATCACAGGTACCTTGATCTCCATATCAAAATTCCTGGAGAGTACCAGAACTTCGAAAACGTCATCCGCCAGAAGATCTCCTCGGCATTCAAACGCGGTCGCATTGATGTGTTTGTTCGCATCGATTACAAACGCGAAAACATCAAGCTGGACGTTAATCACAATTTACTTCGGGCCTATGTCGACATGATGTCGGAAATGAAAAAAGCATACGCTGTGCAGGGCGACCTTACGCTGGAGATGGTCACACGCTTGCCGGGTCTGGTCACAATTTCCAGCAGCGATCTCTCGACGGAAGAGGTGAGTCTGATCGAACAGAAACTCAGGGACGCCACGGATACGGCGCTCGATCAACTGAAGCGGATGCGTATTACGGAGGGACAGTCCCTTATGGCGGATATCGATCGCAGGATTGCGAACATCGACCGCCATCTGCAAACGATACTGGCTCATTCCAAGGACTTCGTTGAACATTACCGTCAGCAACTCGTCGCGCGTGTGACGGAGCTGGCGCCGCAGCTCGTAGCTGATAGTGGACATCGGCTCGAAACGGAAGCGCTTCTCTACGCGGAACGCAGCGATATCGCCGAAGAAACAACGCGCCTGCGCAGCCACCTCGATCAGTTCGCGGGACTGAAAAACTTACAAGACGAGGCGGGCAAGCGAATGGATTTCATCCTTCAGGAAATGAACCGGGAGGTCACCACCGTCCTCTCCAAAACATCCGGTTTGAACGAGCTCGGCGTAGGCATTGGTCAAGCCGCGATCGATATCAAAATCGAGATCGAAAAACTGCGCGAGCAAGTCCAGAACATCGAATAGGGACAAGGGGTCAGACACTTTGATCTCCAACGATCTTCCATTTCTGGGTCAGATTGAGGATTGGTCTGGCTGGTTGTCTGGGGTGGAGTCGCAGGAGGAACTCAGAAAAATCCGAGAATGTACAGAACGGTGCTGTCCCCTCGCTTCGGAGCATTTTGTCCGCGAGATCGAACAACAGTCGGGACACCGCTTTCCGTCGGCGAGGCGCAAAACTAAACGAACAGGGGACGAGGGGTCTGACCCCTCGTCCCCTGTGTTGCCCCTGTGGTAAACTAGATCGTTTTCAGAACCTGAATGCGTGGAAACCTATATATCGTCTCGGCCCCATCAGGGTCGGGGAAGACCACATTACTCCAGCACTTGCTTCGCAGTTTCGACGATCTGAAGTTTTCAGTTTCTCATACGACGCGCCCGCCTCGGCAGGGAGAAAAAGATGCTGTGGACTATTACTTCACCGATCGAACCACATTTATGCGAATGGTTGATCGTGGAGAGTTTCTCGAATGGGCGGAGTTTAACGGACAGTTGTACGGCACTACGGGAGCATTCGTCGAAGAACAGATTGGCGCCGGCAGGGATGTCATCCTCGATATCGATGTACAGGGCGCGAAACAGGTGAAAAACACAATCAAAGATGCGACGGCAATTTTCATACTGCCGCCGTCGTTTGAAGAGCTGAAGCGACGACTGACAGACCGGATGCTGGAGTCGGATGATGTTATCCGGCGCCGGTTGGACATCGCAAAACGCGAGATCCTTTACTATCGTGACTACGACTACATCATCATCAACGACATTTTGGAAAATTCTATTCGTCTCCTCGAATCGATCATATGCAGCGGCACAGCCAAACCCCGCCGGCAGCAAAGCCGCATCGAGGAGATCATTGCTTCGTTCGGAGGTTTAGCTTGATCACCATTCCCGATAACATCGACAGCAAATATCGTTTTGTGATTCTTTCGGCATTGCGGGCCCGCCAAATCCAAAGTGGGAGCGTCCCGTTGCTGAAGGAGGCCCGCCACAAAGCGACGCAGGTTGCCCAGAAGGAGATCCTGCAGGGCCTCGTCAAATTCCGCATTCCCGACCGTGACGGCAATCAGCAAGAGGAAGAACAGGAAGAATGAAAGTCGCTCTCGGTGTTAGTGGCGGAATTGCGTGTTATAAGGCGGCGGAGATTGTCCGGCGCTTACAGGATCGCGACGTCGACGTCACGGTCTTAATGACCAAGACGGCTACGCAATTCGTCACTCCACTGACATTCCGAGCGCTCTCCGGGCAAAAGGTCTACGTCGATCTTTTCGAAGGTCCACACTCCGGCAGTGATTTCGAAGGCGCATTCGATCACATCCTCGTCGCACAATCCATCGATCTCTTCCTCATTGCTCCCGCGACCGCCGATTGCATTGCGCGACTTGCAGCAGGCATAGCGGATGATTTCCTGACTACATTTCATTTGGCTGTTACCGCTCCGGTCATCGTTGCACCCGCCATGAATACACGGATGTGGGATCACCCCTCCGTTCAGGCCAATCTTCACACGCTTATGAACCGCGGCGTTCACGTGATTCAGCCTGAAGTGGGACAAATGGCGTGCCGGACATATGGCCCGGGCCGTCTCGCACCCGTAGAAGAGATCGTCGACTATGCGGTCGGGATTCTGAATCGGCATCGGGACTTCCAAGGTCGTAAAGTGTTGGTTACTGCCGGTCCAACCGTCGAAGATATTGATCCTGTCCGATACATCAGTAACCGCTCATCCGGAAAAATGGGCTATGCAATCGCTCAGGCTGCCCGCGACCGCGGAGCCAATGTTGTGCTGGTATCTGGACCAACGGAGCTTCAGTTTTCCAGCACGATTCGTGTTCGGACAACCGAAGAGATGCATCGTGCGGTGCTTGAAAATAGCTTTGACGCCGACGTGGTGATCAAAGCCGCTGCTCCTCTCGATTACCGTCCGAAGACGGTTGCGCCACAAAAGATTAAAAAAACCAAGGGCGACCTCACGCTTCATTTGCAGCCCACAACGGACATCCTTAGCGAACTCGGTCAGCATAAGAATGGGAAAGTGCTCGTGGGTTTTGCAGCCGAAACCGAGAATCACGTGCAGCATGGTTTGGAAAAGTTGAAGGGAAAAAATTTGGACCTGATTGTCATTAACCCCGCAAGTGGTCCTGATTCGGCCTTCGACAGCGATATGAATCACGCAACACTTATTGATGTGTCCGGCCGGATCGAGGAGATTCCCCTCGTGACTAAACGTGTGATGGCCGACAAGATTTTGGATCGCGTGGTGCAATTGCTGAGATGAGCCGCTTCAAGGAAATGAACCACAACGAACTTGTTGCCCAACTGCAATTCTTTAAAGACATCGGTGTCGAGTCGCTGGCTGTTGGGGCGGTGGGCGAAGCGCAAGCGCGAGAGCGCGCAGCACCGAGTAATGCCCCCCCTCTGGACGCTCATAGAGCGCCCGTACAAGATCTCGAATCCGTCCGTGCCGAGATCGGCGACTGCCAACGGTGCAAGCTCGCACCGAAGCGTACAAACATCGTCTTCGGGTCCGGAAATCCTAGTGCTGAACTTGTATTCGTCGGCGAGGCTCCGGGGTATGACGAAGACCAACAGGGTTTGCCTTTTGTCGGCCGGGCGGGTCAGTTGCTGACGAAGATCATCGAGTCCATCAACCTCAAGCGTGAAGATGTTTACATCTGCAACGTCCTCAAATGCAGGCCGCCGGAAAATCGTAATCCCGAACCGGATGAAGTTGCCGCCTGTAATCCATTTCTGAAAAAGCAGCTTGCCGCGATCCGTCCGAAGGTCGTTTGCTGCCTTGGCACATTTGCCGCTCAGACTGTCATCCAGACAGCCGCGCCGATATCACGTTTGCGCGGAAAATTCTTTGATCTGGACGGAATGCGTGTCATTGCGACCTTCCATCCTGCTTATCTTCTGCGTTCCCCAGAGAAAAAACGCGAAGTCTGGGAAGACATGAAGCAGATTCGCGCCGAACTTTTCCGTCTGCGATCGTAGGCTGCGATGTATGCCGATGTCGCGGTGTGTCTGCCGCTGTCGCGAACCTTTGTGTACAAGATCGGAGAACCGGTCGAGATCGGCTGCCGCGTAGTTGTGCCGTTTAGGAAACGCGACAGGGAGGGATTTGTCGTCGGGATGCGAAACGAAGTACTCGATGATATCGAAATCCATCCCATCACCAACATCATTGATCAGTCGCCGCTGTTGAGACCGGAGATCTTCCGGTTGTGCCGCTGGATTTCGGAATACTATGTCTCGCCTCTTGGAGAAGTCCTCAAAGGGGCATTACCGCCGGGAATTTCCGAGAAACATCTCGATAAACCTGTAGGGGCGGTCGGCGAAGCGCAAGCGCGACAGCGCGCAGCATCAAAGGGTGTCGCGCTTGCGCCTGGCCGACCGCCCCTACAGTTAACGTCGGATCAATCAACCGCATTCGAGGCGATTCGCAATGGGCACGGCTTTCAAACCTTGCTCCTGCACGGTGTGACGGGCAGCGGCAAAACTGAAGTCTACATGCGCGCGGTAGAGCATTTCATGGCGGCGGGCAAGTCTTCACTGATCCTGATTCCTGAAATTGCACTCACCCCGCAGCTTACGGACCGCTTCTCTCAACGTTTTCCCCGCAGGATAGCCACCCTCCATAGCTCGCTGACGAAACGCCAGCGCATTGACGAGTGGCTTCGCATCTATGCGGGCGAAGCCGCGATCGTTATCGGGACGCGTTCCGCTGTTTTCGCTCCACTCGAGAATCTTGGCTTGATCGTCGTCGACGAAGAGCACGAAACCACCTACAAGCAGGAAGAAGTTCCGCGCTACAACGCACGCGATACGGCCGTCATGCGAGCGAAGTTTGCGCGTGCAGTCGTTGTGTTGGGTTCCGCAACGCCGTCGATGGAATCGTTCCACAACGCCGAATCCGGCAAATACCGCCAACTGAGCCTTACGACGCGGGTCGAAGACCGTGCGCTGCCGGACGTTGAAATCGTCAACATGCGAGAGGAATATGCCGCGGAAGGTAAGCAGGTTGTTTTCTCTCGTCGCCTCCTCAAGGCTGTCGCAACTCGTCTGGAGCGCGACGAACAGACAATGATTTTGTTGAACCGTCGCGGTTACGCTGCCTTCCTCTTGTGCCGTCGCTGCGCTTACAACTTTCAATGCAACGCTTGTAGCGTCGCGA
>Ga0126369_10003853_pt1 | contig 10908 bp, 12 predicted proteins | sample PanSoiMetaPlot_1_FD_109646 | JGI IMG/M metagenome (GOLD analysis project Ga0126369, IMG submission 109646) | Tropical forest soil microbial communities from Panama - MetaG Plot_1 | ecosystem: Environmental > Terrestrial > Soil > Tropical forest > Bulk soil | place: Panama | collected 2016-02-17
TAGCAGGCTTCGATAAGGCGGAGCGTCTCATGCCAGAAAATACACTGACAATTACCGACAATCGCACCAACAAAACCTATACAGTACCGGTCGAAAACGGCACAATCCGTGCAATGGATTTGCGGCAAATCAAGACTGGCCCCGAAGATTTTGGCCTGATGACCTATGACCCGGCATATCTCAACACCGCGTCCTGTAAAAGCGCCATCACGTACATCGATGGCGACAAGGGGATCCTACGCTATCGCGGATATCCGATCGAAGTGCTGGCCGAACGTTGCACCTTCCTGGAAGTCGCGTATCTGCTGCTGAACGGCGAGTTGCCCACCGAGAAGGAACTGAGCAATTGGGTCTACGACATCACCCATCACACCATGCTGCACGAAACGACGAAGAAGTTCATGGAGGGTTTCCGCTACTCGGCGCACCCGATGTCAATGTTCGTCAGCACGATTGCTGCGTTATCGAGCGTCTATCCCGACGCCAAGAAAATTCACGATCAGGCAAATCGCTATCACCAGATCATCCGCCTGATCGGCAAAGTGCCGTCGATCGCAGCCATGTCATACCGGCACAACGTCGGGTTTCCCTATGTCTATCCCGACAACGATCTAAGCTACACCGAAAACTTCATGAACATGCTTTGGAAGATGGTCGAACCGAAGTATGTGGCGCATCCGGCGATCGCGCGCGCTCTCGACATTCTCTTCATTCTGCATGCCGATCACGAACAGAACTGCAGCACCAGCACCATGCGGCAGGTGGGCAGCTCGGAGAGTGATCCCTATCTCTCTGTGGCTTCTGCAGCCTCTGCGCTGGCCGGCGCGCTCCACGGCGGAGCCAATGAGGAAGTCCTGAAGATGCTGGACGAGATTGGAACGAAAGAAAACGTCCCCGCCTACATCAAGCGAGTGAAAGAAGGAAAAATCAAGCTGATGGGCTTTGGACACCGGATCTACAAGAATTACGATCCGAGGGCGAAAATCATTCGTTGGAGCGCCGAGCAGGTGTTCGAAGTGACTGGCCGCAACCCCAAGCTCGACATCGCTCTCGAATTGGAGCGCATCGCGCTGGAAGACGACTACTTCATCAAGCGCAAGCTTTACCCCAACGTCGACTTTTACTCGGGGATCATGTATCAGGCGATGGGCTTCCGTCCGGAGATGTTCACGGTACTGTTCGCGATTCCTCGCACCGCTGGCTGGCTGGCGCAGTGGGAAGAACTGATGAAAGATCCGGAGCAGAAGATCGCTCGTCCGCGCCAGATCTACACCGGTCCCGTAGAGCGTGAATTCGTGCCGATTGACAAGCGTGTTGCCGTGCCGATCCCGGCGGAGTACCCGACGCGGTAGTTTTCAGGATTGACAACAATGCCCCGCAGCAATGCGGGGATTTTTTTAAGAAGTGTCGGACATCTTTACTCGATGTCGTTCGTTGCGGACGATATGGCGGTACGCTACGGAATCAGATAGATTAATCAGAACCCCGAGAACGTTCGGACGTGCTCGCGGGTTTCTGCCTCCGACTCCGTGATCGAGCCTCATAGAGCCTCTGTTGACGTTTCTCCCGCTAATTCCCTTGGCGTGCTCAAGCCAGGTGTTTTTTCTCTCATGCGAAGACCGCGGCATCTGCCTCTTGCCGCAGAGTCACTCCTTGAACTCCTTACTTTGTGGCGCCGATTAGTGCCAGAAGTAAGCAAGAGAGGGGTCGGACTCACTCTCGCGGGTATCTTCCGTGGCACTTCAGTCACAAGTTAAGCGTCAGTTATGCGAAGAGGCAGTACGTGTTTACGCTAGAACCTGGCAGCGATTCCCAAAATGACGCGTATGCGACTCTGACCGACGTCGGCAAAATGAGTGCGAACAAGGTCAGCGCTGCCGCGAGCATACCAATGCTCGGAAAATCTGATATCGGCACCGCCTCCAAGCAGCCAGGTAAATCGTGTATCCGAGGACGATATCGTGCCGATGTTTACACTTGTCACTTTCGAGTAGAGATTCGATTCACCGAACTGGGCTTGGACAAATGGGTGCAGAATTGGCAGCTTGCCTGTTAGTCCGCAATTAGGCTTAAGAACCCCAGGGAAATAAATCCGGCCGCCTGCCATGTAGTCCTGCATATGATTGTTGGCGACAGTCAATCCCACATTCGTCAGCGCGAACGACCCCAGAGTGGACGTGTCCCAGACAGAGTCATAGTTGAAACCAAGCGAGATTTTGGGTGCCAGAAAGAACGATGCACCCACATTGAAACCATCCATTCCTCCATCCCCAGAGATGTGCGCGTAACCGCCACTAACCTCAAAACGGTGCCAAATGCTTTGCATCTGGGACTGCTGCGGGGCTGGAGGTGGCGCGTTCGTTTGATGTAGCGTTTGGGCGGACTGCTGCGGCTTGGGTGGAGGTGCATTGGTGTGTGCCGGCTGTTGTGGCTGCGGCTCGGTCTGCTGCGGTTGTGTTTGTGGGCTCGCCTGATCCGAAGTCTGTGATTGTGCGTAGCCCATCACAGAAAGACCAAGAAATAACACTATGTACAAAAGCTTCATCTTCCATCTCCTTTGTCCAACAAGCTAGCCCTGGTGAACCTGCCCGTAGCGTTTCACAGCATCACCTGTACAACGTCCAGGGAGCATAGTTTCTGGCTGTCAGGCTTGATTCAAGCAGTGGTGGTTGCTAACGCGAACTGTTATTTCAGGCAGACTGTCAGTTTGCGTCGGTCGTCCTGTAAGGGCTGACAGTAAATTGTCCGTTGCATTCAAAGAAAATGCGTACTTAACCTGTTATTCGATCAGGAGACTCGCAGAGGCTCACGGTTATTTCGGCAATGAGCACTCTCCGCGAGAGGATCATGAGTCGACGCGAATAATGTGATCGTATTGCCAGTGGACTGAGCGATAGGGCCGCGGTGCAATGATCTTAGGTGCCCCCAGAGTACGGTGCTCAAGCCGAAGTCAAGTTGGACATGAAGCACCCCGCCTGAAGATAGCGCGTCACGCAAGGTCGCAGACCGTACTAAACCGAGGAGAGTCGCGCATAATTCGCGGCCATGGCTGAAGTGACCACGCCAAAATCAGCAGCGCTGGATCTTCTCAACAAGTGGAGAGCTGAACGTCGCTTAATCCAAGCCAGCGTAGCCGCTGGCAAAGGGGATCTCCTCTTCAAGATGGCTTGCATGTTGGATGTCGTCAGCAACTTAAGCATTCGATTGAGCTTGCCGAAGTCCGTAGTCCCAAGGGGCGAACATACTTACTTGGACCTTCAGATCTCCAGGGCAAAATTCGAAGTCATCGCTGCGGAAGATGTGCCAGGTCCGCTTCGGTCGCCGATTGCCAGGCATGATTCTCTGCTCTACCTTCGTCTGCCCGAAGGGGTGTCTGTTGCTCTCTTAATTCTTCCTCCCGTTGAGGAACTCCCTTGATCGTTGGCAACACCGGATGTCGTGACTTGCGTCCCAACTAGGCTGCACTACTGGAAACTCCCCTGATCTGATGACTCGGGCTCAGGCACATCGCCTTCACCAGATCTTGTACCTCACTCAGGTAACTGTCGGCATCTTTCACGAAGTCCCGCCATTGCATCTGCGATGCATACGGCGTCTTGTCGACGAGGATTTTCCAGTCGGTTTCCCACTCCAGTGAAGGATCGTTGGCTTCTACATAGCCCACACCCAGGGAATGTGACCGGCAAAGACGATCCGAGAGGGAGACGATGGCCACCAAACTAGGATTGATTACCGCTGCGCTGGAGTTGTGATGGCAGAGAATTACTTCGATCAAGTCGTCGGAAAAATTCCAGAAACGGCCCAGCACTTCGCCGCTTTGGCAATGGGTGTAACCGAGCTTTTCGTACTCGACCGAACCGAGAAACTCGTGGGTCTGAAGTGCATTTTCCAGCGCCGCCTTTTCTTGTTGCGGGAACAAAACTATGTTCACGATGTATCCCAGATCGTGTAGCAATCCTGCCAGGTAGGCTTTCTCAGGATCATCGAATCCGACCGCCCGTGCGAGTTTTCTGCTGACGATCGCACACCCCAGGGAGTGCTCCCAGAACACGACTGGATCCATGCCTCTCTGAGCGCCGCTGACCTGCATCATCATCGTGGAGAAGGCGATGTCGCGAATGTGGGATATCCCCAGCGTCCGGACCGCGCCGCGAACCGAGTCCGTACGTGCCCCGCGCCCCATCAATGGAGAGTTGGCCAGACGAAGACATTGCGCCGCGATGGATTTATCGCGGCTGATCAGGTCGGCCACACGGTGCAAGTCCACCTTCTCTGGTGCCTGCGAGACTTCGCCAATGAGACTTTGCACAATCGTTGGAATGCTTGGAATCGAATTCAGCAGGTCCTGGCGCTCACTGAGCGCCTTTTGAAGAGCAGCATTCTGTGCTGCCGGTTGACTGAGATTTGCTTGCGGGTTTTCTGATTGCGTCATGGCGAGGAGTGCCCGTGCGCATAGCACGCGATTGGGCCCACCTACATTTTGCCGCTGACACGGGCGCATGGGATAACAAGAGAACAGAACTGTTACCAACGTTTTCCCATTTCGGAATCGCACTCGCCTTCGTCTCGAAATGCAATATTCGGCAACCTAGATTGATTGCCACCGAACCCAACTCAAAGCCACCCGTCAGACCTACACGTAGACCACAGCCATCATTCAACTGATGTCTGCAACTCGCGCGCATAACATGCGTGTCGCAAGACCTGGTGTTATTCGCTGCCATTGTTGTGTACGCGAGGCGGTAACAAAGAAATCAGCGAAGTCCGCAAGAATTTACAAATCCTTTTCTCGACTGATTCGTCTACCCGGAAAAGTTGTTGGCCACCGCTTGCGGTGCGATCGAGCGGCCCCTCGCAGGGAGAATTTATGCCTTGTCGCATATTCGTTGTACTTCTTGTTTTTGTTTCACTGCTTGTTTTGTCCGCCGCCGGGCAGTTCACTTCTAACGAGTCGGTGCTTGATCATGTAGTGCGAGTGCACGTCAGTTTTCAAAATGGAGGTGGGTGCGACGCTTCCACGAAGATCGAGCTTCTGCAGTCCGAGAGTTTGGCAGCCAGTGGCTTCGCCGACAAGAACTGCAATGTCGATCTGCTTGGGGTCGCTTCAGGCGCCTACCGCCTCATAGTTTCTGGCCGTGGCTTTGCAGGGATCGAGGCGGGCGAGATCACGCTCAATCGCTTTGATACCGGACCGATCGAAGTGCAGGTGCCGCGCCAGGGAATTCAAGATGAGCCCGCGTGGAACTCGGCATCAACGTCCGTGGCTGACTTGAGAATTCCGAAACGGGCTGCCAAGGAGTTCAGCAAGGCAAGCCATGCTATGGCAGCGCAAGACTGGAAATCTGCCGCTACCTCTCTCGAGCGTGCGATCGGCATCTACCCGCAGTACGCAGCCGCGTACAACAACCTAGGGGTTGTTGACGCTCGTCTCGGAGATCGGACGAAGGAAGCCAGAGACTTGCAGCGCGCGATCGCAATTGATAACCGATATGTTGACGCATACGTGAATCTGGCCCGGATGGATGTTGCAGAGAGCAAATTCTCGGACGCTGAGTTGGCACTAAAAAAGGCGAGCTCGCTAAGGTCGGAGGATGGTGTCACCCTCGTGCTGCTGACCTACGCGGAATACATGAACCACCATCCGGAAGACGCCGTGAAGGACTGCAGAAAAGTTCATGTGCTCAATAACGTTCCGCACGCATTTGCACACTGGACGGCGGCATTCGCGCTGGAGCAGCAGAATCAGATCGCCGAGGCCGGCGCCGAATTCCGTGCGTTTGTGGACGAAGAACCGACTGGAGATCGCGCGGATGCTGCGCGGAAGGAATTAGCCAATATTGCGGATTACTTATCGCAAAACAAGTAACCAGAGGCGCAAGCCGCAGGAATCCGAGCGACTTGCGCCGCAGCTACACGATCGCGTACGCGCGATACTACGTCAATCTCTCGCGCAAGCTATCGATTCATTGGCTGAAAGTCTAAGCAGCGTGTTTGGCCAGTTCCGCCAACTGCTGGCGATGGCGCTCGGGGGAAGTGATAACTTTCATCTGCTGCCAATCGTAGGCGAACTCTTTGCCGCAATCGAGACAAACGACGTATGTTCCCGTCAGCGCAGCGGCCTGGGGGCGGCGCACTGCCCGACGCACGGTCACAGGAAAGCTGTATCGAGCATGCCTGCATCCGAAAAACGCATCGAAGAGTTTTTCAATCATGACCCACCTTCCATACCTGGAGCGTGTATGTTCGAACCCTGGGAATTTGCAAAAGTGACGCCCCCTCCACGAAAAACCGTAAGCCTCGTCACTCATATACTTAGATTCACTGATTGCCAAAAGGGTTTAGGTTTTCAACAGATTTGACAAGTGGATGGCGAAGTCCGCAATCCTTTGAGGACGTGAGAGTTACAAGTGAGAACGCAATAGCTTGCATACTAACGGATTCGACCTGTTGCAGGTTTGGATACCTGTTTCAGTGGAAAAAGATGCCAGGAGAGAGCACTAAAGAATTGACAGGTCAGCTCTGTTTGGCAAGCAGAGCTGTCTGGCTCCGCGGGATCGCGGGCCGATCTTTAAGTACCAATCCGGCAGTTGCGGCTGCTTCCAACTCTGCTGCGAAGTCCTTGTCCTTGACGTGGCCGCTAGGTTCAGCCAGCAGCATCAGCGCACCCGGCCGGCATGCGTGTGCTGCCTCATGGAAGAACTTTGCCGCGTCAGGAAACTCGTGCACGATAGCGAATGCCAACGTAAAGTCCACCGTGTTTTCGATATCGCCGAGCCCCATCGTCTCGGCGGATGTAACACGCGCATCGATGCGTTCGAGCAGATCTGCCTTGGCGGCGCGCCGCTTCAGATTCGCAATCATCTTCGGCTGAAGATCGACAACAATCACGCGACCAGTCGGACCAACCAGGCGCGCGAGAGGAAGTGTGAAGAATCCCATTCCCGGCCCAGGCTCGAGCACGGTCATTCCTTCGCGAACATAAGAGCTAAGAATTTTGACGGGATCTTGGCCCAGCCACGTTCTCACGGGACTCGCGAGCAGGTATCCAATCCAGCATGGGCAAACACGATGCGCCATGACGGAATGATATCTCTGGCGGGAAAAAATAGGCGGTGATCTTGGTCACTCGGAGGGAATGCTGTTAATGCCTGACGATTTTAGGTTGCAGATCTTAGAGCGATTTAGGAATTGGTGCGTAGCATTTCCGAGTTGTCATCCTGAGGGGAGTGAATACTTCGCGCTGAGCGAAACACTCAGGACCCCGTGCACGCATGTAGTGAAGTGAACCTGGCAAGGCGTTCATATGATGCTGCGTGCGCTCCTGCTAGAAACTCCCTGAAATGCGTACCGAGGTCGAGAAACATGAGATCCTTCGACTGCGGTTGATCTTCGCGCTTACAAACGCGCAAAGATCAATCCTCGCTCAGGATGACATTGGCCGTGGTATAGGCGAAGAGTCAAAATACTGGCTAGATTGCAGATCGTCGAAACCGGAAGAATCGGAAATTTGAAAATGAAGTTCCTACACGCTCTGCGGGCCGCGCTTCTTGTGCTGCAGGCACTTCGTCATGATCGCGGAACGAAGCCGGCTGCGGAGGTCTTCAGGCAGTTCGTAGAGTTGCGAGTCGCGATAAATCTCGATGGTCTTCTTGGTGGTATCGCAAACAACATAGCAGTTGTGGCACCAGGAAAGATGATTTTCCAACTCGACTTTCGTTTTCTCGTCGAGAACGCCGTCCAGATAGCTGGTCAGCTCACTGAGGAATTCAGAACATTTCACAGGTCGCCATCTCCGCTCGCCACATCATTGTTTTTGACTTCTCCACCTTTCGAATCTTTACCCCGACCATTGCCTTGTTCGCGCCGTTGAAAGTATCGTCCCAACCGCTCGCGCAATTGAAGGCGTGCCCGCAACAGCCGAGATTTTACCGCAGGAACGCTCAATTCGAGCGCTGCCGCGGTTTCTTCAGTCGAGAGCCCTTCCACGTCTCTCAGCACGAACACCGTCCGGAAACCTGGGGGAAGGCCCTGGATGGTCTTGCTCAAGATCTCGCGTAATTCCGCTTGCGTGTACTGCTGTTCCGGATTCGGACTCCAGTCCGCGATTTCGCGCGGTAGGGAATCGTCCTCCGTTTTGATGTCTTCGTCAAGCGATACGGTGCGCTCGGGCTTACGCCGGCGCAGCTTCATTAGGGCTTCGTTGACCGCGATCCGGACCAGCCAAGTATAAAATTTTGACTGTTCCTGGAACTGCGCCAGGTTGCCGTACGCCTTCAGGAATGCTTCCTGCACCACATCTTCCGCATCCTCGCGGTTCTGCGTGATGTGTTGCGCAATCCGAAAAACGTTGCGGTCGTAACGCCGGACGAGCTCCTCAAAAGCTGAGTCGTCGCCCCGCTTGGCTGCCTGGACGAGCGCTAACTCTTCGCTGACAGGCCCAACTACTTTGTTTTGGATGGCTCCCATGTTTAAGACGATTCAGGATTTTGCGGCAAAATGTGATGCGCCGAGAGTAACTTCTATTCTATCCGGTGAAGGGAAATCTGGCGAATGCCGGAGGCGCCCGCCGAAAACCTGGCTGATTCCGGGCTACTACTTATACTAAACGACTCTATCGGCTCCCTGGGCCGAGCTGGGTTGGAGACATATTGGTGGTCACGGTAGTTTTGCGGGTCTCGTGTTACTTCGCTGCGGCTGCTGGAGTTCCGCATGTTCTCGCGAGCCCGAGCAATCCTGATTTCAGTCGTTGTGCTCCTCTCATTGCGGCTGACCGCCTTTGACGACCACGCTAAGGCTCCTGCTTCCGATGCAGATCTTGCGTCTGCCGATCAAGTGTTCCGGGGCGGCAAGTTCGCAGAAGCCGAAACTAGCTACCGAGCCATCCTGCAAAAAGACGCGAAGCTGATACCGGCACAAGTCGGACTGGTGCGCTCGATGTTAAAGCAGCAAAAAAATCGATGAATCACTCGACGCCGTGAACAAAGCGTTGCTTGCGGTTTGCTCGCTTACAGCAGCCGAGTATGGAGGTAGTTGCGTTTGATCTCGGCCCGCAAAGCCGTCGCTTGTGCGGAAGTGGCTTCCGAAATGACGGAACTCCGTCCCGGGGCCATGGTAAGGGTGTCAAGATGAACAATCCCGCAATCGACATCGGCACTCCTTCCTCAGGCGATTGCTATAGAATCGGAATTCGTTGTCGTGGTACCCCGGCCGAGCAGGGTACTTCGGTACCCTCCTGCGGTCGTGAAAGTACTCCTATAATCGGAAGTTAGGGCAGTGTCCGTTTGGTCACCCTACCCGGCGCGATGAGGGTTATTGGTGGACGTGTGAGAATGGTCTTCTGAGAATGAGCAAGGGACTCCAGCAAATTGTCGAGCGAGCGGTCGCGCAAGTTCTTGATCGCCAGTTGCCTAAGCTGCAGGCCGAGTTGGTCGAGCACGTCTTGGCTGAGCTCCCCGAAGCTACGGGCGCTGAATCAGCCGGCGGTGGCGGACAGTCTTCAGACGGCCTAGTGCAAGCGGTTTCCAGCATTCACGCCGGCACTACGCAGAAGGAAATTCTCAAGGCATTGCTTGATGCTGGAACTTCCTATGGCTCGCGGGTCGCGCTCTTTGTGGTGAAGGGTGGTGCTGCCACTGGATGGCAAGCGCGCGGCTTCGGCGAAGACGAGGCGATCAAAGATTTTCCGCTCGACTTGGCGTCCGGTCTGGCTTCGCACGCCTATCAGAACCGGGTGGTGACTCCTGCCAACATCGCCGAGATGGACCGACGGTTCGTAAAGCAGTTTGGCGGGCCGGAGAATGAGCAGATTCTGATTCTGCCCCTGGTGTTGAAAGATAAAGTTGCGGCATTGCTGTACGCCGACGGCGGCTCGGAAAACCGTCTGGACGCGGCTTCTCTTGAAATTCTGGTCTTGTCGACCAGCGCGTGGCTTGAGGTGGTTGCGCTGCGCAAGCAGGCGGCTCAGCGGGAAATGGACAGTGCTCCCGCGATGGAGCGGCCTCCCGCTCCAGTTCCCGCGCCGGTGCAAACCGTCAGTTCGTTCAGCGATCCATTCGCCGGGCACGCTCCAAAGCACATTGCGAAGGGTGCACCAGAGCCCGAACCAGCTGCCGAAGTTGTGGAAGTGGCCGCGAGCGCGGCTTCGGCGAGTGCGGCCGCAGCTCCCGCGGCAGATCCTTTTGCCGGTCTGTCTGCGGAAGACGCCGACACGCATCGCAAGGCCCAGCGCTTCGCCCGTCTGCTCGTCGATGAAATCAAGCTGTACAACCAGGCGAAGGTGAACGAAGGTCGCCGCAATAAGGACCTCTACGACCGCCTGAAAGAAGACATTGAAAAAAGCCGTGCGACGTTCCAGAAGCGTTACGGCAGCACCGCCGCCGCGAGCGGCGACTACTTCCAGAAGGAAGTCGTTCGCAGTCTAGCCGAAGACGATTTGTCGGTGATGGGCGACAGTTTCAAGAAGTAAAAGTACTAGTGTCCAAAGAATTTTGATTGAGGCACGCGCGTTGTGGTTGGGGTTTTGCTTGCTCGGGGTCAAAGTGGCGTGGAAAATCGCCGTCCGCAAGAAGCAGAGTGCATCTAAAATGATTGGGGGAGTTGCCCTCAGCGAATTATTCCCAGGTGCATAAGGCAAAAGGTTCTGGTTTTCGCGTCTCCGCGCGAAGAAATATAAAAGTGGTCCAATTCGGTCTCAAGTGGTCTCGGGTACTCGTTCTGGTGGGCGTGTGCGTGCCGGCTTTTAGCGCGCTCTCGATCGAGCATCCGCAACAGTCGCAGAATCCCGCCGCTGCGGATTCTCCTGACAAACAATCTCCAACTGCGCCGAAGACTCCTCCCGCAAAGGCAGAGCCTGACCAGTCAGGCGCGAAAGCCGCTCCGCGCAAATCGGCCACTTCGGCAAAGAAATCA